>SAMEA3663296__coassemble_31_pt1 | contig 156716 bp, 125 predicted proteins | sample SAMEA3663296__metabat2_low_PE_018 | metagenome-assembled genome bin SAMEA3663296 (sample SAMEA3663296) | pig gut metagenome | biome: pig gut; feature: pig-associated habitat; material: faeces | place: China | collected 2013
AACACGAAGGATGCCTTGAAAAAGTTGTAAAAAATATATAATGCGGAAGCCCTGCGTTGGCATTGTTTTCCCATTGCAAAAAAAATGCTACTATACTTGTCATGAATGAAATTGAACTTAAAGCCCGAGTAGCAGACAAAGCAAAGGTAGAGGAAAAACTGAACTCCTTTGCAAAATTTGAAAGGTCCGTTACAAGGGACGACAGATATTATATAGGACCATCCGGCAAAGGAAAGAAAATCAGGATTAGAAAAGAAACTGAAAACGAAACCGTAACCTGGCTTTTGACCTACAAGAAAAAGGAAAACCGAAGGGGTCCTGACGGTACAACTTCGGAAGTAAACGAGGAACTTGAAACGACAATGGAAGACCCAACACCCCTCGTTCAGTACCTCGAAGACTCAGGATATACGGTTGCACTCAGAAAACACAAGGATGTCCTTGACTGGGTGCATGACGGTGCAACACTGGAACTCTGCAACATTCCACCCCTGGGCTGGTTTCTTGAAATAGAAATTCTTTCGGAAAAGAATGACGAAGAAACAGTACAGGCAGCACAGAAAAAACTGAAGGAGCTTCTTTTAAAAAGCGGACTTTCAGAAAAAGATATAGAAGAAAAATACTATTCAGAGTTGCTGAAAGAATGCAACGAAAACAAATAAAGGAAGGAAAAACACCATGTTCGACTCAAGATCATTTAAAACCTCTGCATTGACTCAGCTCAAAGGCAGATGGACAATTCCATGCATTGCAAGCCTCATTCTTCTTGCAATCTTTGCAATCATCGGAGAAAGCAGCATCCTTACATACGGAACCCTAGGCAGCATTCTTTCAGCTTTCATATACGGTGTTTCAGAAATTGCTTACATCAACATTTTCGTACTGCTTTATCTTTCCAACGACAGAATAAAGTTTTCAGACTTCACCGACGGGTTTTCAGACTTCATAAGGGGATTCCTCGGGATGCTATGGATGAGCCTATGGCTTTTTCTCTGGGCCCTGCTTTTTGTCATTCCAGCATTCGTAAAGTTTTTTGCCTACTCCCAGATGTTTTTTGTCCTTTCCGACAATCCTAAAATCGGAGTCATCAAGGCCATGAACATAAGCAAAATCCTGACAAAAGGGCACAAGGCAGACCTTTTTGTTCTTGCCCTATCTTTCATAGGATGGTACATTCTCGGAATTCTTTCCTGCGGAATTCTTTTTGTATGGATCATTCCTTACGCAACAATGACTTTCACAAACGCCTATTACTATCTAAAGCAGGAATCAATCAGGACTGGCGTACTGACACCAGCAGATTTTGAAAAATAGGAGTTCCCAATGAAATTAAAAAATGCAAACAAAGGTACCGTAATTTTTATTATTGTAATCATACTTACTCTTGCCAGCGGAACATTTTCCCTTGTTAAAGGAAGAGGTGCAGGAAGTTCAAGCAATGACATAAAGCCAAAGGCTGAATTCAAAGCAACAGAAAAAAATCAGGGGTCTTTCATTAAAGCCCTAGGAAAAAACACCAGGACAAAATCTCCTAAAGGCAGCTACATTGCAAGAATCGAAATCACCGGAACAATCACCGACGCAGGAGAGAACTATAACCAGAAGTGGATTCTTGAAACAATAAAAGAACTAAAGGAAGACAAGAACAACAAGGGAATTATCTTGAGCATTCTTTCCCCAGGCGGCGGACTTTACGAAGCAGATGAAACATACCTTTCCCTGATGGATTACAAGAAGTGCACCAGCAGGCCTATCTACACTTACTGCAAGAACCTCTGTGCAAGCGGTGGATATTACATCGCCTGCTCTTCAGACTACATAATGGCTAACAGGAATTCTCTTGTAGGCTCCATCGGTGTAATCTGCGGACAATTTGTGGACATTTCCGAACTGATGGAAAAACACGGCATAAAGATGAAGACAATTCATTCAGGCCGCAACAAAATCATGGGGGCAGTAAATGAACCTTTGACAAAGGAACAGGAAATGATCATGCAGTCCATCTGTGACGAAGGGTATGACAGCTTTGTTGAAGTTGTAAGCAATGGACGCGGACTTACAAAGGAACAGGTGGTTGAACTTGCAGACGGCAGAATCTACACGGCAAAACAGAGCATGGAAAACAGGCTCATAGACAGCATCGGTTCCATGGAAGACCTGGAAGATGCAATGAAGCGCAAGGAATTCGATTTTGAAGATTACGAAATCTTAGACTACAGCTACACAAAACCGGAAAATCTTTACAATATATTCATGGGAGCTGCAAAGCAGTTTTCAAGAATTTCCTTTGGAAATGCACTGCTTCCAAAGGCAGTAGAAGACAGGCTTGAGAACAGAATAGAATTCCCTGCCTACTACTGCGATTTATTCAACTGACATCAATTCTTTAACTGCCGTGACCAGTTCAGGAATGAACACTGGTTTTCTGAAATAATATTTCACGCCAAGGTCACGGCAGGTCTTTTCAGTTTCTTCATCTTCCATTGCAGTAACGATGATGATCTGGGGTTTACCGAAGGCATCACTAGTACTGATTGTCCTGCAAATTTTTATTCCATCAACACCAGGAAGACTAAGGTCAAGAATAAGGCAATCCGGCATCTTCTTTACGGCCATGGATCCCGCTTCAAAACCGTCATAGGCCTGATATATTTCTGCATCAGGAAGACTTTTCTGCAAAAGAGAAACGCTTACATTATTAAAGCTTTCATCATCATCAACAAAAAGTATCTTAATTTTTTTTGTTTCTTTTGAATTATTTTTACACTGGGCAACAACTTCCTCCGGAATCCTCATGTCCCTCATCTTCATGAATTCAACAAGATCATCAGGATATACGCGGAACTGTCCTCCTGGAGTTTTGAACGCTTTCAAATGACCGTTCTTTATCCAGTTAATAGAGGTCTGATTGACAACACCGCAAATGCGTGCAACTTCCAGTGCAGAATATACTACGGATTTTTCGTCACTTTTTTTGCTCATAGAACTAAATATTAACCATTTTTTTAAAATTTTCTATATATTTTAAATATTTTTTGCATTTAAAGGTTACACTTTTTCTTTAAGAACTGCATCAATTTCCTTAAGGGTAAAGCCTTTCTGAACAAGAGATGCCTTTATCTTGTCAGGATCACTTTTTAGATTTCTGACCTTTCTGTATGCTCTCCTGCAGATTTCCATTTCATCGTGATCGGAAAAGAATTCATCCAGGGCTTTTTTTGCGGCATTTCTGTCTACGCCACGACTTGCAAGTTCTGCAGCAAGACGGATTCTTCCTTCAGCATGATCGATGGAACGGGTTCTTAGCCAGGCCCCCGCAAACCTTTCATCATCCAGGTAACGGACACCTTCAAGGTAATCCAAGGCAGGCTCTATTGCCTTTCTATCAATGTTTTTCTTAATCAGTTTCTGAGTAAGGGCTGCCCTGCAATGTTCTGCACGGGCAAGATAAGTCATGGCAGCATACTCTGCACTGTAAATGAGGGCTGCATTCAAAATATCGGAAGTTTCTTCATCATTGAATTCAGCACCTGCACAGATTCTTTCAGGATCAACAAGGGACAAATATTCTTTGCGCAAAAAAAATGCAGACCCTGCACCAGGCGTAATTTCGCATACACCCTGCAAAGTCTGCACCATCTCTCGAATAAGCATTCGAAACTGTATATAAGTATAAGTTTAGCGCTTTGAGAACTGGAATCTGCGGCGAGCACCACGCTGACCGTACTTCTTGCGTTCTACCATACGAGAATCGCGAGTAAGGTATCCGTTAGCCTTGAGTGCTGCGTGTGCATTAGGATCAACCTGTGTAAGTGCACGGGCAATTCCGTGGAGACAAGCAGCTGCCTGTCCGTTAGTTCCGCCACCAAATACATTGATGAGGATGTCAAACTTATTTGCGTTTGATGTTACGAGAAGTGGCTGGCTGAGAAGGCGAACCTGTGATTCAAGGCAGAAATATTCCTTTACATCCTTTCCGTTAACAACAATCTTTCCTGAGCCATCGCGCAAGAAAACGCGAGCAACAGCTGTCTTTCTTCTTCCTGTTCCAATTGCAAGATTCTTTACCATGATAGACTCCTATTACACTTCAAGTGGCTGTGGGTTCTGTGCTGCATGTGGATGTTCAGCACCTGCGTAAACCTTCAAGTTACCGATGATCTGGCGGCCAAGACGATTGTGTGGAAGCATTCCCCAGATTGTTCTCTTGAGAGGGTCTGTTGGGTGCTTTGCAAGAAGTTCATTGAAAGTGAATGTGCGGAGACCACGAACGAAACCTGTGTGGTGGCGATAGAGCATTCCGTCTGGCTTGTTACCAGTTACCTGAATCTTGTCTGCGTTGATGATGATAACGAAATCACCACAGATTGAGTTAGGTGTGTAAGATGGCTTGTTCTTTCCACGAAGAACAGAAGCTGCTACTGCTGCTACACGACCAAGTGTCTTTCCTGCTGCATCGATGACATACCAGTCATTCTTTACTTCAGCATTCTTTGCAAAAATAGTTTTCATTTAATTTACCTTCAAATAAAAGTTTCGTTCTCCACTCTGCATCTAGCTTTGAACATTTGGCAATGAGCGGTTGCCATTATTATTTACGGGGTACGAAAATATACCACAAAACCGCATTTTGCGTCAATTGAATTTAAGGGAATTCAGGTTAAGAAAAGAATTATTTGTTTTCTTCTGCTTTCTTTGCGGCAAGTTCTTCTTTTTTTGCTTCCTTCTTATCCTTGATGTCTGCAAAACCGATGAAAACGGAAATAAGTCCGCAGAAAGCTGCGAAAGATGGTCCAAACCCCTTGAGAAAGTTGATTACATCACCGCTCCAGCCAAGACCGCATGGAAGACAGGCAAAAGCACAGAAACCCATCAGAACTACGCCAACGATAAGAGATACCATATAAAACCTCTGTATAATTATTTTTATTTAAGAATAGCACAATTTTAAAAAACATTCTATATTGTAAGCATGGCAGACTATCACGTATTTGACTCGGCTCCAGAGGGAACACCACCAAGCAATTTCGTACACCTTCACGTCCATTCGGACTACTCTCTTCTTGATGGATGTTCAAAAATTGACGCCCTTGTAGCAAAGGCAAAATCCATGAACATGAGCGCCCTTGCCCTCACAGACCACGGCAACATGTTCGGCGCACTCAACTTTGAAAAGCTCTGCCACGTCAATGGAATAAATCCGATTGTAGGCGAAGAATTTTATGTAGCCTACGGAAGCCACAAGGAACAGAACCTTATTCCATACGGAAGAAACGGCAAGCACGGAAAATACTTTCACTTGATTCTTCTTTGCAAGAACCAGACCGGCTACAAGAATATGAGCTGGCTTTCTTCCATCGCTTTTACGGAAGGAATGTACTTCAAGCCCCGCATCGACTTTGAACTTCTTGAAAAATACCATGAAGGCCTCATCTGCTGCTCAGCATGCATTCAGGGGGAAATTCCGCAGCTTTTGATGAACGGCCTTGATGAAGAAGCATACCAGGTTGCAGCAAAATACCGCGACCTTTTCGGAAAGGACAACTACTACATCGAAATCCAGAATCACGGCCTTGCAGATCAGATCGAAGTTGCACCAAAACTCATAAAGCTTGCCCGTGATCTTGGAATCGGACTTGTGCTTACAAACGACGTCCACTACACAAACAAGGAAGATGCAGAAGCACAGAACGCCCTTGTTGCCATTGGACACAAAAAACTACTGAAAGACACGCCTCCAATGGGTGGACCAGAATGGTATCTTAAATCTGAATCAGAAATGAAAAAGGTCCTGGGCGGCATTCAGGGAGTTGATGAAGGCGTCATAAAGGAAGCCATGGAAAACACCATGAAGATAGCTTCCATGTGTGACCTTACTATCCATCAGTACTCAACTCCAGAACTCAAGGGAACTCTTCCCCGCTTTGAACTTCCCAAGGAATTCCAAAAGCACGAAGACTACACCCAGAACCAGGACGACTACATGCGCCACATTGTCGAAGAAGGCCTTCGAAAGCGCTATCCTGAAATCACAAAAGAAATCCGCATGAGGTGTGAATATGAACTTGGCATCATCTTCAGCATGGGATTCTCGGGCTACTTCCTTATTGTTTGGGAATTCATCAACTGGTCAAAATCTACATACGACAACATACACAACAAGCCAAAGCACTACATTCCTATTGGACCGGGGCGTGGTTCCGGTGCAGGCTCCCTCGTTGCCTATTCCATGGGTATTACAGACATTGACCCATTCCGATTCAAACTGATTTTCGAGCGATTCCTTAATCCAGAACGCGTTTCCATGCCGGACTTTGATATCGACATGGACTTCGACTTCAGACAGGAAATCATCCAGCATACCCGCGACCTTTACGGCGACAGTCAGGTAGGGCACATCGTTACCTTCGGTACCCTCAAGCCTAAAAACGTTATTGCCGATGTCGGACGAATTCTTGACATTCCCCTTTCAGATGTTAACATGCTCAAGAAATGTGTCCCTGACAGTCCTAAGGCAAAACTAAAGGATTGCTTCAACGAACCTACTGAAAAAATGCCGGACGGCGGGCAGCTCATTCCGTACAAGGACGACCCAAGATTCACAAAACTATTTGAACTCGCAAAGAAACTTGAAGGCTGTATCAGAAACACAGGTCTCCATGCATCAGGTATGGTTATCGGTCTTACTGCCCTCCCAGACTGGGCTCCTGTATTTGCAATTACTGATGCCGACGGAAAAATGAAGACTGCCGTTCAGTACACAATGGACATCATCGAACCTTGCGGCCTCGTTAAATTCGACTACCTTGGCTTGAAAACCCTTTCTCTCATTCGCTATACGGAAGACATCATCAACAGCCATCTTCCGGAAGGGGCCAAGCCAATCAACACAAGGGAAATTCCTGAAGACGACAAGGAAACCTTCGATATGTTCTCCCGCGGTGAAACTGTCGCCATCTTCCAGTTTGAATCACCGGGCATGCAGAAATGGATGAAAGCCCTTCAGCCAAACTGCCTTGATGACCTTGTTGCCATGAACGCCCTTTATCGTCCGGGTCCTATGTCCTACATTCCGAATTTCGTTGAAGGAAAAAAGGACCCGGCAAAAATCAACTATCCTGACCCTTGTCTTGAAGGAATCCTTAAGGAAACCTACGGCATCATGGTTTACCAGGAACAGGTTATGCAGGTTTCCCAGAAAATTGCAGGATTCTCCCTTGGCGGTGCCGACATGCTCCGTCGTGCCATGGGTAAAAAGAAGCCTGAAGTTCTTATGGGCAAGAAAAAGGAATTCGTAGAAGGTGCCCTCAAGGAAGGATTCACCACAAAACATGCAGAAGACATTTTTGAAATCATGATTCCGTTTGCAGGATACGGTTTCAACAAATCCCATGCAGCCGCCTACACTGTCCTTGCTTACCGAACGGGCTGGCTCAAATGCCACTACCCTGCAGAATTCATGGCTGCCAACCTTACAAATGAAATCACAACAACAGACGGACTTCCTTTTTATATAGAAGAAGCTCGCAAAATGGGTGTTGCCGTAGATGCCCCTGATGTAAACCGTTCCGACATAAACTTCGATGTTGTTGAAGGAAGAATAGTATTCGGCCTCCGTGGAATCAAGGGTATGGGAACAGGGGCTGCCGCCGCCATCGTAAAGGAAAGAAAAGACAACGGACCTTTCACATCTTTCATGAACTTTCTTGAACGCTGCCTCAAACTCCGCGATTCAGGAACTGATGAAGAAACGGGAGAAAAGAGAGCTCCAAAACAGCTGGTTAACAAGAAGGCAATAGAAGTCCTCATACAGACAGGGGGATTCGATCATCTTGATCAGAATCGTGCAACCCTCCTCAAGAACTACGAAGCCGCCATTGCCTACGAAGAAAAAATTCTTGCCGAAGCTTCTTATGGCCAGGTAAGTCTTTTTGCAGACACCGGCATAAAGGAATTTGCAGACTTCAAGTTTGAACAGGTTGAAGAAATGCCTAAGATGGCATTGCTCAACATGGAAAAGGAACTTATCGGCTGCTTTGTTTCAGGACATCCTCTTGATGACTGGAGAAACGTCATAGAAAAATGTTCTTCAATAAACAGCCAGAACATCATGCGCTACGGGAAAATTGCCCTTGCAGAAAAGGCAGCACAGGCAGAAAATGGGGAACGCAGAAGGTCCAAAAACAACGGTACAACTTACATTGCAATCGGAATGATTAATGGAATCAGAACCATCATGACAAAGAAAGGCGAACCTATGGCCTTTGCAAAACTTGACGACATGAACGGTTCCATTGATGTTACCTTCTTCCCAAAAACCTGGGCGCAACTAAAGGATACAATCCAGAATGAAACTGTCTATGCTTTCCGCGGATCCGTAGATATGGGTACTCCTGAAATGCCAAGAGAAACGCCTAGTCTTGTCGTCAACTCTATTGAAGACATAAACAGCCTTCAGCAACGTTCCATCTCTGAAGTACACATTCAGCTGGAACCTGGTTTTGACAAGGTAAAGGAAATCTCTCAGCTGAAGGACATAATTTTTGGTGAACAGGGAATGGGCAACTGCATTGTCTTCTTTCATCTGGACAACATCAACGGAAGAAACTATATAGTTAAGGCCAACGGGCAACTAAACGTTTCTCACAGCGAGGATTTCCTGTCCCAACTCAAAGACCTTCCAAATGTAGTGGAAGTATGGATAAATTGACAAACAAGTAAAGCCAAAGTCCAATCATAGGGAATAATTCTAAACTTGTTTTATGGAAACATTTTGAGTATATTTAAATTATGAAAGTAATTTTCGGAATCATAGCTACAGTTTTGACAATCTATTCTTTACTCTGTTTTTTCAGGATTATCCTTACATGGATTCCCGAAATGTCCTATTCAAAAGCAGCACAATTTCTTGCAGGAATTTGCGATCCCTACATGAATATATTCAGGGGCATCAAATGGCTCAGAATGGGAAGCTTTGATTTTTCACCGGCCCTTGGACTTTGTCTTCTTGGAGCCTTTTCATCGCTGTTCAAAATGCTTTCCAACGGAGGAATGATTTCCATTGGAATGATTATTGCTATGGGAATTCAGATAATTTCATCAATAATATCCTCTCTTCTTACATTCATCATAATTGTATTTGCTGTCAGACTCCTCGTAATCCTAATGAACAGGAATAACTACAATCCGAGCAGCTTCATGCTCAATCAGCTTGACTCATCTATTTCTCCCCTTGTATACAGAATTGCAAAAACATTCACGGCAGGTAGAAACCTTACATACAAGACAGCCCTCATCATTTCCATTGTTTCACTTGTTGCGGCTAACATTATTTTCACCTTCATAAGCAACATATTAATCAACATAGTGGCAAACCTTCCTGTATAAGCTATGTTTTTAAACGAACTTAAAGTTACTGTAGAATCCCTTGCTGGAGTTGGACCTGCAACAGCAAAGCAGTTTGCAAAACTGAACATATTTACTGTAGCAGACTTACTTTCAGTTTATCCACGTGATTACGACGACAGAACAAAAAAAGTTACCCTTGCCGAATTTTCACAGCATCCAAAAGTTCATACCATCTGCAAAGTTGTTGCCCACAGCTGGTTTGGCTATGGGAAAATGAAAACCCTTAAAATTGAAATTACGGACGGAACTGCAAACGCATTCCTCATAGCATTCAACAGAAGTTTTCTTGAAAAATCACTTCCTGTGGGGAGCATTATTTCAGTCACGGGTAGATTTGAAATCAAATACAATGAACTTCAATCTACTGCATTTGAAGCTTCGAGACTTGCCTATAACGGAACCCTTGCCGATTATATTTCTGCACCAGTCCCAGACAGTGCATTATATCCTGTTTACCCACTGACTGAAGGATTGAGTCAGAAGAACTATAGAAAAACCATAGGGGCAGCCCTCAAAGCTTATGGAAAAACAATTTCCGACGAACTTCCCCAGGAAATAATACAGGAAAGAAAACTCCTTCCTAAGCAGCAGGCTTTGCTTCAGATTCACATGCCCAAGAATCTTGAAGAGGTGGAAGAAGCCAGGCGCACCCTCATCTACGAAGAACTGTATCAATTTGAATACAAGATGGCTCTAAGAGCCTTAAGGCATCGCGGTACATTGCCATCGGACAAAGAAGTAAAGGAATCAAGGGAAGTTACAAAAGAAGAATTCCACGACTCCCTTTCACCAAGACAAAAACAACTTGCCTCAAGACTTACTTTTGAACTTACACCTGACCAGATGAAAGCAATAATGGACATTAATGCCGACATAGATAGAAGCCAGGTTGAATTCAATGCAATGATGAACAGGGAATTTGGAACAGCCGGCGAAAACGAAAGGCCACCTTTCAACATGCAGCGTCTTTTGCAGGGCGATGTTGGCTCCGGGAAAACCCTCGTATCTTTTTTTGCCTGCCTCAGAACCATTGACTACGGCGGTCAGTGTGCGCTTCTTGCTCCAACTGAACTTCTCGCAAGGCAGCATGCAGAAAACGCCGCAAAACTTCTGGAACCTGTAAATGTAAAGGCAGCCTTCCTTACAGGAAACCTAAAAAGTGGCGGAAGAGAAAATCTTGTAAATGCATTGCGTGACGGAAACATCGACCTTGTAATCGGAACACATGCCCTCTTTAGCCGCAATGTATCTTATAAAAAACTTCAGCTTGCCATCATTGATGAACAGCACAGGTTTGGCGTTGCACAGAGGGAAAGCATAATAGACAAGGGACGCGTTTCTTTTGGAGCAACGGCACATACACCGGATGTCCTAATGATGAGTGCCACCCCAATACCGCAGACCCTTGCATTGACTGCATTTGGAGATCTTGATGTAAGCCTCATCAAGACAATGCCTAAGGGAAGGAAACCTGTAAAGACACTCCTGACAGTAATGGGAAACGAAAGAAATGTTTACGAAGCCGTAAGGAAGGAATTGAATGCAGGTCATCAGGCTTACTTTGTTTATCCAAGAATCGGTGAAGAAACTGAAGATTCCGACAACGACAAATCCCTTAAAGCAGCAGAGGAAATGTACGATTTTCTTTCAAATCAAGTTTACCCTGGGATTACCTGTGCCCTTATTCACGGAAAAGTTACGGAAGAAGAACAGAAAAAAATTCTTGAAGACTTCAGCAAAGGAAAAACAAAAGTACTCATTGCAACAACTGTAGTTGAAGTCGGAGTTGATGTTGGAAACGCAACCTGCATAGTAGTAGAACACGCAGACCATTTTGGACTAGCAGAACTTCACCAGCTTAGGGGGCGTGTTGGTCGTTCAGACTTGCAATCCTATTGTTTCCTTATTTACGGTAAAAACATTACGGAAGAAGGAAAGGCAAGGCTTAAGGCACTTCATGAAAGTACAGATGGATTTTACATTGCGGAACAGGATTTAAAATTAAGAGGTCCTGGAGAAATATCCGGAACCTCTCAGTCTGGTTATCTTACCCTTGCCATTGCAGATCTTGCACGGGACAAGGAAATACTAAAAATTGCCCGGTATGATGCCTTTAAGCAACTACATAGTCATGAAGAGACTTGTTCTTAGCGGCATAATCTCTAAGGGTTTCAACAGCTTTCTTTTCAATCTGACGGACTCTTTCACGGGAGAGATTCATCTTTTCACCGACTTCCTTGAGGGTTCTTTCGCCATAACCGTTGAGTCCATATCGCATGACAAGAACTGCAGCTGATTTTCTGTCCATTGTATCAAGGGCAGCATTTATGTCATCCTTCATTGCCTGGTCAATTGCACTGTCTTCAGGGGTCATGAATTCTGATTCAATTGTATCAAGGAGAGTTGTTTCAGAATCTTCAGCCAATGTCTTATCCAGTCTTTTCATATCCCTTGAAATTTCAAGCATTTCACGAACATGATACTGTGTCATTCCAAGCATTGAAGCAACTTCATCAAGTTCTTCAGCTTCAGATTTATTGCCCAAAGCATTTATTTCATTCTTTGCCTTCTTAATCTGGCGAAGTTCCTGTTCCTTATTTACAGGGAGACGAATTGTACGGCCAGTATCAAGGATTGCTTTAAGGATACTCTGGCGGATCCACCATACTGCATAGGAAATGAAGTGATAGCCTTTTGCCACATCAAAGTGTTCAAGAGCCTTCATGAGTCCAAGATAACCTTCGCTGATAAGATCTTCAAAATCCAATCCACGGTTACGGTACTGGGCAGCAACCTTGATGACAAACCTCATGTTGGAAGTAAGAATCAGGTCACGGGCTTTCTTGTCTCCATTAAGGGCTTTTTCAGCAGCCTCTGTTTCCTGCTCCGGAGTCAAAAGAGGATACTTCTTAACTTCGTTAAGGTGCATCTTTACAACATCATCATAACAAACAGAACTCTTTTTCATTTTCTTCCTCCTGGCTATCTGCCAATAGTTGCTACATAATTTATAGCATATATTATGCCAAGAAACTGAAAACAAGCAATTATTCCAAAAAAAATGATGTTTGACCACAAATTCATGCAGATTACCCATATAATGTAGATGATGAGGCCTCAGCACCAGAAAAACAAAAGGGTCACCGCATCAAAATGACACAGTGACCCTTTCTAAAATCTAAAACGAGTCAAAATGACCCGTTTTAGATTTTAGACTATTCTACAATAGCAATAATGTCGCAGTTCTTGAGGATGAGGTAGTCTTCTCCATCCATTTTGATTGTTGTTCCTGCGTACTTGTCATAAAGAATCTTGTCGCCAGGCTTTACAGCAATCTTTTCTTTTTCTGTTCCAGGTCCAACAGCAACAACTTCAGCCTGCTGTGTCTTTTCCTGTGCTGTTTCAGGGATGATAAGTCCGCCTGCTGTTTTTGTTTCTGCAGCGGCCTGCTTTACAAGAACTCTGTCTGCCAAAGGTTTGATTGTCATTTATTTCCTCCAAATTAACTTCTTTTATAAGAATAAATCTACAAATTTTTTTAATGAAAGTCAAATTTCAAGCAATTTTTATTTTGCCATCTTTATTTTCTTCTGCAAGAGACGTGCCCTGTTATGGGTGTTATCAAGAGTTAGGGCATATTTAATGGATCTTGAAGCACTTCTTGAATCTCCAAGATTCCAGTTTATTTCTGCAATGCGGTAAAGAATCTCAGCCTTTTCCTTTGCGCTGTCAGTTCTTGAACTTGCAAGGCTTAATACATTTAAGGCTTCTTCAAGATTATCAATGCTTGCATAAACAACAGCAAGATTAACAAGGGAATTTGTTACGCTTCTGTTTCCCGAAGATGTGTTAAGGGCAGGAAGTCTTTCACCATACCTGTCCGCTATAAATTTATACAAACCTGCACCATGAGCAAAATCAGCATTTTTGCAAGCAAACCAGGCCGCATATTCACATTCCCACAGTTCAATGTCTTCTGGTCTTTCGTAGATATTGAAGTCATATTTTCTGTGCATGTAGCCATCAAATACACCTTCCGCTTCCTTGATCATTCTTTCTTCAATCAAATAGGCAGTACAATACCTTGCAATTTCGGAAGGATATCCTTTTTCATTTTCGCTGCCTTCAAGGAGAACCCAGATATCCGCAACTGACTTTTTAATGCCGTTTGTTTTTTTGTATTCACAGTCAAGGGAATCTTTCAGAACAAGAAGAGCAGGTGCCTTTCCCGTTTCTTCAAGGGAGTCAATGTGACTGTAAACATCATCAACAGTTACCACAGGAATTTCATCGCGGGCTTCCATTTCCATAGTCCTGACGCCTGCAGCCCTCAACCTTTTTGAAAGTTCATCTTCTTTTGGCCAATGGAGCTGGTCAATGGCAAGAAGTCCCTTTCCGCAAATACCAGGGATATAGTCTGGAAATTTTTCGGTTATATAATTAAATCTCTTATATTCTTCTAGAACATCTTTATGGCGTCTTGAATACATTGCTCCATTCATGCAGAGATCTGGAGTTAGATATTTTCCATTGTTCGTAGAGGCAAGTTTTGCCCTCAGTTCTTCGCTGCGGTCCTCTTCCCCTTCCACATAACAGCAATCAGCTTCAAGGGTAAGAATTTCTGCATAAAGGCTTTCAGAATAATCTCCTGTACCGTCAAGAGATGCAAGCCGTCCGCTTGCTTCAAGGGATTCAAGGCTCTGGGCATAAAGTCCCGCATCAAAGAAAACGCTTCCCCAAAACAGGCTGTCCCTGTAATTGGTTATGCGCGAGGGGTAAAGTTCGGCTGCAGCAGCGTACTCTCCTTTCTTCATTAAAACGGAAGCAGCATTATAAAGCCACCTGTTGTTTTTTGAACCTTTGTAAGCACCGGTATAAATTGGAATAAATTTGTCGTTGCAGAAAATGTCCTTTATCTGCTCGCCTGTCATGTCAGGCAATAGACTTGCAGCCTTCAGAACTTTCCTTGATTTCTTTTTATAGGGAGAAAAAGCTTCGTCAACAACCTGTCCCTTTTCTGAAATTGAAGCAAGGGCTTTTCTGAGAACACATTCAGAATACAACGAAGCATAATTTGATTTTTCAAGACACCTGCTGATTTTGAAAGCCTCTTCAAGCCTTCCTTCCCGCAAAAGAAAATTTACATAGATTGCAGAGAGTTCTGGATTTTCGGGGATTTTTTTCAAACCTTTGACAAGAACTTTTTCGGCAAGTTTTTTTTCTCCCAAAAGAAAATAGCGCTTGTAAATGCCAAGGCGATCATACGAACTGTAGGCTTTTTTTTCCAGCTTCTTCAATGCCTTTATTGCACTGTCATTGGAGTTCTGCGAAATAAAGGCATCGATGGAATCAAGCTGGGATGTGAAGGAAGAACCTTCAGAATGTGAAGAACATGATGAAATGCACAGCGCAAATAGAGACGATAAAATCACTATGCAAAGGCATTTCAATCTCACGCTTTTTCTTCTTCCTTGCGGATTGTATCAAGGATTGCATTGATGAATTTAAACGAATCGTCGGTTCCAAAGTCTTTTGAAATTCCGATGGCTTCATCAATTACGATAGTAGGATTAAGATCTTTCTGATAGAGAATTGCAAAAATACTGATGCGGAGAACAGCAAGAGTAACTTTGTTCAACCTGCTGAAATCCCATTTACCAGAAAGATGAGCCTTGATTTTTTCATCGATTTCATCAATATGATTGATTGTTCCAGCAATGAGGAGACGAGCAAAACCATACTCCTCAGCCTTTGAACCAGATTCATTCGTTTCGTCAAGTTCTTCCTTAAGTTCTTCAGGGACAATATCATTTTCAGAACCATTCTGAATCCATTCAAGCTTCAAAAGGTCTTCCAACGACATTTTTCCTACATCGTAAGAATACAATGCCTGAACAGCAAGAATACGGGCGTTTCTACGAGACACTTATATTTCCCCTTACCAATTAAGAAGTTTTGTCAAAGCGTCTCCCTTCTTTTTGTGGTCAACGTTTGCATCTGTATTGAGTTCCTTAGCAAGATCCTGAGCAGCTTTTGTAAAATACTGCATCTGTTTCTGCTGGGAAAGGTTATTCTTGATATAGTCGTAAACAGTTACTGTTGTTTCCGGCTGAACTACATCACTGAGCGAAAGAAGTTTTGCGTCATACTTCTTGAGTACAACATAGAACTGGAAGTCTGTAGTTGTTTCTGTTGTTTCGCTTACATAAGCTTCCTTACGAGAGAAAAGTTCGCGGAGTTTTTCATCAGACCATCTCAAAGCCTGCGCCTGCTGTGAAGTCTTTGCAATGAGCAATTCTCCAGCCTGATAGCTTTTACTATTTTCAGGAGCATTAATGAAAACTGCTGCCTTCTTCGAATCCTTGATGTACTGATTTCTCATGTCTTCGCAAAGAGATTTTGCTGCCATATCGTTGCTTCCCTTTGGAACCATAACGAGGAAAAGCTTCATCATTTCGTCCCATTTGAAACTGGACTTGTTCATTTCAAAAGTATTGCGGATTTCTTCATCTGTTGCCGCAACAGCACGGATTTCATTCTGTTTTACCTGCGAAACATAGTTCTGGATTACAAGCTGGCTCTTAAGGTATGCCTTGTAATCAACAAGGGACATGCCGCTAATTTCCCTTACATATTCATCAAGAGTCTTTCCACTCTGCTTCTTTACAAGCTCTTCAACTTCTGATTCTGTAACCTGTCTTCCAACCTGCTGACTGAAAGTAGAAAGGAAAGCATTGTCTACCTGAGTGTCAGAAATTGCAACACCGTTTTTGGCAGCGGCCTGACAAAGAAGCTTTTCATTGATCATGTTTTCAAGAAGGGTCTGTTTCTGTTCTGCAGAAAAAGATTCCATACCGTACTGCTTCTGAACAAAAGCAACCCTAGTCTTAAGCTGCTTGAGTGTAATTGTTTCTGATTTATTATGCTTGACTACGGCAAGAGGAGTCATATCGCTCTGTGCAAAAACAGCAGCACAAGCAATCATTGATGCAAAAAATGTTGTAATAATCTTTTTCATAATTTACCTCTCAGTTATTCAACATGCAACCTTAAGGAAGGTTACATGCCGAGCAACAAATAATTTTTACTTATCCAGCGGAAGGCCACCGCTAATTGTGGCACGAATGCGTCGTACACCAGCAGAAGATGACTGTTCCTTTTCAATCTTGAAGTCACCGATCTGTGCTGTATGCTGAACATGTGGGCCACCGCAAACTTCCTTGCTGAACCACTTGTCCTTTGTACCAATTGTATAAACCTTAACATCTTCACCGTACTTGTTTGTGAACAATGCGCGGGCTCCTTCTTCCTGAGCCTTATCAAGAGGCATGATTTCCATTGTAACAGGAAGGTCAGCCTTGATCTGTTCATTAACGATGTCCTGAACCTGCTGGATCTCTTCCTTTGTCATAGGACGTTCGAAAGTAAAGTCGAACCTCATTCGTTCATTGTTGATGTTTGAACCCTTCTGGGCAACCTGTTCACCAAGAACATTGATGAGGGCCTGCTGAAGGAGGTGTGTTGCCGTATGGTACTTAGTCGTTACATCAGACTGTTCTGCAAGTCCTCCCTTTGCGCTGACTGCATCAAGGGATTTTGAAGCTTCCTTGTGCTTGCGTTCTGCTTCCTTGAAACCTTCTGTATCAACAGTGAATCCATTTTCAGCTGCAAGTTCCATTGTAAGTTCAAGAGGGAATCCGAATGTATCAAACAGTTTGAAAGCTGTCTTACCGCTAACTTCTTTCTTTGGATTCTTCATGAGGTTAGGAATCATCTTCTGGAATTCCTTTTCACCGTTCTTGAGGGCATCACGGAACTTTGCTTCTTCCTGTGTAAGTTCGCTCTTAACCTTCTGTGCATTCTGTTCAAGTTCAGGATATGCACCCTTGAAGTTTTCAATTACTGCTTCTGCAATTTCTGCAAGGAAAGCCTTGTCAATTCCAAGTTTCATTCCTTCGCGGACTGCACGGCGGATAAGGCGTCGGAGAACATAACCTGCACCGATGTTAGAAGGAGCAACCCCTTTCTGATCACCAAGGATGAATACAGAAGAACGGCTGTGATCTGCAATGATTCGAACCGAACGGTCCTTTGCTTCATCTGTTCCGTACTTGTAGTTTGCAAGTTTTTCGATGACTGCAATGATTGGCTGGAAAACTTCTGTAAGGTAAACTGAAGTCTTTCCCTGAAGGATACAGTTAGTTCTTTCAAGCCCCATGCCTGTATCTACATTCTGTTTTGGAAGAGGAATGAGGGTCTTTTCGTCCTTGCGTTCAAACTGCATGAAAACATTGTTCCAGATTTCCATCCAGTTGGCACTGTCAGTTCCCTTGTTTGACCCCTGTGGTGGAAGTCCTTCTCCAACCCAGTAGAAAATTTCTGTGTCAGGACCACAAGGACCTGTTGGACCTGCTGCCCACCAGTTGTCGCTTGCAGGAAGGTATGCAATCTTGTCTTCCGGCATACCAACTTCCTTCCAGTAAGAAGCTGCTTCTTCATCACGAGGAGCATTTTCATCTCCTGCAAAAACTGTTACTGAAATCTTTCTTGGATCAAGTGCAAGCCAGTCTTTGCTTGTAAGGAATTCATAAGAGAATGCAATTGATTCTTTCTTGAAATAGTCGCCGAGGGACCAGTTTCCAAGCATTTCAAAACATGTAAGATGGCTTGGATCACCTACTTCGTCGATGTCTCCAGTGCGAACACATTTCTGATAGTCTGTAAGGCGTGTTCCTGCAGGATGCTTTTCTCCGAGCAAATAAGGAACGAGAGGGTGCATACCAGCTGTTGTAAACAATACTGATGGATCATTTTCAGGAATAAGAGACTGTCCTGAAATCTCTGCATGATTTTTTGATTTAAAAAACTCAATGTACTTAGAGCGTAATTCGTTAGCGGTCATAATCGCATATTATAGAAAAATCACTGAAAATATTCAATAAATTTAAAATCCTCAAAGCCACAAGATGAAAACACTACCAGTCAGTCTAAGTCTGTCAAAACCGCTCCATATGTCGCTACACGTGCAGGTCGGCAAGGAAACTATCGGTTCCGACCTGCAAGTGTTTTTGCCATCCTCTGCCTTCCTTCCCGTATTTTCATTCTGTAAATAAGGCTTTCAATTTATTGTTTTTTTTAATTCCATAATATGCGATTAGAACTAGGCCCATAACCTGGATAAAAGCATGAAGAGGACGGTGCTTCCCATGATGCTTGCCATACTGTTGCGGAAAAACACATGGAGGACACCGGCTACAGCCACGCAAATGAAATAAGGTGCGCAGGCTGAGGCTGGTGAAAAATCAACATCCTTGAAACAGTAGACGAGCAAGACCATCAAGATGAGGGGCGGTGCATACTTTTCAATGAAGCGGATGAAAAGCGGAGGATTCTTTTTTGCAAAGACCGCAAAAGGAAGAACTCTGGTTGCAAGGACAACAGCTCCGGAAACAAAAACCGCAGCAAGAGCATCTGCCAAAGACAGTCTTCCAAGGCCATCAGCGAGAAGATTATGAGGCTTGCTGAAAATCAAAAACAGAACAGCAAAGACTGACATGAAAACGACGGCAAGGACAATTCCAGCCTTTGAAACCTCTTCTTTTTTTTCAGAAGGAACCACTTCGCCCTTTTCGTTCCTGCTATTTCTATAAAAAGACTTTCCGCGTAAAAGGAAAAGCATGACAAGACCAAAGCAAATGGAAACCCAGATAATTCCGGAAGAATCAAATCTTCCAGCCTTAAAAAGCCAGACAGTAAAACCGCAGACAACAGCACCAATAATTGGTCCAAGAATATCAGTTCGGATAAGAACCTGTTCAACTGCAAGAACCACAAACAAAGCCGTAAGGGCAAAATCAACTCCAGCAAGATACTGTGTAAGATTGTAAACCTCAAGAATCTTATAGGCCGCAGCACCAATAAGACAGCCAACAACCCAATAGCTTTGGTCAAGGAAAGAAATGAGATTATAGAATTTTCCGGAATCCACACCAGAAGGAACATCTACTGTAGTTACAAGTGCAAAGGTTTCATCCGTAATGGAATACATGAGGTATGGACGACGGCGAATGTAATTCTTATATCTGTCAATGAGGGAAAGTCCATAAAAAATATGGCGGATACTCAGAAGAAATTCAGCAAGAACAATTACGGAAAGGACTGTCCCCGTTGAAAAAAGGGCAATGGCAAAAAACTGTCCTGCCCCAGTGAACATGGCAAGTCCCATGAGAGGAGAAAGCCACCAGGGATAGCCTGCATTCACTACAAGAAGACCAAAAGGAATTCCGATGGAAATATAACCGAAAAAAACAGGCATTGTTACCTTGATTGCCTGTGCAAGCACATTTTTATTCATGGGCCAAATTGTATTGAATTCAAATGCAAATTTCTATAAAATAAGTGAACTATTATATCCCTCACCGCGGCAAAATATATGGTGAGAAAATCACCATGGTGAATAGGAGTTAATATTATGGCAACAAGAAGAAACCCACGTTTCAAGGAATGCAGAAGACTTGGTGTTAACGTATGTGGACATCCAAAGGCAATGAACAGAGCTAACGATCCAGCTTTCAAGAAGACAAAGAAAACTTCTGAATACGGAAAGCAGCTTTGTGAAAAGCAGAAGGTAAAGGCTTACTATGGTATCATGGAACGCCAGCTCCGCCGCTACTACGACATTGCTTCACGCAAGGATGGAAAGACAGGTGAAAACCTCATCGTAGGATTGGAAACACGTCTCGACAACCTCGTATACCGCATTGGATTCGCAAACTCAATCCGTATGGCACGCCAGCTTGTATCTCACGGTCACATCCGTGTTGATGGAAAGAAGGTAAACATTCCTTCACTCCAGGTAAAGGTTGGACAGGTTATCTCTCTCCGCGAAAAGTCAATGAAGAATGAACAGATCAAGGCATGCTTCCTCAACGGAAACCGCCGCCCATTGGACTACATCGAAGTTACAGAAGAATCTTTCTCTGGAAAACTTATCATGATGCCAAAGCGCGCAGAATGCCCTGTAGAAATCAACGAACAGCTTATCGTTGAATTCTACTCTAAGTAATTTTCTATTGCCAGAAAAGGAAAGGCTGTTCTTTCGGGAACAGCCTTTTTTATTTTAAATTTAAAGTTTTTTAGGAATATATCTCAGACATCAGTTTCGTACACCGCAGGGAAAAGCCCGTTTTTCATCACGATGGAATAGAGGCACATGGCCATGATGTTTTCATCAAGCCCCGGAGTTTCGCGAAGGAACTGGTCAGTATGAGAAAGAAGAGCCAAGATGGAAGAAGTTGCACCGTTGTTCCAAACTTTTGCCGCACAATTATACTGCTCCTGCTTTTTCTTTCCGCTGAATCCTGCTGTTTTAAGTTGAACATCAGTTGGACGAGCACCGTTAGCATGAATTGAATGCCAGCCCCTCAACTGACGGAAACAATATGTAAGTCCTGCTATCAAGGCAATGAGGTAGCCTGATTTTGACGCTGCCTTTATTTTTTCAAGAATATCCATTGAAGTTTCAAAACGCTGAGAAGGATTCTTTGAACCGTCTGCCATTGCATCAAAAAGAGTAAATGCGTTTTCTTCACGGTTATGGGAAAGAATCTTGTCAACATCTTCACAGGTAACGGTATGGCCCTTTTCAAAGCAGAAGAAAAACCTCGAACATTCAGACCTGAGAGCATCCGTATTGTTCTCAATCATCTCAAGGATCTGTTCAACTGCATCAGAAGTTACGGAAAAACCGTTTTTACGAAAAAATGATTCCACCCACTGAGATTTTCTGTTTTCAAACATTTCCCAGAAAACTTTCTTATGGTCTCCTGCACAGGCAGCTTCAAGTTTCTTGTCTATGCCGTTTTCATCTGAAACCAAAATAAGGGTATTTGGACTTTCTGCAGAAGATTTAATCCATCCGGTAAGAAGCTCGACATCACCCTTCGACTTGATGATTTCGGCATTGCGGACAGTAATGAAAAGAGCAGGTTCAAAAAGGCTTCCATTCTGCAACTGTGCAACAAGATCAGCTACTCGTATGTCAGAAGCATAATAACGGTATTCGGAAATATCACCGTTCCTTTTCTTTGCCTGCTCGCGAATATTTGCAATAGCATCATTTTTTTCACCGGCTTCTGGGCCAGTAAAAACATAGAATTCCCGTGAAGCCATAATCAGTATGTTCTTACAAGACCCACCATGATGCCTGCAATTTTCACATCGCTGGAATAAATAGGCTGGAAGTCAGGATTTTCTGGCTGAAGACGAACCCTATTCTGCTCCTTGTAAAACCTCTTGAGTGTAATTGCATTGTCAACAACAGCCACTACAATCTGTCCTTCGGCAGCAATCTCAGACTGTTCTATGATTGCAAGGTCCCCTTCCAGGATTCCAGCATTGATCATGCTTGCACCGCGGACATTGAGGGCAAAATATGTTTTACCAGGCTTTACAAAAGGTTCTGCAATCGTTACATAACCGTCAAGATTCTCTTCTGCAAGAAGAGGTTTTCCTGCAGCAATTGTTCCAAGTTTTGGAACTTTAGTAACAAAAACCCTTGCCTCCTGAACAGTTTCACCTTTGATTACACGGAACGAGCGGGACCTTTTCTGACACTGGGAAAGATATCCTTTCTTCTGGCATGCAGCAATGTGATCCTGCACAGCACGGAGAGAGATGCCGAAATTTTCACCTATTTCGCGCACTGTTGGAGGATAACCGTTCTCTTCCGAAAACCTTGCAATGAATTCAAGGACTTCCTTCTGACGGTCTGTCAAAGCTTTCATTTATTCCTCCTCGAATTTTGATTCAAAGAGAGCCAAGATTGCCTCTGCTGCTTCTTTTTCGTCTGCACCTTCTGCTTTAAGTGTAAGTGTTGTGTTGTATCCGGCAGCCATGGTGATAACGCCCATGATTGATTTTGCATTTACAGAAGCTGTTTCTTTTTCAAGAAGAATTTCCGAAGCAAATTTGTTTGCTGTCTGTGCAATAAGTGCTGCAGGTCTAGCATGGATTCCAGCGCGGTTTCTAACAGTTAAAATTTTTTCAATCACAATATCCTTCCTTTTTAGATCAACATATATTTATTTACACTTTTTATATTTCAATACAAATCTTCACCGCCGTAGTAAGCTTTCTGGGCTTCTCCGGATTCAATCCAGCGGAGAATATTCTGGTTAAATTCCCTTGCTGAATAATATCCCATTGTCTTGAGGCGTTCATTCATGGCAGCAGCCTCAATGATGATTGGGAGGTTACGGCCTGGTTTAACAGGAATTTCAATGAGGGGTATCTTTACCCCAAGCATGTCCATAAAATGAGTTTCTGTACCGATTCTATCGTAAACCTTTGTCTGGTCCCATGTCTCAAGCTTGATGACAATCTGAACTTCCTTCTGCTCGCGAATGGCACCGACACCATAAAGCTGGGCGACATTGATGATACCGAGCCCACGAATTTCCATGTGGTGGCTGATAAGCTTGTTGGCACCCTGACCAAGGATTGAGTTACCATTGACGCAGCGAATTTCAACTATGTCATCTGCAACAAGACGATGACCGCGTTCAATGAGCTCAAGGGCAGTTTCACTTTTACCAACGCCCGATTCACCAGTAAGAAGAATTCCAACACCGTAAACTTCAACAAATACACCGTGAAGGGTTTTGCTAGGTGCAAATATGTTGGAAAGAACACGAATGATTCTCTGGGCAAATTCAGAAGAACCAAGATCCGACTGAAGAACCGGAACACCAGAGGATTCAGCAAGAGAAAGAATTGTCTCCGAAGGCTGAAGGTTCTGGCTGAAAACTACGCAAGGAATTTCATAAGTAAAGAATTTTTTGATCGGATCAAGATTTTCCTCGCCTTCAAGTTTCTGAAGGTAAGCATATTCGCCGCGACCAAAAAGCTGTACTCGTTCATGGGCAAAAGATTCATAGAATCCAGAAAGAGCAAGTCCAGGCCTGTTGACATCAGAAGCCTTAATCTCGCGTGAAAGCCCGTTGCGTCCTGCAAGACAGCGAATGTTGAGAGAGTTGTGTCCTTTTAAATCCATGTCCAGCAAATTGAGGACACTGATTGTCTTATCCGACATAATTATACTATACAGTTATATCAGATTAAACACAATAGGAGGATTTTCTAGATTTTGATGCAGTAATCATCATTAAGACTAATTTAAGAAAGCAGACAATCAACGGAAGTTTTCTTCTGCTATTATGACATTCCCTTTTTTCACCGAAAATATAACTGACCTTTAAATAACAAAAAGTAACAGCTGGGGGTACGGATGAAGATTTTTAATTTACCGGAACAGCACAACAACCTATCGGAAAATGAACCTGGGAAATTCTGGTTTTCATTCAGTTCATTTAATTTGAATGCACAGGAATTAAAGAATCAGGACAGGGATATATTCCTGACTAAAACTGATTTTGAAAACTGCAATGTCATCTGTCCCAACACGGCAACGGAGAAATATGAAAAAAGAGAAAGAATGGTTTGAAAACGAAGACTTCTGGCTCAATTATGGACCAATCATGTTTGACGAACAGCAGTGGTCTCAGGCTCACGGCATTGCAGAAAAATGCATTGAGATTGCAGGCCTTGAAGAAGGAAGTCATGTCCTTGATGTATGCTGTGCGGTGGGAAGAATCAGTGTAGAACTTGCCTCCCTTGGAATGAATGTTACCGGAGTAGACATTACACAGCCTTTTCTTGATGCGGCAAAGGAAAGTGCAGAAGACGAAGGTGTAGAACTTGAACTCATCAACCAGGACATGAGGACTTTCAAATCAAAGAAGAAATTTGATGCAGCACTAAACATCTACAATTCCTTCGGCTACTGCGATAAAATTGAAGACGACATAAAAATCCTTAAGCAGGTATACAAGAACCTGAAAAAAGGCGGAACATTCATTCTTGAATGCATAAGCCGTGAAAGTGCCATCAAATATTTTACGTCTGGAGAATGGTTTGAAAGAGCCGGAATGACAGTCCTGACTGAATTCAAAGTTACAGGCGCTTGGGAAGGTTTGAATTCAAGATGGATCCTCATAGACAAGAACGGAAAGAAAATTGACCACACCTTTGTACAGAGACTCTACTCTGCCGCAGAACTCCGCGATATCCTCATAAAGGAATGCAAATTCAAAAGCGCAGAAGTCTACGGTGGCTTCAACAGAATTCCCTACGACCAGAACCTAAGCACCATGGTCATAGTGGCAAGGAAATAAAAAAAATCCTGCTCAGACTTTACCGGAGCAATTTCTCGCCTGCCAAAGAAAGCAAAAAGAAGACGCACGGCATAAAAAAAACCGGCGACGCAGGGGTTCATGACAAATGGCGACTTGCAACCGCAGGGCGCACTGGAGCCAGCTTGGTATGGTTCCCTGCAAAGCCGATTCTCCCGGCTAACAAGGAAAGTCAAAAGAAAAAACAAAGCATAAAAAAAATCGGCGACGCAGGGGTTCATGACAAATGGCGACTTGCAACCGCAGGGCGCACTGGAGCCAGCTTGGCATGGTTCCCTGCAAAGCCGATTTTTTTTATTATTTTTTATATGTTCTTTTGACTTTCTGCGTTGTTGTCATTTCCAGAGCCTCTTCAAGAATAGTTATCTTGCTGATCCTTGCATAAGGCTGGAGGTTCCTATTGATTTTGGCAACGATTTCATTTATTGCAGAGACAACCTTTTTCGACTGGCTGTCACTTTCACGCTTCAGGCCAAGTTTTGCAAAGAGATCATCTGAAGGATAAACAAGGGCTTCTATCTTTTCAGCCTTAGACGACTTGTCTTCAACATATCCCTGAACTGTAATCTGTGCAATGTCGGTTTCCAGCTGGAATGCATTTTCAATTTCTTCAGGATATACATTTTTGCCACCGTCAGTAACGATCATATTCTTTGCACGGCCACAAAGCACAAGGTAACCTTCCTTGTCAATCTTACCTAAGTCACCGGTCTTGAAGAATCCATCGTCAGTAAACACCTTTGCTGTTTCTTCCGGCATGTTATAGTAGCCCTTGAAAACCATCGGTCCCTTAACGGCAACTTCTCCAACACCATTGTCAGCCTTATCGATGATTTTCATTTCCATCCAAGGGAAGAAATACTGTCCTACAGATTCAATCTTAAAGTGATCAACAGGATTCAAAGTAATGATTGGGCTTGTTTCAGTAAGACCGTATCCCTGAACAAAGTCGATCCCCATTTCGTTGTAAATCTTGAAAACACTTGAAGCAAGAGGACCACCACCACAGATTGCAATGCGAAGAGAATATATGTTTGCCTGCTGAAGGACAGCCTTGAACAGAACCTTTCCAGGATTTTTACCCGTAAGCTTTTTAATGATGTAGGAAAGTTCAAGCATTATTTTGATTGCAATATAAACAACTGGTCCTTTTGACTTTATACCCTTCATGATGCCTGCAAGAAGTTTATTGAAGAGAAGCGGAACACCAAGAAGCATGGTGATTTTGCCTTCCCTCAATTCCTTCATGAGTCGGGTAACTGCCATGGATTTTCCATAGACAATTTCTGCTCCGACAGAAAGAGACTCAATGAAAACCGCCTGCATTGTATAGGCATGATGAATGGGAAGAAGCGCATAGAAAACATCTTTTTCAGAAAGATACATTCTTGTCTGTGCAATGTAAGTATCCGAAACAAGATTTTTATGGGTGAGCATTACGCCCTTTGGAGTTCCAGTAGTTCCGCTTGTAAAAAGGATTACTGCAAGGTCGTCCTCAGAAATGGCATGGCCGTCAACTTCAGCATCTGACTTCAGGCTATATGCATATTTTTCAGGAAATTTTGGGTTAAGGGAACAAACCTCGAAGTCAAAAGAACCAGATTCAAAATGACCGTACTTTTCTTCATCAACAAAAAAGAATTTTGGCTTTGCTGTTGCAAGAAGATTTTCCATTTCCTTTTCATGAAGCGCATAGTCTATAGGACATACGACAGCTCCGGCAAACATACCGGCAAGGTAAACAGTTCCCCACTCCGGGGAATTCTTTCCGGAAACGGCAATGCAATCACCTTTAACAACGCCATTCTTCTTGAACCATGATGCAAGAGAAAGAACATTATCCCTTACCTGTGCATAAGTCAGGGTATTTTTTCTGTCACCATCAAAATCAGTAAAGCAAGGACGGTCAGGAAATCTTGAAGCCGTAATACTGAACATTTCAGGAACAGTCGGCCATTCCCCTCCAAAATCTTTTCCCCTGTAGGAATCCAGAAACTCCCATGGTTTTTCAAGTGCTTTTGCCATATCCGCTCCTTATTTTCTATTAACTTTATGTTTTTCTTTTTCTTTGTACTGTTCAATATCTGCAAGTTTCAAAAGTTTTGAAAGATCAGCGTTGTTTCTGCTGAAGGCAACGGCTCCAAGGCTAATGGACAAAGTGAATTCTTCTTTTGATGATTCGTTCCATTTCTTGCACAAGTCTGCAAGACGAGCCTTCAGGTTTTCAAACATGTCAAAAGAAAGGGCAATGGAAAGGATTGCAAATTCATCACCGCCAAGACGGCCAATGGTATCTGCTTCTCGGAATGCTTTTTTTAGCAGCTGAACTTCTGCAAGGATAGCCCTGTCTCCGGCATCATGACCGTATGTATCATTAATTTTCTTAAGTCCGTCAATGTCACCGAAAATGACAAGTCCATTTTTCTTTGCGTCTATGGCAGCCTTCAGTTCATTCTGTGCAACCTTCATGAAACCACGTCGATTGAAAATTCCCGTAAGCTCATCTGTACAGGAAAGGATCGAAAGGTCATTGTTTGTCTTTGCAAGGGTAAGGTTTTCTGCCCTCCTTCTGGAAACTTCAAAGGCAGAACAGATTGACTTTGCAATGACGGAACAGAAAAGAGTATAGATATATGGTTCAAGGTCTCCAAGTTTTACTACAAGATAACCGTAAAGATATTCTCCGTGATAAAGGGACATTACAGTATTGTGTCCTTTCAGAAAGTCAAAGAAATATTCAGGAAGAAGAACATTTTCACAATCAAAGAAAAGATCAGGATCATAACTGAAACTTCTAGCTTCATCATCAAAGGCAAAATAAACTCTGGCCTTGGCAGGAACTGGACTCAGTTTATGCTTTGTCTGTTTTATCGGTTGCTTGTAAAGGCAAATGGCAGCTTTTGAAATTCCAAGGGAAGTAAAGTCTTCGCGAAGATTATGGGTAAGTTCATCAAGGGTAAGGTTACCCTGAAGGCGATTTACATGGTACTGAACTCTCTGGATCTGTTCCTGAACGGAAAGATATTTGAGGGTTCCGTTAAAAGAAAGAACCGAAGCATTCTTTGTATATCTTCCATTACAATCAACGGAATTATTTACGCCATCGCTTTTTTTGATACAGCCACAGGACTGTCTCATAATGCTTGAAGTTTCAACAACAGTAACGGAAGGAACCTTTTCTCCAAGAATCTGCTTCCACAAAACTTCAGCGCTCAGCTCACCCTGCTTGAAAACCTGCTGGTTTACAGAAGTTAGTGTCGGATAGGAAGACTTTGCAATGGCAGTATCATCAAAGCCAGTAACAATTACATCTTCCGGAACAGAAATTCCTTTTCCTTCAAGCCCCGAAATTATACCATAAGCCATTTCGTCCGTAATGCAGACTACTGCTTCAAAATCCGTTCCATATTCATTCATGTAGTTGCGGATTGCATTTTCTGCAGAATAGAAAGTATAGCTCCCGTGCAAAATGTTACGGGAAGGAATGGAAAGAGAATGTTTCTTAAGAACACTCTTGAAAATCTGGAGTCTTCTCCTTATTTCAAAACTCCTAGTTTCCGATGTAAGGAAGAGGAATTTCTTGAGTTTATGCTTTTCAACAAGATGAGTGACAAGATTCGTAAAGCCTTTGTCAGGATCGGACATAACCGTTGCTACCCCTGGAATTTTTACATTTACAGAAACCAAAGGAAGCGGTTTGAAAGACTTGAAAACATTTCTGATTTCTTCATTTGAAACATAGTGGCAAATGGTTCCTGTAAGGACTATGGCACCATCCAGATTCATTTCATTTACAAATTTTGTAAGGTACCAGTCGTGATAACCAAAATCATCCGCTTGCCAGTTGGGAGCACCAGTTATTAAAACGAGAAGATCTATGTTGTGAACGGCACAATATTTTTTTACCCCATCTATGAACTGAGAAAAGTATTCATTGTTACAGCCATATATCACAAGACCAATTCGCATGGTTCAATTATAACTCACAATTACAGCATAAGCCACAAAAAATAAAGGCCCCTCTAAATGCGAGGAGCCCTTATGTAAGAACAAAATGTTCTACATCGATTTATTTCTGCAGATTAATACATTCCGCCCATGTCAGGAGCTGGGGCTGCTGCTGGAGCTGGAGGTTCTGGAATGTCTGTGATTGCACATTCTGTTGTGAGGAGCATGCCAGCAACAGAAGCGGCATTCTGGAGTGCACAGCGAGTAACCTTTGCAGGATCGATGATACCGGCAGACATCATGTCTACCCATTCACCTGAAGCGGCATTGTATCCGATGCCTGTTTCTGCATTCTTTGCCTTGTCTGCAATTACCGCACCGTCAACACCTGCATTTTCTGCAATCTGGCGGATTGGTTCTTCAAGTGCACGCTTAATGATTTCAAATCCAACCTTTTCGTCACCTGTAAGGTTTGCCTTTGATTCATCAAGAGCCTTTACAGCCTGAATGAGGGCAATTCCACCACCACAAACGATACCTTCTTCAAGGGCAGCACGAGTAGCAGCAAGTGTATCTTCTACGCGGAACTTCTTTTCCTTCATTTCTGTTTCTGTGATGGCACCGATTTCGATTACAGCAACACCACCAGAAAGTTTTGCAAGGCGTTCCTTAAGCTTTTCCTTGTCGTAGTCAGATGTAGACTTTTCTACCTGAGTCTTGATTTCGTTAACGCGGTCAGCGATAGCCTGCTTGTCTCCGTCTCCGTCAACGATTGTTGTATTGTCCTTGTCGATCTTTACAGACTTTGCTGTACCAAGGTCTTCAAGTTCTGTTGTTTCAAGCTTGAGTCCTACAGCCTTTGAAATTACCTTTCCACCTGTAAGGATTGCGATGTCCTGAAGCATTTCCTTGCGTCTGTCACCAAAGCCTGGAGCCTTTACTGCACAGCACTTGAGGGCACCGCGAATAGAGTTTACAACCAAAGTTGTAAGGGCTTCACCGTCAACATCTTCTGCAATGATGATGATTGGGCGGCCAGTCTGAGCTACCTTTTCAAGAACCGGGAGAAGATCCTTCATTGTGCTGATCTTTTCATCATAGATAAGAATGTATGGGTTTTCATAAGAGCATTCCATTCTTTCACGGTCATTGATGAAGTAAGCGTTGATGTATCCACGGTCAAACTGCATGCCTTCTACAGTCTTTACAGTTGTATCCATGTTCTTTGATTCTTCAACTGTGATAACACCGTCTTTGCCAACCTTTTCGATTGCTTCTGCAAGAATCTTACCGATTTCAGGATCATTGTTTGCAGAAATTGTTGCAACATGTGTAATGTCGTCGTTACCCTTCACTGCACGGGAATTCTTCTTGATTTCTTCTACTGCCTGAGCTGTAGCCTTGTCGATGCCGCGCTTAATTCCGATTGGAGTCATACCGGCTGTTACCTGCTTGAGACCTTCGCGAACGATGGCATAGGCAAGAACTGTAGCTGTTGTTGTTCCGTCACCGGCAACATCATTTGTCTTTGAAGAAACTTCGCGAACAAGCTGAGCACCCATGTTTTCAAATGGATCCTTAAGTTCAACTTCCTTTGCTACAGAAACACCGTCCTTAGTAATTGTCGGTGCACCATATTTTTTATCAAGCATTACCAGGCGGCCGCGTGGACCGAGAGTAACCTTAACTGCCTTTGCAATCTGTTCTACACCAGAGAGCATCTTCTTGCGTGCGTCTTCACCGTAAACCAACTGTTTAGCCATTTTTATCTCCCAAAAATAATTTAATAGTATAATTGTGTATAAAGATAATAAAAAATCAAAAAATCGACAACATTTTTATGATAATTGACAGTTAAAATTGCTGCTTTTATAATGGGAATAATCTAAAGAATTGTTCTTTTGGATGCAACATAAGGAACACACATTTTTTACGGGGTATAATGATGGAAAACACAATCCGCAGTCTTTACGGACCTTACTTCAAGCAGCTTGCAGAAAATTCTGTAGCCGCAGCTAAAATCGATGCAACTAATGTTTATCAGCCAGCGAACACAAAGAACAGAGGCCTAATAGACAAGCTCGTTTCGGACAATATACTTCCTGAAAGCCACATCGGTTCTGAAGAAAACTTCCTTGACTTCTACAATCAGGTAAAGGAAGGAAAAAGCGGACTCATCCTTATGGAACACTTTGCAAACACAGATTTGCCTGCCCTCATGTATTTGCTTGACCACAACGGAAAGCCAGAACTTGCCGATCTTTCAAAGAGAATCGTTGCCATAGCCGGCATGAAACTCAACGAAGACGACAATATCGTTCGTGCATTTGCAGAAAGCTTTACCCGTGTAGTCATCTACCCAACACGCAGCCTTGATAAGAACGCTCAGAAGGTTTCTGAAGAAGAAGCAAAAGAAGAAGAAATGAAGGCACGCAAAATCAACCTTGCCGCAATGAAGGCAATGGATGAATGCAAGCGCCGTGGAGAAGTAATTCTCGTTTTTCCATCAGGAACCCGTTACAGACCAGGTCATCCTGAAACAAAGCGTGGTCTCCGCGAAATCGACAGCTACCTCCGTCTCTTTGACATTGCAATTCTCGTAAGCATCAACGGTTCAATCCTCAAGATTCAGGACGGAAAGGAAGACATGCTTTCTGACATCGTATGCAAGGACAAGCTTGTATTTACAGCAAGCCCTGTAATCCAGTGCAAGCAGTTCCGCAAAGATTATCTTGCAACACTTCCTGCTGACGATCCAGATCCAAAGCAGAAGGTAATTGACCGCGTAATGCAGATTCTGGAAGAACAGCACGACGAAGTTGAAAAGACAAGACTTTAAAGAATTCTCTAACTTCTGCCATAGTTCTTTCCGATATTAGAAATGTAATAGAAGATTTTTATTTTATATTGGATAGAGTATGGCAGAAAACGAATCATTCAACACAAAAATCATCATGGCTGGGGCTGACCGCGAACAGTGGTACAACACAACCCAGCTTCCAAAAATTCAGGACGATTACAGGCTCCACCTTTCCTGTGTAAGGAATATTTTTGACGCCCTTGTAAAACGTGGACTCATCACGCCTGACCCATACAAAAAAGACAACAAGATTACAGCCATCGTAATCCCTGACACTACTCCATTCAATGACAACGAACGATCACAGGTTCTTGGAACCCGCCTCAGCAATTATGAAAGTGTAATTGATTATGTCTGCAACTACATGCGTTTTTCCTGCGAAATGCTCACCATCGACGCAATCAAAAAAATGATAGAGTTGAACAATGCTTTCTCATGGAACAATCTGTCCCTTAACTCTACAAGATCAAACACAAGGGCTCTTGCCACAGTTTTGAACGAACTCAAAAACAACGCAGACCAGCTTACCGTCAGCCTGATAAAAGACAACACCATCAAGACACAAAATGCAATAAATGAAATCAACAATGTTCTTAAAGGACTTGCCGATTTCCAGAGGGAACGCTACAAGCTTGACATCAGAAAGAACATCCTCGAAAATTCTTCTTTCAACAAGGAAAAAGCATATTCATCGGCTCAGGATATGACAAACGAGATAAAGAGGCTTTTTCCATCATGCATGGCCAAGCGTTCTTTGAGCGGTGAACTTGTGGGAGAAGTTGTTGCAGAAGAAACGGCACCAAACAAGGCAGAGCTTCAGGCTGCCCTTCTTGCAAAACTCAAGGTTGTAGAAGAATCAGGTCAGACAAAAACACAGAAAATTGATACCCATGCAATCCTTATGGAATCGCTTCGTCTTGTCGGAACCACATACGATACATACAAGGTAATCTATGACAAAATCAGCGCAAACCATGAAATACTTCAGAACGGAAAGAAATCTTTCAAGGTAAAATTCATAAGGCTCCTCAGGGCTTTGTTTGGACTTGATGAACCTCCTGTTGATTACGAAGTTGTTTTGACTGACAAGAAAACAGATGTAAAAAGAAAGGAAACAATTCACTTCAATGAATTCTCAAGCGGTCTCATCAAAAGGGTGAAGATTTACTCTGCATTTGCAATGAGGGATACACCAGGATACAATAAGATTTCACAGCAAAAGGACGAAGCAATTCTGGAATACCTTAACAAACAGATTACGGAAAACAATCATCTTTTTGCACTCATCATTGCACTTGACGACTATTTCAAGAATAATGTTGATATGGCTGACCGTCCAAAAATCAAGGGCTGCAGCATGGAACTTACTACAATCAAGAACATTCTTGTTAAGGCCAACCAGCAGAGAAGCGATTATATTGCCTATGCTGAAGAAGCAGAACAGATGAAAAAACTCGGAATTTAAATTCCATTTGGAGTAACAAATTGAAGAAAAAAATTCTTTTTTCAGTGGTCCTTGCATTTTTTAAGGCCACTATTTTTTTTGCTCAGGATATAGCATCAGAGCAAAGAGCAGTTAACATTGCCGTTCCCAATCACATTTACAACACTAATCCTTTTACGGCTTCGTACACTTCAGAGGCACAGCTTTTTACAGGATTGCATGAAGGTCTATTCAGCTATGATCCGGTAACACTTGCTCCCCTACCTGCACTCTGCAAGTCATACAAAATTTCCAGAGACAAGAAAAGATGGACCCTTACATTGCGTGAAAATGCAAAGTTCAGCAATGGAGAATCTATTAAGGCTCAGGATGTAAGGGATTCTTTCATAAGGCTTCTTGGAACTAGAGGAGCACCTTTTGCCTCCCTTATAGACAACATATCAGGCGCACAGGAATTTCGCGAAGGATACGGTAAAGCAGAAGATGTTAAAATCGATGTCCGCGACGACTACACCATTGTAATCCGCCTTAAGGAACCTATGGGGCACCTTCCAAAGATTTTATGCCACCATTCCTTCAGCATTGTTCATCCTGATGAAAATGTTTACAGCGGTCCTTTCATACTTGAAAAAATCGACATGTCCGAAATAATCCTCAAGAAAAATCCTGAATACTGGGATGCAGACAATGTAAAAATTCCGGGAATTAATTTTACCGTAAGCGATGATTATCCGGAAAACTCCTTCAAATTCAACACGGGTAAACTGGACTGGATTTGCGGCAACGCAGACTATTCAAAAATAATCAATAAAACACACCTTCAAATGAATGCTGAATTCGGAACCGTATACCTTTTCTTCAAAATGCAGAATTCACCATGGACAAATCCTGAATTCCGCAACGCCCTTATAGAAGCAATTCCTTATGATACTCTCAGGAAAGAATACACCATCCAGGCAGAAAGCCTTGTAAATCCTTTGACAGGATACCCTAAGGTTACAGGCATTGCAGACTGGGATGCTTCGGACGCTGCAGAAATGATGAAAGGTGCAAGAAAAAAATACGGCATCAGCCAAGACGAAAAGCTTACACTTGTATTCGCCGTAATATCCGGAGACGAACACCTTAAGAAATGGGGTGAATTACTGAAAGAAGCATGGGAACCTCTTGGAGTTGAACTCGTAATGCAGAATACAACACCAGATCGTTACAATCTGGCAATTCCACAGTGGAATGCTGACCTTTTCTACTATTCGTGGATTGGGGATTTTGCAGACCCACTCGCCTTCCTGGAACTTTTCCGTGGCGGATCTTCGCTCAACAACTCGGGATGGAAAAACGAGAGCTATGACAACCTTCTTCTTGAAGCACTGAGAAATAACAGCATAGAAGAACGGTACAAGCTTATGTCACAGGCAGAACAGATTCTTCTTGATGACGGAATGATAATTCCAATTTCACATCCTGTATGCGCCCACCTCATCGACCTTTCCGTAATCGGCGGATGGAAAGGGAACGCACTGGACATACATCCATTGAAATACCTTTACATCAAGGAACCTCCTAAAAAGAAGATTCCAAATCTAGTTAAACACAGCCTTTAAATCAACAGCAATGAAACCCGCTCTACCAGTCTTAAAGAAAGAGCCTTCTTCCCAGGCTACATAGAGCGTGTTTTCTGATATGGCTTCTTCTCCGTAAGTAAATCCTGAAGGAAGCAATGGCAATCTGAAGGCACAGGAAACCTTGTCTTCATTAAGTTTTTTCAGGTAGGTTGTTCCATCAGAAAAGACTGCTACGCTATAGGAACTTTCAGGTGAAACACCGCCGTGTGCATTAAGCATGAAATCGGATGCTCCCATCTGGCAGTAACTTACAGGAGAAGTTCCGGATAAATCACGCCATGAAACATAAAAGGAATACTCGTCGGGAATGGAAGCAAGAAGTTTCTTTAGTTCTTCCGGTGCAGAATCCCAGAGTTTCGGCATATTCTTCTTCTTGTAATCGTCTTCAGTTATTGAATTGAAAAGGAAAGTCTCCTCCCCCATGGCAGGATTCAAGTCTGCAAGATCAACCAATGGCTTCCAGTCAAAAAATGAAAATTCAACGCCGCTTCCATTCATCTTCTTTGATGCACAAGCCCATACATCCCCATTCCAGAAAAATCCTGAAATCTGGTCGTCATCACCAAGCTTGAGATTGCTGTATGAAACCAAAGGATAGAAAACTTTTGACGAAGGATTAAATTCAACAAGGAAAGGACGGCTCTGATGAAGGGAACTATGGGCATCAAGATTTTCATTGAAAAAAGTACTTCTGAAAAGATAGAAAACAGGCATGCCACCAGAGAAGACCATTGAGTCTACAGTATCATTTATAAAAATCGAATCATCCCTGTAAAAATCAATTTTGCTTCCTGAAAAAGCAAGAAGCCCCCTTTTGTTTACAAGAGCATAGGCATCGTAAGGATACTTTGAACCATTTCTGTCTCCGTGAACAACGCTTCCTGCGCTTGAAATCCTGACAGTTTCCGTCCATGGTTTTTCAACTACAGCCTTTGCATTTTGAGGCAAATCAATTTTTTCAAAACCATTATCGTTGAAGGCATACCACACATGACTTTTTACAGTTTCAAATTCATTGAAGGAACCGGATTTTTTTACATTGTTTTTTGAACAGGAAACAAACAGAGAACATACAGTTGCAAAAACAGGAAGTATCTTTTTCATTCTCTCATTTTAACGGTTTCATTTTGTTTTTTCTATCTTTAGGTCACTTTTTTTAAAGGTTCCGCCGGCGATTTTTTTCATGATTACTTCCTTATTTACCTTCCAGACATTTTCTCCCATTTTCTCACATTCTTCTTCAAACCTTTTCCAATTGAAAGTTGAAAGGCAGTACATTTTTTGCTCATCAGTATTTACAGAAGACAGCACAAGGGAATACAGAACCTGAGCCGGGAAGGAATGTCCTTCAGTAAGTTCTTCATTGATTGGATAAATGGCCCCTGCACTTTTCACTGATGAAACAGACCTTGCAACAAGAGCCAAGGGTTCATTTCTGACAACACTCAATGTGAAACTGTTTCCATCAACAAGAAATTCTTCACCGCTTGAAACGAAAACCTTCCATTGGGAATTTTCAGGAAGAGAAAACAAAACATTTTCATGAACTGGAAAAAAACTGCAGGAAGAAAAGAAAGCAGCAAAAATAAACAAACAAAAAAGGCGGTTATAAAAAAGATTTTTCATATCCATTTTATAACCGCCAGAATTACAAATAATGCAGTACCAGAAAGAATTATTTGTTAAGAATCTTAACGTCGTAATGTGTGTAAGGAATTTCAATTCCCTGTTCGCGGCAAGTGTTGACGATTGCTGCATACATCTGGTTCTTTGCATTGATAAGGTCACTGCAGTTGAACCATACGGCAATCTTGATGTTGATTGCATCACCGAATCCGTCAAAGTAAACGCAAGGAACTGGATTCTGAAGAACAACAGGACATTTTCCAGGAATTGAATTTGCAACTTCAAGAGCCTTTTCCATATTTGAATCATAGCTAATCGGCATATCAAAAACGAAACGGCGTATATCATAATGGTTGAAGTTAACAAGATTGCTGTTGATTACGGAACTGTTAGGAATTCGAACCATCTGGTTATCAAGAGTATGAACGCGAACACTCAAAAGACCAACGCTGTCTACAGTACCGAACACATCGCCTACCTGAATGAAATCACCGATCTTCATTGCCTTTTCACTGAGAACGAAAACCCCGCTGATAAGGTTGCTTACGCTTGTCTGTGCAGCAAAACCGATTGCAAGACCGGCTACTCCAGCTGCCCCCCAGATTGCCTTAAGATTGATTCCGAAAAGACTGAGTATGTACATCACGATTATTACATAGAACATATAGCTTACAAACTTGTTGATGAGCATGTATGTATGCTTTTCAACGCGTGGAGCTGCCTGCTTCTTGATGATGTGCTTTATGATTCTGTAAACAACATAGAATACAAGAACTGAAATAAAAGCGACAACAACCTTCATAAGATTGCCCCAAGTAAGATATGCCAACAACTCATCAAGATGAAGCATAGTCTTTGTCTGAACAGCAACTTCTGCTACTGATTCGACAACTTTTTCTTCAACGCCTTCCATAATAAAAACCTCCGAATTATGGTAAACATTTTTTTTTACTTTTTCAGTTCAATAATGAAATCGAGGATACGAACAGCAACTTCTTCCTTGGAAAGAACCGGAAGTTCCACTTCCTTTTCTTTTGTAATGATGGTCACAACATTTGTATCAATGCCGAAGCCAGCTCCTTCAACCTTAAGATTGTTGGCGCAGATTACATCGATGTTTTTCTTTGCAAGCTTTGCTCGACTGTTCTCAAGCATATTCTGTGTTTCCATGGAGAACCCGCAGACAATCTGCTCCGGCTTTCTATTTTTACCGATCCATGCAAGAATGTCATCAGTGCGTTCAAGTTCGATGGAAAGTTCTCCGTCCCTCTTCTTTACTTTTTCATCGCTAACTGTCTTGGGTCTGTAGTCGGCAACGGCAGCAGACTTTATGATTATGTCAGCTTCTTCAAATTTTTCCTTTACAGCCTCAAACATCTGGGCAGCAGATTTTACATTTACAACCTCAACGCCAACCGGGGCCTTAAGGTTTACTGGACCTGAAACAAGAGTTACGGTTGCACCGCGACGGGCAGCAACTTTTGCAATGGAATATCCCATTTTGCCGCTTGAATGATTTGTAATGAAACGGACAGGATCTATGGATTCCATTGTTGGACCTGCAGTAACAAGAACTTTTTTTCCTGCCAAATCTTTATCAAACTGAATTCTGTTTAAAATGCATTCAAAAAGATATTCAGGTTCAGGCATTTTCCCCTTGCCCGTATCACCGCAAGCAAGGTATCCCGTAGCAGGTTCTATGATTTCAAAACCATAATGGCGGCATTTTTTCATGTTGTCCTGAATTACAGGATTTTCAAACATGGCTGTATTCATTGCTGGAGAAACAATTTTTGGGCATTTTGCAGCAAGAAAAGTTGTCGTAAGCATGTCGTCAGCAATTCCATTGGCAACCTTTGCAATTACATTTGCAGTTGCAGGAGCAATTATGAAAAGATCTGCTTTCTGGGCGATGGAAACATGGGTAGCTTTGAATTCAAAATTGCGGTCAAAAGTATCGACCAGGCATTTGTTTCCTGTAAGAGTTTCAAAGGTAATTTCATTTATGAAATTTCTGGCATTCTGCGTCATGAGGACATGAACATCAGCACCGTTTTTAACCAGCATGCTGACAAGGGAAGCGGCCTTGTATGCAGCAATACTTCCCGTAACGCCCACCAGAATCGTTTTATTTCCAAGCACTTTATTCATTTTCCTTATCTTTTTCAAACAGGGCTTCGTACTCAGCATCAGAATCTATATTAACATCAGAATTGTTGTTTTCCTTATAGTTTCTGTACTTCAGCGGAGTCATGTTCTTGTAGCGGTGAAATATCTTGATGAAGTAACTGAAATCATTGAATCCGCACTTGACGGCTATATCCTGCAGTTTTTCATCAGTTTCCCTAATCATAGCACAAGAACGATTAATTCTGAACCAGTTAAGGTATTCCACAGGAGCTCGATTTGTCATTTCCCTGAACACGCGGCAAAAATACTTTGGACTGAACCCTGCAGCATCTGCAAGTTCTTCCAGAGTAATGTTCTTCATGTAGTTCTTTTTTATCAAATCAAAAACAAGTTCAAGTTTTTCATTCCTGACTCTTTTTTTGGCAGGGAGAATTTTCTTTTCAGAATAAAATTTATTCTTATTTATAAGCCCAAAAAGAATTATGAGGTAACCCGTAGAGATTGCTTCCCATCCTTCCCTTTGATCACGAATTGCTTCAAAAAAAGAAGTCACTGTCCTTGAAATATCCTTGCATTCATTTAACCGGTATACATTTTCTATTGTAATGGTCCCGTTTACTATTTCTGAAATGAAAGCATCTGGACTGAACCCATGCAATCGCATAAGTTCAATATCGAAAACGGCAGACTCAAACTTGCCGACTCCTTTATCCGGAGCATCTCCGTGCACAACTTTGCCAGGTACAAGACAAACATCGCCTTCATTAAGGAGAATTTCATGATCGTTGATAAAAATCCTGTAGCACCCTGAAACAACATGAATTATTTCGAATTCTGTATGCCAATGGAGCCACAAGTCATAGAATGGATTTGCAGTATTGCAATAATTATACTGAAGAGGGAAAAGAACCGTGCCCCTCTGCTGAGATTCTTTGACAGGCGTTTTCTGTTTTTTCGTTTCAGATACTTTTGTCATATTTTACGGCTCCAATACATGAATATTATAATAGCACAATGAAAAAAATTCAATTTTTGCCCAAAGTTTGCAAAATTTTCTCCCCCATTTTATACTATCACTATGTTTTACATTATTGGTGCTTTAGTCCTGATTTTTATAATCTGGTTGCTTAACTTCTATATAAACAGACAGGCTTACAAGGCTGAGCGGGAAAGGGAAAGTCTTAAACAGAAAAGAAATGAAGCCGCAAAAAAAGGACTTCTGGTAGCCTGTCCTCTTTGCAACACCATGCTATTGCCGGGAGAAGACCTTGTAAGCCGTGTTTACCGGCCCATGAATGTTCCCGACCAGCTTTGCACCATCAACGGATGTCCTCACTGCTATCCAGCTCCAGAGCCAGGCCTTAAAAGAATATGTCCAGTATGCCACAGAAACGTTCCTCTTAAAGGCGGTCACCTAATAGCAAGGCTTTTCAACAAAACCGACGGAAAAAAGCATGTAATTGTTACTGGCTGCACAGAATGCTCAAAAGGCGTTAAATAAGCTCTTTTCTTCTATAAAAGTGATTTAAAAAAATAAAGGCAAAAAAAATAAAAAAAATCAAAAAAATCTATTTTTTTTGCTAAAGTTCATTTTCATAACTCCGACAATTTAGGTATAGGGTGGTAGACCCAAAGTAGGGGAAGCAAATTTCACAAGTTTGCTTGCAACTATAGTACCTTGATCATAGGAGATAAATTATGGTTATCAATCACAACATGAGTGCAATGTTTGCACAGCGTTCAGAAGGAATCACTGAACTTAACAACCAGAAGAATATGGAAAAACTCTCTTCTGGCATGAAGATCAACCGTGCTGGTGACGATGCTTCAGGACTCGCAGTTTCTGAAAAGATGCGTTCACAGATTCGCGGATTGAATCAGGCTTCTACAAATGCAAAGAATGGTATTTCTTTCATTCAGACAACAGAAGGTTACCTCCAGGAAACAACAGACATCGTACAGCGCATCCGTGAACTCGCAGTACAGTCTTCAAACGGTATCTACTCAGACGAAGACCGCATGCAGATTCAGGTTGAAGTTTCTTCCCTTATCGCAGAAGTTGACCGCATCGCATCTTGCGCACAGTTCAACGGTATGAACATGCTCACAGGTCGCTTTGCTCGCCCAACAGGTGAAAACAATGTTACAGCTTCTATGTGGCTCCACATTGGTGCAAACATGGACCAGAGAACACAGGTATTCATCGGAACAATGTCTGCTGCAGCTCTCGGACTCCGCAACATTGGAACAGAAGAAATCATGTCCCTCGAATCACCTGATGAAGCAAACCGCGCAATCGGTACTCTTGATGAAGCTATCAAGAAGATCAACAAGCAGCGCGCTGACCTCGGTGCATACCAGAACCGTCTCGAAAAGACAGTTGTAGGACTTGATATTGGTGCAGAAAACCTTCAGGCTTCTGAATCACGCATCCGTGATACAGACATGGCTAAGGAAATGGTTGACTTCACAAAGAACCAGGTTCTTACACAGGCTGGAACAGCTATGCTCGCTCAGGCAAACCAGTCTTCACAGAACGTTCTCTCACTCCTCCAGTAGTCAGTGCAAGGCGGAGATTCGTCTCCGTCTCAGGAACGGATTTAAAAATAGAAAAGCTGCTTATACGGCAGCTTTTTTTGTTTTAAATTCTACGTAGTTTTTTACTCTGCCTTTTGCTTTCTGTACTGGTGCGGAGAAATGCCGTTCATTTTCTTGAAAGCACGTATAAAGTTTTCACATTCGTTATAACCGCATTGCTGGGAAATGTCCTGAATGGTAAGGTCGGTTGTATTTAAGAGCCTGAGGGCTTTTTCATTTACAAAGAAATGAATGTCCGACTGTGGAGTTACGCCAAAAGTCTTTTTATAGAGGACTGAAAAATGAGACCTTGTAAGGAAGAAATGATCCGCCATAAGGTCAACCGTCCATTTCTCAGGTTCTTTCGAAACTTCTTTTCTAAGCTGAGAAAGCCTGAATCTAGTCTCGCTTTCCCTCTTTGTTTTTGTTGTCGGATAAAGTCTGTTGACCTGAAGGTTTGACATGACTTTGCACAAGCGGTCCAAAAGTTCGTGCTCATGATTTTCCCAGCGTTCCGTAAGGAAGTAGGTAATGTCCATCATCTCGCGCTTGATGATTTCAGCATCAGTTACATAGAAAATTTCATCAAAAGGAATTTGAAAATCATTAAAGAAGGACATGTCTTCAGGAAGGAACCTTATGTAATCATTTTCAAATTCATTGCCCTTGCACCAGAAAATTTGCGGAGTTCCGGGTTTGTATAGAATACAGGCATTGGGCTGTGTTTCAATCTGTTTGCCGTTCAAGGTAATGACCATTGGATTGTAGAAATGTAGAAGAAGATATTCCTTTGTTCCGTCAACAAACTTTATTTTGAAAGAGGATTCTTCTATTTTCTTGTAAAAAGCACCGGCAAAGTGGATTTTCATATCGTATTATTATAGTCTAAATTTATTAAATTTCAAAAAAATTATATTAAAGGAATGGCTGCCCTCTTTGGCCCAGGGCAGCCATAAAAAATTTTTATAAGCTCAATGATTTTGCCTGCATTTCAGACTATTTTGAATTCTTTCTTGAAAGAACAATACTCTGAATAAGGAGGAAGAGACAAATCATGAATGCTACAGTAATGTTTGTCCACCATGCATCATCAAGACCAAGGGAAGAAACGATGTTCTTGATTGTTGCAAGTGAAAGTACACCAAAGAATGTACCTGCAATGTTTCCTACACCACCGGTAAGCATTGTTCCACCGATGATTGAAGAAGCAATGGCATTCATTTCATAACCACTGGCATGACTTGGGGATGCAGAACCAACGTGCATGAAGTATACGAACCCACCGATGGCAGCAAGAATCGAACAGATGAAGTGTGCAAGAAACTTTGTCATTGGAACATTGATTCCGAGCATATTTGCACTCTGCTGGTTTCCACCCACTGCATAGAAATTGCGCCCAAGCTTTGTCCATCTGAGGACAAGGAAAAGAACTACAACCACGAGAATTGCAACAAGTACTCCAGGTTCTACATATGCAGGAATGTATTTTCCAACTTTATTAACCGAACCCATTCCAGGAACATAGATGCGTGTTTCAATAAGCTTTACGAATCCTTCGTGCTCAACATTGAACTGTGTTGCATTTACAATGGTTGTCATACCTTTTGCAAAGAACATGCCCGCAAGGGAAACGATGAATGGCTGAATGTCAAGGAATGCAACAAGGAATCCCTGGACAATACCAAAACCTACACCGATCATAAGGGCATACATGATTGCACCGCCGATTGTACCGCCTTTCATATCAAGGTGAACTGCACAGCACATGCAGACAAGGGCTGTTACCATACCAACGGAAATATCAATTCCACCTGTAATCATGACAAGGCTTAAGGCACATGAAAGAACGATAAGCGAAGCATTTTCATTAAGCAGGTTGAAGAAAGTCTGTGGCTTCTTGAAACCTGAGCCAAGGAATACAATTGCAAGAAGGTACATTGCAACGAATACAGCAATTGTAATTACCAAAAGAAGATTTGTATCTGAAAGAGGCCTTTTTTTAGCAAGGACTGTTTCATTCTGATTCTTTTTGTTAAGAAAGTTCATTTAATTACCCTCCTTCACTACAATCTGCTTTCTGGCACCTGAAATCTGCTTTGCAAGACGAGACATCTTCTCCCGGAACACAGGAGCGCTGATTACAACGAGGATGATGACTACAACGGCCTTGTATGCAGGGAGTGCAGTAGATGCAACATTGAATTTGAACAGTGTTGTTGTAAGGAACTGAATTACATAAGCACCAAGGATTGAGGCCCACATGTTGAACTTACCACCGCTCAAAGCATTTCCACCGAGAGCAACTGCAAGGATGGCGTCCATTTCAATATCCTTTGCAATAACAGAATAGTTGATTGATGAAATACGGCATACCTTGATGAAACCTGCAACAGCAACACAAAGTCCCATGATTACATAAGTGATGAACTTGATGAATTGTGGGTCAAGACCGTTGAGTCTTGAAGAGTTGCTGTTGATACCTACGGACTGTGTGTAAAGCCCAAGGTTTGTGAACTTGAGCACAACCATGGTTATGATTATACACAGGATTGCAATAAACACAGGTGTTGGAATTGCAATTCCAGGAATGAAGTTTCCGAAGTATCCGAATACAGGATCCACAACAATTGGAAGTGCATTGTCATTAACCCACGCAGCAATTGAACGTCCAGCAGTAAAGAGGATCAAAGTTGCAACCATAGGCTGAATCTTAAAGTATGAAACCAGGATTCCGTTGAATCCACCGAAAGCCATGCTCACGATACATCCAATAAGGAAAGCAACAAAGATAGGCGCCTGAAGTTCATTCGGGCGAACTTCTGAACCACAGAGAACGCGAAGGATTACGGAACCTGCAATGGCAATTCCGGCACCGACAGAAATATCCTGTCCCCCTGAAGCTGCAGTTACCAAGGTCATACCAATGGCAAGAATTGCAAGCTCGGAAGCGTTGTCAAGAATCGTAATGAGATATCCTGAAAGAACAGGAAAGCCTTCGCTATTCTGTCCAAGAGTAATCTTGAAGAATGATGGGTCTGCAACAAGGTTGAAGATGACGAGGATCAACAAGGCTGCAACCGGAATAAAAATCTGTTTCTTTACAAGACCAAGAAGGAAGTCTGAGATTTTTTTTGAGTTCATTATTTTTCTCCTCCCGCAATTGTTTCCATAATCTTTGTCTGATTAAGGTCGTTGCCGGAAAGTTCCCCGACCTGTTTAAGGTCACGCATGACAACAAGGCGAGAACATGTGCGGATCATCTCATCAATTTCAGACGAGATGAATGTAACACTCTTGCCTTCTTTTGCAAGCTTAAGGACAAGTTCCTGAATTTCTGTCTTTGTACCGACATCAATACCGCGAGTAGGCTCATCAAGGATGAGGTACTGTGGGTTTGAAAGCAAGGCACGGGCAAGAAGAACCTTCTGCTGGTTACCGCCTGACAGAGACTTTATTGGAGTTTCTGCAGATGCTGTCTTGATTTCAAGAAGCTTGATGTATTCGTCTGCAAACTTTTCCTGTTCTGCACGGCTGAAAGGCCTAAAGAATCCCTTCATTACCTGAAGTGCAAGAATAAGGTTTTCTCGAACGGAAAGGTCACCGATAATGCCGTCGCGCTTTCTGTCTTCAGGAAGATAGCAGATTCCGTTTTTCATGGCATGGATTGGTTTTGTGATGTTCACTTCCTTTCCATTGATTTTTACTTTTCCGCCAAGAACCTTGTCTGCACCGAACACGGCACGAACGCTTTCACTGCGTCCAGAACCAAGAAGACCTGTAAATCCGTTGACTTCACCCTTATGGATCTTGAAATCAAATGGCTTTACACCACCTGTACTTGAAAGTCCTTCGGCTTCATAAACAACATCTGATTCAGAGAAGGTTGGTGCTTCAGCAGACTTTGATGACTGATCAAGGTTTTCGATTGATTTACCGAGCATCTTTGAAACCAGTTCAAGGCGAGGAAGATCGCGGATTTCATATTCACCTACAAGCTGACCGTCACGAAGAACTGTGATTCTGTCACAGATTTCATAAACCTGTTCAAGGAAGTGAGTAACGAAGATGATGCCAACACCCTTTGCACGAAGATCGCGCATAAGGCGGAACAGCTTCTGAACTTCCTGATCGTCAAGGGATGATGTCGGTTCGTCAAGAATAAGGATCTTGCAGTCCATGTCAACGGCACGGGCAATGGCAACCATCTGCTGAACTGCTATGGAACAGCTTGAAAGCTGCTGTTCTGCTTCACAGGGAATATCGAGTTCCTTTAGGATTTTTGCGGCACCTTCATTCATCTTTTTCCAGCTTGTGAATGGTCCCTTTGTTCTTCCTATATACATATTCTCCGCAACAGTAAGATTATTGCAGAGGGTAATTTCCTGATAAACTGTAGAAATGCCTGCATTCTGGGCATCCTGAGGGGAACGGATGTTGACCGCACCAATTCCTTTTACAAATACCTGGCCTTCATCTTTCTGATAAACGCCGGTCAGAACCTTGATCAACGTTGATTTACCGGCTCCGTTTTCTCCCATAAGAGCGTGAATTTCACCTTCACGCAAAGTAAAATCAATATTCTGCAATGCATACACACCTGGGAATCTCTTGTGTATTCCACGCATTTCAAGAACTGATTTATCCTGCATGGTTTGCCTCCAAAAAAAAACACGAGGTTCGGATTTCTAGACAATCCGCCCCTCGTGTCCAAGGTATTGGATTCTCCAACAATTTTATGCTTAATTTTTATCGAAGAATCCGGTCATAAAACTAGATTAGATGCCGTACTTGTTTACATCAGCCTTTGTGATCTTAGTTGCATCAAATCCCTTTTCCACCATAACAACAGTCTTCTGCTTTGCACCATTCTTGATGATGTCATTGATATAAGAAGCCTGGAATGGGTTGCACTGACCATCATAGTTCCATCTCTTTGCGAGAAGTTCTTCGAGAGCCCACTTGTTGCAGTCGAATCCCATGATGATTACGTCTTTTCCAACACCGTGTGAAATACCAGCCTTATCGAGAGCTGCAACAGCACCCTTAGCCATATCATCGTTTTCAGCATAGATTACGTTGAACTTCTTCTTTGAATCAATTACAGACTGTACGATCTGCTGTGCGTTTTCTGCGTTCCATTCAGCTGTCTGCTGAGCAACGATGTTCCAGTTTGCTTCTGCCTTTGCCTTTGCATCGAGAGCACCTGAGCGTCCGATCTGAGCAGCAGAACCCATAACACCCTGAATATGAATAACATTGTATTCCGGGAGATTCTGTGATGCGAGCCAGTCAACAGCTGTCTTTCCTTCCTGAGCCATGTCAGAAACGATTGAAGCTTCATAAAGGCTTGGGTCTGCATCGATTGTGCGGTCAAAAAGGATAACCTTAACACCTGCGTCTTTTGCATCCTTGAGTACTGATGTCCATCCAGATGTACCAGCAGCAGAGATGAGGAGGTAGTCTACTTCATCCTGTACCATTTTGCGGGCTGCAGCAATCTGTTCGTCGTTTTTAAGGCTGTAGAAGAATGTTGGCTTGTAGCCGTTCTTCTTTGTGAATGTGTTCTTCATGTCGTTTACATTAGCTGTACGATAACCAGATTCGTTAGGGTCATTGTTGATGATACCAACCTTGATCAACTTAGCAGCGAAAGTTGGAAGAACTGCCATAGCCATTGCAGCAGCAAAAACTAAAATCTTTTTCATAGTTCACCTCTAAAAAAAGTTTAAATTAAGGATGTCCTCTACATCCCTTGTGATTATGATTATCATCTGAAAATTTGCAGAAAGGAATAGTTTTTTTGTTCCCAATTTTTATACAAACCTATCATTATGTTCGAAAATTCACATTTTCTGATAGTTTTGACCCGTTTTCGTGATATTTCAACACTTGTTTTTTTTCTAATGTCGGTTAGTATGATGACAGAGGTAAAACTATGACAAACGAAGCAATTGCTAAAGAAATTGAAAATGGCTTGGCTGCCCTTGGAATCGAATTCGGTTCAACACGCATTAAGGCGGTACTTATAGATTCAGAAAAAAATCCTGTGGCTCAGGGTGGATTTACATGGGAGAATTCCCTTGCAGACGGAATCTGGACCTACAGTCTTGAAGAAGTTCACAACGGAATCGTGTCCGCCTACGCTGAATTGAAGAAAGACGTTCAGGAGAAATATGATGTAAAACTTACAAAACTCAAGGCCCTCGGAATCAGTGCAATGATGCACGGCTATCTTGCCTTTGACAAGGACAACAAGCTTCTTGTTCCGTTCAGAACATGGAGAAACACAATTACTGGTCAGGCCTCAAGGGAACTTACAGAACTATTCAACTATCCATGCCCGGAACGCTGGAGCATTTCACACTATTATCAGGCAATCCTTAAAAAGGAACCTCACATTCCACAGGTAGACTTCTTCACTACCCTTGCAGGATACGCACACTTCATGCTTACAGGAAAAAAAGTTCTTGGCGTAGGAGATGCAAGCGGAATGTTCCCTATTGATGCAAATACTGGCGACTACGACAGGGCAATGGTTGCAAAGTTTGATGAAATCGCAGCTTCAAAGGGTGCATCAAAAAAGCTTCTTGAACTTCTTCCAAAGGCAATTCCAGCCGGAGCAGATGCAGGCTCCCTTACAAAAGAAGGAGCAAAGTGGCTTGATCCAACAGGTGAACTTACAGACGGAATCCTATGCGCACCTCCTGAGGGTGATGCAGGGACTGGTATGGTTGCAACAAACGCAGTTGCTCCAAGAACAGGAAACATCTCAGCCGGAACTTCAGTATTTGCCATGGTTGTTCTTGAAAAAGCACTTTCAAAGGCATACCCTGGGGTAATCGACATCGTTACGACTCCAGACGGAAAACCAACTGCAATGGTACACGTTAATACTTGTACTGCTGAATTCAACAAGTGGGTTGGAATTATCGGAGAAGCGGCAAAGCTTCTTGGTGCTGATTTTGACACCGGAAAGCTTTACGACACAATCCTTGGAAGCGCAAAGGACGGAGACAAGGACTGCGGCGGCATATACACAATCAACTACATTTCAGGCGAAGGCGTAACAGACTTTAGCGAAGGCCGTCCTATGGTTGTACGCTCACAGGATGCAAAATTCAATCTTGCTAATTTTATGAGAAGCCAGTTCTACTCAGCAGTCGGAACACTGCGTCTTGGCATGGATGTCCTCTTTAACGAGAACGTCAAGATTGATTCCATGACAGGCCACGGAGGATACTTCAAGACTGAAGGCGTTGGCCTTGAAACAATGGCAGCCGCAATGCACACACCTATCAGCGCAATGGCTACAGCAGGAGAAGGTGGTCCATGGGGAATGGCACTTCTTGCTTCATATGCCGCAGACACAAAGGGAAAGAATCTTGGCGACTGGCTTGAAAGCGAAGTGTTTGCAAGCGTACAGAAGAAAACCGTTGCTCCGGCATCCGATGATGTTGCAGGATTCGACAAGTGGCTTGAAGGCTACAAGGCATCACTTAAGGCTGAACGCACAGCTGTTGAAAACCTTAAATAATTTATACAAATGTTCCCGTCGGGAACCGGACATAAGATTGCATTAAAGATTATTTATTATCCAGCAATCAAGGAGTATGATTCTCTTTGATTGCCAGGAATATTTCATAGAAATTTATAAACTGATTGTACGGAGTCGGGGGTTGTGCCAAACTGCGATTTGCGACCCATTCCAATTCTGAGGGTGAAAACCTCAGTTTTTTATTGAAAAGGGAGCACCCTAGCAGGCTTGGTGCGGTTCCAGAAGGGAGTACAATCACATTAGAGGAGTCTTTATGGGAAAATACACAGAATTACAGAGAGAAGCTTACGAAGCAAACATGCAGATTCCGGCACAGCACCTTGCCCTTTACACATGGGGAAATGTAAGTGCCTTTGACAAGGATGCAGGCGTATTTGCAATCAAACCTTCGGGAGTTCCATATCCAGACCTTACTGCAGACAGCATGGTGATCGTTGACATCGAAGGAAATGTTGTTGAAGGAAAATTAAGGCCATCAAGCGACACGCCAACACACGCAGTACTCTACAAGGAATTTGCAGTGGCAGACGGAGCAAAAATCGGCGGCATCATCCATACACATTCAACTTATGCTGTAAGCTGGGCACAGGCAGTAAAGGCAGTTCCACTGTTTGGAACGACCCATGCAGACCACATTCAGACAGAAGTCCCATGCACACCTTACCTTAGCCGCGAAGCAGTTCAGAACGACTACGAAAAAGAAACAGGAAACCTTATCGTAAGCCACTTCCGCTCACTCAAGCTTAATCCAAACGAAGTGAACATGGTTCTTGTTGGGGGACACGGTCCTTTCGCATGGGGAGCAACAGCAGACAAGTCAGTTTACAACGCAGCTGTTCTTGAAGAAGTAAGCCACATGGCAATGAACACACTGCAGATAAATCCAGCACAGAAGACATTGCCTGACTACATCATTGAAAAGCACTACATGAGAAAGCACGGTCCCAACGCCTACTACGGACAGAAGTAAGCAACCCGGAATATGGATTGCCGCGCCGTTCCGGCTCGCAATGACGGATGTGTCATCGATAATCCGGAACAAATTGAGCAATCCTTATGCCAGTAAGGCAAGTGCATGAAATGGATTGCCGTGCTGTTCCGGCTTCCAATGACGGATGTATCATCGCGAGGAGCGTAGCAACGTGGCGATCTATGCAACGGGAAACAAGCTGCACATAGATTACTATTCCTTAGCCCAGTTGAAGGCACAGCGGACGGCCTTGTTCCAGCCTTTGATAAGAGCATTTCTTTTTTCATCATCCATAGCAGGTACAAAGGTCCTTTCAATTTTTGAATTTGCGATTACATCATTTTTATCTTTCCAGAAGCCAACGGCAAGACCTGCAAGATAGGCTGCCCCTATGGCTGTAGTTTCAACACATTCAGGGCGTTCAACAGGAGAATTGCATACATCGGACTGAAACTGCATGAGGAAGTTGTTGGAACTTGCACCGCCGTCAACCTTAAGAGCCGCAAGTTTAATTCCGGAATCCGCCTGCATTGCCTGAAGAATATCGTTCACCTGATAGGCAAGGGACTCCAGGGTAGCACGGATGATGTGGCATTTGTTTACACCACGAGTAAGACCGACGATTGTTCCACGTGCATACTGATCCCAGTGGGGAGCACCAAGGCCTGTAAAAGCCGGAACAACATAGCATCCGTTGGTATCTTCAACCTTGCCTGCCATGTATTCAGAATCTGCAGCAGAATCAATGAGACGCATTTCATCGCGAAGCCACTGGATTGCAGCTCCAGCAACAAAGACAGAACCTTCAAGGGCATAGTTCACTTTTCCATCAAGTCCCCAGGCGATTGTGGTTACAAGGCCGTTCTTTGAAAATACAGGTCTGTCCCCGGTGTTCATCAAAAGGAATGCGCCTGTTCCGTAGGTGTTTTTTGCTTCTCCCGCATTAAAGCACGTCTGTCCAAACAAGGCCGACTGCTGGTCACCTGCCGCACCTGCAATGGGAGTGTTTCCGCTTGAAGTATAACCGTAAATGCAGCTTGAAGGCTTTGCTTCCGGCAACATGGATTTTGGAATGTTGAGTTCCGAAAGAATTTCATCATCCCACTGCAAGGTATTTATGTTGAACATCATGGTTCTTGATGCATTGGAATAATCCGTTACATGAACCTTCCCGTTCGTAAGCTTCCAGATGAACCAGGTTTCAACAGTTCCAAAAAGAAGCTTACCCTGCTCGGCTTTTTCTCGGGCACCTTCCACATTATCAAGAATCCACTTTAACTTTGTGGCGGAAAAATAGGCATCGATTACAAGGCCCGTCTTGCTTCTGATTTTTTCAACAAGACCTTTAGCTTTTAACTCATCGCAGTATTCGCTGGTTCTGCGGCACTGCCAGACAATTGCATTGCATATTGGTTCACCAGTTTCCTTGTCCCAGACAATTGTTGTTTCACGCTGATTTGTAATTCCCATGGCAGCAATGTCGCTTTCAGCACACTTTACCTTAGCCATTGCTTCTGCAACGACACCGATCATTGTAGACCAGATTTCATTGGCATCATGCTCAACCCAGCCCGGCTTTGGAAAAATCTGGGTGAATTCTTTTTGGGCCACGCTGCAGATTTTTCCGCTGTGGTCAAAGAGAATGCATCGGTTGCTTGTAGTTCCGGCATCAAGGGCCATTATGTATTTTGTCATGGGAGAGTCCATTCTATTCAAGTTCGAGGGTAACAGGACAATGGTCGCTGCCCATTACATCGCTGTTGATGACGCAGGATTTTACTTTTGGAAGAAGGCGTTCGTTTACGTTGGCATAGTCAATGCGCCACCCTACATTCTTTTCGCGGGCATGGAATCGGTAGCTCCACCAGGAATACATCTTTGGTTCCTGACAGAAATGGCGGAATGTATCCACATAACCGCTTGTAGTGAACTTGTCCATCCAGGCTCGTTCTTCAGGAAGATATCCAGCATTGCCTTCGTTTGTCTTTGGATTTGCAAGATCTATGGCCTTGTGGGCAATGTTGTAGTCACCGCAGAGAACAATGTCAAAACCTTCTGCAACAAGACCATCAAGTTTTTTTAGCATTGCATCACAGAAGGCAAGCTTGTAATCAAGGCGAGCTCCCTTGTCCTGGCTGTTTGGAAAGTATGCGCTGATTACCACAAGTTTCCCGAAATATGCCATGAGGACACGGCCTTCGCTGTCAAAACGATCGTCGCCCAAAACTTCAACTTTATCCGGTTCACTCTTTGAATAGATTGCTGTACCTGAATATCCAGCCTTTACTGCACTGGCCCAATATGCCTTGTAACCGGCAGGAGCCGTAAGGTTTTCGCTGAGCTGTTCAGGCTTTGCCTTTGTTTCCTGAATGCAGACAACATCTGCACCGCAATTTGCAAGCCAGCTGCAGAAATCTTTTTTTTCTACGGCGCGAATGCCGTTAACGTTCCAAGTGATGATTTTCATAATTCATATTATAGCAGTAGATTTGATGGTATTGCAATTTTTACGAAAAAGTCTTTGAGCAGCTTAGGAATTTTAATTCACAATAAGTTTTCTGATTTCTTCAGGAGAAAGTCCTGAGATGGCAACAACCTGCTGCTCGGAAAGTCCCAGGGATATCGCAGTTTTTGCAGATTCTATTTTTTGCTGGTGGCGGCCGGTCTCCAATCCCTCTGCATGTCCCTCTGCATGTCCCTCCATACGTCCCTCCGCAAACCCTTTAGCTCGTCCCTCCGCAAGTCCTTCTTTGAGTCCTTTAGCTCGTCCTTCAGCCAATCCGATTTCACGGGCCTCTTCCTTTTCGTCTTCCAATATGTCACTGAAATACATGTATTCGTCCTCCAGCTCGGATTTCTGTTTCGCAAGGGAAGCGGCTTCGTCCATTTCAAGTGCAAGACTTGAATCGGGTTTGAGTCCATAGATGAATTTCAGTACTCCGCGGACTTCGGGATTACCTTCCTTCTCCCATGCACTGCAATTGTAAAAGACATTTCGGCTTTTGTCATCATAGGAAATTCTATCCGTCTCAAGAAACTTTGAAATTTTTGTGTACCGTGGAATTCCTTCCCCAAAAGGATCGTCCTTGCAGATGAAAAGAATGTAGGTTTCCCTGATATCCTTGAATTTTGTACGCCTTTTTGTTGTTGCCACATCTGAGGATGACAGATAGTAACGCGCTCTAAGCAGCATGTCGTCGTAATTGCCTGTCTGCATCTCGATGTTAAAAATTCTGTCTGCATCCTTCACATAAACATCGAGTCTGATTCCACGGGAGTCGTAGAAATTCTCCAGGGAATTTTCCGTTTTAAGATATTCAATGTGTCCAACGCTGATTCCAAGAAGAGTTTCAAGAACACCCATGCATATCCTTTCATTTTCCATCACCTTGCAGAAAATGAAGTTATCGGCGATTGTCAGTTCGTCCCATGGCTTTGAAAACTGCCCCATGTTTTCCTCCGAAAAATAAATTCACCTGAAATGCTTTAGGTGTCATTATTTATATAAACGAAAAAAAACAAAAAGAGACAGTTAGCAAGGGAGAATTTAGATTTTTTACAAAATGTCCCGAACCAACTGCCAAATAGTTTACTACTGGCGGTTTCGACATGCTCGACCACCGTATTTTTTCACTACAATGAGATTGTCTGATCAAGTCCGGCAATGACATGATAAAAAAAATCCGCCTTCCCGAAAGCAAGCGGATAATTTTTTTTAATGTAGATAGAAAACAACCGTCGAGAATGCGTTAAGCCGAGCGTCGTTTTGCGAGGTAGCATTCTCGAGTTCAATTAATCCCTCTTGGGATTAATTGAACCATTAGTTGAATGGATTTTCTGTTGGGTACAATGTTCCCTTTGGCTGGTTGTATGCAACATCAGCAATCTTGAGGTACTTGAACAATGTGAACAATGCCTTTCCGTGGTGTCCGAAAGCAACTGCACCGTGGTGTGGGTAGTTCTTCTGGATGAGAACGTGGCGGTAGAATCTTCCCATTTCTGGAATTGCGAATACACCGATACCACCGAATGAGCGTGTTGCAACTGGGAGGATTTCACCCTGTGCAATGTATGCCTGGAGCTTTGTATCTGGAGTTGTCTGCAATCTGAAGAATGTGATTAGACCTGGCATGATGTCTCCTTCGAGAGTACCGCGTGTGAAGTCTGGTGTACCACCGTTTTCAAGGAGGCGGTTCTGGATGAGCTGGAACTTAACGCCAGGGTTGCAAGCCTTGTTCATGCAGCAGAATGGTGTGTTACCGCAGTGGAATGCCATGAATGTGTCGTTGAGGACATATGGGTAAGAGAACTTGCCCTTGATGCTTTCGTCGTACATATCCTGTGGAACAGAGTTGTTGATGTCGAGGAGAGTAACTGGAGTTCCAGAGATACATGTACCGATGTATTCAGAGAGGGCACCGAAGATATCTACTTCACAAGCAACCGGGATTCCGCGGGAAGCGAGGCGGCTGTTTACATAGCAAGGTTCAAAGCCGAATTCCTTAGGGAATGCTGGCCAACACTTGTCTGCGAATACAACGTACTTCTTGCATCCCTTGTTTGCTTCTGCCCAGTCAAGGAGTGTAAGTTCAAACTGTGCCATGCGTGGGAGAAGGTCTGGAAAGTTGTTTCCGCTTGAACCGAGTTCAGCTTCCATTTCCTTAACAACGTCTGCAATGCGCTTGTCGTCCTTGTGTGCGCGGTATGAAACGAGAAGGTCAAGTTCTGAGTTTTCCTGGATTTCAACACCGATGTCGTAGAGACCCTTGATTGGTGCGTTACATGCAAAGAAGTCCTGCGGGCGTGGTCCGAATGTGATGATCTTGAGGCTTGCAAGACCGATGATTGCGCGTGCAACTGGGATGAATTCTTCGATCATCTTTACGATGTCATCAGCTGTTCCAACTGGATATTCTGGAATGATTCCAGGAATCTTGCGGAGGTTGAGGTTGTATGAGCAGTTGAGCATACCACAGTATGCGTCACCACGACCGTTGATGAGGTCGTTCTGTGTTTCTTCAGCAGCAGCTACGAACATGCAAGGTCCGTCAAACTTCTGTGCAATCTGTGTTTCTGGTGTTTCTGGACCGAAGTTTCCGAGGAATACAACAAGAGCGTTACATCCAGCGTTCTTTACTTCATCAACAGCCTTAAGCATGTCCTTTTCATTCTCTACTGTAGTCTTTGCTTCATAGAGTTCGCCTTTGCCTGCAAAAGCCTTTACGATAGCTGCCCTTCTCTTTTCTGAAAGAGAGATTACGAAACAGTCGCGGCTTACTGCGATGATACCAAGTTTTACATCTGGGATGTTTTCAAACTTTGCCATAGTGTGTTTGCTCCTTAATTGGATATATTTTTTTCTGTTCCCCTGAACAGAGTCCTAAGATTTCCGGAATTTTATTTTTGGCAACCGGTTGCCATCTTGATACTAATACCACTAGGATTATTTGTCAAGGAAATATCTTGTTCTATTTGCAATTACAAACAAAATGATAACAAAATTCCCTTATGCTGAACAAAATGATAGATTTGTGCGATACTGCCCACCGGGGAAGGAAACAGCCTTGCAACAAACGAAGTATTAAAATTTGCAGACAAACGACTATATTATGGTAAAGAAACTGGCAAAAAAATGATAGTAAGTGCGGATTAGTAAAATCCATAGAATCCATAGGGGTCTGTCCCCTCTGTTCGTGTCCAACGGCATTCTTTCAGGGGAAAAAAAAACAGGCAATTCAAAAGAACTGCCTGTATCTTAAAGAGGTAAAAAACTTTTAGTTTACCTTGTAGCCTGCACCTTCAATGGCTGCCTTGATTGCAGAATCATCAACATCTGCAGAAAGTTTTACTGTTACCTTTGATGCATTGTGATCGGCAACAACTTCTGCTACACCTGCAATTTTTCCGACAGCTTCCCTTACATGTGCTTCACATCGAGAACACATCATTCCCTCTACATTGAATGTCTTTTCCATATTTTCTTTTTCCTCCTTAACGGGATTTCCATTTTTTTCAGATTTTTCGGTCCTTATTCTAACTGATTTTTTCATTTTGAACAAATTCAGCCTCAAGGCATTTGTTACAACACAGAAACTTGAAAGACTCATACATGCTGAAGCAAGCATTGGATTAAGGGCCCAACCAAACAGAGGATACCAAAGGCCCGCAGCTAGAGGAATCAGCATCAAATTGTAGATGAAGGCCCAGAAAAGGTTCTGATGGATTATCCTTAAAGTGCTCTGACTAAGCCTTATTGCATTCACTGCATCCATAACGCGGCTGTTTACAAGCACAACATCTGCAGAATCTATTGCAACATCAGTTCCAGCCCCAATGGCAATGCCTGTATCTGCACTTGTAAGGGCAACGGCATCATTTACTCCGTCACCGGTCATGGCTACATTTCCCCAGTCTTTCTTCATTCTGCTTACGATTTCAGATTTCTGGTCAGGCTTTACTCCCGCAAACACAGTTTTTATTCCGGCAATGGAAGCAATGGCACTGGCAGTAAATTCATTATCCCCAGTTATCATTGCCGTTCTGATTCCCATGGCATCGAGCTCTTTTACAGCAGAAACCGCATCTTCCTTAAGGGAATCTGCAACAGCAATTATTCCGATTATTTTATCTTCAGAGGCAAAAACCAAAGGAGTCTTACCTTCTTTTCCAAGTTCAGCCATTTTTTCTTCAGGTATATTTCCTTTGCAAACTGATGAGATGAAAGATTCATTTCCGGCAAAAATTCTTTTTCCTTTTACGATTGCAGAAACTCCACTACCTGTTACATTTTCAAACCCAACTGCGTCAGGAACAATTCTTCCTTCAGCTTTTTTTAAAACCGCCTGAGCAAGGGGATGACTGCTGCCTTTCTCAACGGCTGCAGCAAGCAACAGGAATTCTTCAGCAGCAGATCCATCCAGAGGCAAAATATCAGCAACTTCAGGGATGCCTTTTGTAAGGGTTCCTGTTTTGTCAAAAGCAATTGCCTTGATGAGACCTGCATTTTCAAGGGCAGCAGAAGTCTTAAAGAGGATTCCCTTTCTGGCTCCTACACCGCAGCCCGCCATAATTGCCACCGGAGTTGCAAGTCCCAGGGCACACGGACAGCTGATTACAAGAACACTCACGGCACGATTCAAAGAAAAGAAAAGGTCCTTTCCCGCAAGGAACCACACAATGAAAGTTACAACCGATATTCCAATAACAACGGGAACAAAAAATCCTGAAACTTTGTCTGCTATTCTTTGCACGGGAGCTTTCCCCGAAGATGCATTCATTACAAGATTTATGATTTTTGCAAAACCAGTTTCCTTTCCTGTTTTTTCCGCACGGATTTTTACATAGCCATTGAGGCAGAGAGTGGATGCAGAAACCTGAGTGCCGGAAGGCTTTTCAACTGGCAGGCTTTCCCCTGTAAGGGAAGATTCATCAACTGAACAGTTGCCCTCAATTACAGTTCCATCTGCAGGAATCTGTTGTCCTGCACGAACCACTACAACATCACCGGCAATAAGTTCATCTGCCATAACTTTTATTTCGTTTCCGTCACGGAGCACAAAAGCATAATCAGGCATAAGTTTCATAAGTGACTTTACGGCACTTGTAGTTTTACCCTTTGAAATGGATTCAAGGAATTTACCTACAGTTATGAGGACAAGCACCATGGCTGCCCCTTCAAAATAAAGGTGCTCTCCGGAATCATTTTCCAGCATTAAAATTCTATATAAAATGTAAAGGGAATAAATGTAGGAAGTACCTGAACCAAGGGCTACGAGGGAATCCATGTTTGGTGCAAGGTTTATCATTCCCTTTATGCCGCTGATAAAAAATTTTCTATTGATGAACATTATAGCTGCAGCAAGTATCGGCTGCAAAATGAAAGCAAGGCTTTTGTTTGCTTCAAACATAGGTGGCAAAGGAAGGCCAAGCATCAAATGCCCCATGGTCAGGTACATCAAGGCAAGGAGAATCACAACGGAAGAAAGAAGGCGACGGGCAAGCAAAGATGTCTCTGATTTTTCTTTGGATTCCCCTTCACTATTTTTTACAATTGGATTTTCATTTTGAACGGAGGCACCGTAACCTGCCTTGACAACGGCTTCAATGATTTCAGTATCCGTTGCAGAACCTTCAACTATCATGAAGCCGGCCAAAAGATTCACTGAACATTTTATGACCCCATTCACTTTTGAAACAGACTTTTCAACTCTGGCAGAACAGGCTGCACAGGACATTCCAGTAACATTAAATTTCTGCATAAAAGCCTCTGATAGTTAGATATAGTTAACTTTCTAAATATAAAAGAATTTAAAGAAAAATTCAAATGAAAAAAGGGCTGCCCACCCAAGACAGCCCTAAGCTGAGGATAAGAATTCTGCTTTTAGGTTTACAGAATAATCTTTGTATTAACAAAAGCCATTGATTCTATGCCCCTGACTTCTTTAAGGGAGGAACTGTTGCCAAAGTCAGGCCATTTTTCAATGAATACCTTTGCATCTTTTTCAAGGGTATCAAGCTCAAGAATAAATTCGTGAGATTTTTTTCCATATCGCTTGAGACCAATTAACCATGGATAATCGTCACCTGCATAGATTGCATCGTCCAAGAGTTTTCCGTTTTCATAGAGGCGTGCACAGTTTGCAGTATAGGCTATCTTGATGAAGGCATCATCAAGACCTTCAAAAGCATTAACATTGATTTTATAGGAAGCCATGTTTTCATCTTCCTTGATTTTTTCAAAGGTAACGGCTGGAGGTGTTTTTGCACAGTTTGATTTTTCATACACTGCAAATCCATTTTCATCGGACTTTCTTTCAAGACCTTTTGGTACATTTTTCAACGCAGGGAAAATCTTAAACTTGATGTTGCCATCGCTCTGGAAATTAAGCATGGTTTTTCCGTTTCCAGATTCCTGGTACATTACATTTTCCGTAATCAATATGTACTGAGTGTTACCTGAAACAACCTTGTGGGCTTTTTCTGCATCTGCTCTAGTCAAAGTAACGATATCTTCTGCACCTGTTGGATTTCCAACAAACTGATAATAGGTTCCGTCAGTCTTGTCGGATGATGCAACATTGCTTGCCTTTACAAAAGTTCCACCGGCAGGACGGGCATTGCTGTAGAAAACAAAAGCCTTGCGTTCATTATCAAGCCTGCACAAAGGAGTACAAAGGGAAGTTGCAATTTCACTTTCACCGCACTTCATATTAAACGGAATAAAGAAAAAATCTCCGTCAAGAACATCAACAGCAGGGAACTTAACATCATATTCCTTGTTTTCAAGCACTATGTTTTTATGGTCAGCCATTTTATATCGTCTCTGAAAGCTGCTTGCAAAAGTCCATCCGCGTTTTTTACCGCATTTGCAGTTATAGGACCTCCAGCTTGTACGAAGATCCGTAAAGTTTGATGCAGTTACTGGATTAGTTTCAGGAAGGAAAGTATCAGTCTCTGCAAATTTTACACCAAAGTCGTGGACAAACATGGCGTAAAGCTTTATTTCGTTATAGGTTCCGTTCGGCATTCCGTACTGACCGAGGGGAGCACGGAAATCATAGTTCTTGACGCTCATATCATTGAGAGAACCTGTGGCAATATTTTCTTCCAGAGTTGTAAGTTTGCCTTCAGGATTCTGGCCTCCATGATACATATAGTAGCCAAGAAGATTACAACCACTACCCATTTTTGCAAGGCTCATTCCACCAATATCCTTTGGCTGAGCAACCGGACGGCGCTTAAGTGTTACCTGAAGTCCACCGCCAAGTTCTGCAGTAAGGTAAGGGAACTTTGTCATATCGAAGGTAATTGTCTTACCAATACCAAAATCACATCCAATGGCATGGTCATTCCTCTCGTGAGTGAAAACATAGTTTCCGCTCGGTTCAATTTCAGTAATGCGTGGATCCCAAGGGGCTTCACAATAGCCGCCCATTACAGGAAGCATTCCGGCTGTAACGGCACCACCCCAACCTGTTGCAGTATATAGTGGAACATCAAATCCAATATTACGGGCCATTTTTTCAAGGCTCTTCATGTGTAGTTCGCCTTCTGCACCAGAAAGTCCACCGCAGTGTCCGTATTCATTTTCAATTTGAACACCGATGATTGGCCCACCGTCCTTTACAAAAAGACCCTTAACCTGTTCGTAAATTGCCTTGTACCATTTTTCAACTTCTGCAAAATACTTTTCATCATTTGTTGAACGGGCATCAGGACATTTTTCAAGAAGCCAGTCAGGAAATCCACCGTGACGAACTTCTGCATGACTCCAAGGTCCAATGCGGATGACCATTGCAAGGCCACATTCCTTTATTGTCTCTACAAACTTGCGGAGATTTCTCCAGCCTGTCCAGTCAAATTCATTCTCTATTTCTTCATGGTGAATCCAGATGACATAGGAAGAAACGATGTCTACACCACCTTCCTTCATTTTAAGGAGAGCTTCCTTCCAGTCACAATCCGGATAGCGGGAATAATGGATTTCACCCATTACAGGAAACCATCTTTTTCCGTCTCTAAAAAGGCTTTTATTGTCAAAAGAATAAGTTGTCATAAAATCTCCATTTCAAAGGGGACAGACCCCTTTTTTTACAATTCTGATGCACGTTCAAAGGGGACAGACCCCTATTTCACTATTTCAGCTTTGCTTTTAGTTTTTCAAAGGGGTCTGTCCCCTCTGTCATACCTTCAGCTCTAATATAACACAGAATAAAAATAAATCAACACGTGTTGATGCCCAACCAGAATAAAGTGCGCAAACAATTGCGCACTTTATTTTCATAATGTCATTCTTTAACCGCAGCCGTGCTCATACTCATCATCATTGCTTTCTGGCTAAAGAGGAAGAAGATGACGAATGGAATTGCAACAACAAGGGCACCTGCGGCAAAGTTTGTAAATTCGTTCTTTTTATCAGTAACGAAAGAGAACAAACCAAGGGCAAGAGTCTGCTTTTCTGGGCTTCTCAAAACCATCTTAGGGAAGATGAAGTCCATCCAAGGTCCAGTAAAGCTTGAAACGGCAAGGAAAGTAATGATTGGCCTTGTTACAGGAAGAATGATTGTAGCAAAAGTTCTGAAATGACTTGCACCGTCAATGCGGGCAGCTTCATCAAGGTTCTTGCTGACAGTATCCATATAGCTTTTTACCATCCATGTGTTGTAAGGAATATTTCCCGAAACATAGATGAGCACAAGTCCCCAGAGAGTATCAAGGCCACCAATACGCATGAGGATAACATAGATGGCAATCATTCCTACGAAAGAAGGGAAAATCTGAAGAACAAGAAGGCTCATCAAAAGAGTGTGCTTGAAAGCGAATCGGAAGCGGGAGAATACATAGGCACTCAAAGAAGAAATAACAACTGTAAGCGCCGTAGTCCAAAGAGCAACAAAGAGAGTATTCTTAAACCACATCCAGTAGTCAGTCTTAGTAAAAAGATACTTGAAATGGTCCAGTGTAAACCCGTTTCCTGCATTAATCGTAAGTTCATTTGAAATACGGATTGAATGACCATCGCCAAAAGGAATGATGCTCAGGTTGGCAATACTGTTTCCTGGAGCAAAGGCTGCAGACACAACATAAACCAATGGATAGAAAACAATGAGCGAAATTATTACGAATAAAATGTAGGAAAAAGTTAAATTGAGCGTGCGTACTGAATTCTGAATTTTCATACTTCACCTTCCTTGAAAGCCTTTGTATTTCTGAACTGATAGATTGCAAACGGAGCAAGTACAACGAAGATGAGTACTGCAATAACCGAAGCATAATTGTATTTCTGCAATGTAATTGTAAGCTTGTAAATCCAGGTAACAAGAATATCTGTTCCGCCTGCCATTGTTGTAGTACTGTCCTTTACAACTGGATTACCGCCCGTAAGGAAGAAGATGATTCCGAAGTTATTGATGTTGTGTGTAAAGCTCATGATGATCAAAGGCATTGTCTGATAGAGAACAAGTGGAAGAGTAATGCTTTTGAGTGTCTGGAAACTTGAAGCTCCGTCAATTTTTGCAGCTTCATACATATCCTTTGAAATGGCTGTCATTGTACCCATTGAAAGCATCATGAAGTATCCGAAACCAGCCCAAAGGTTGATTACAACACACATAAGCTGCGCAAGGTTTGCATTTCCAAGCCAAGGGATTGTCTGATCAAGACTGAGGATTCCAATAGCCTGAAGAGTTCTGTTTACGATACCGAAAGTTCCGTTGAGCATGTGCTTCCAGAGAATCATTGTAATTACAGAAGGAACTGCATACGGAAGAATAAAAATGAATCTGAACACTGACGAAAATTTAACACCGCTTTCTGTAAGGTGAACTGCAACAAGAAGTCCGCAGAAATAGCATGTGAAAGTTGAAGCAACCGCCCAAACCAAAGTCCATACAGCAATGCGTGCAAATCCTTTTGACCAGGTAGTTCCTCCGAAAAGAAGGTCCTTAAAGTTTGTAAATCCAACCCAATCTACAGTGTTCTTAGGTGTGATGTGTTCCGGTGCAGAATAGTTTGTAAAGGCGACACAGACACTGAACAGCAAAGGAACAACAACGAATACGAGTAGCATGAGGACACATGGTGCAAGCCCAGAAATAGGGAATGCATTGCTTCCGATTTCTTCCATCGAAGACTTCTGTGTCATGAACCGCTTTGTTCTTGTATATTCTGCATAACCGCGTTTTGCACTCTTTACCGAAATCCAGTAAAGGATTGCAAAAACAGCAACGATTGAAAGAGTAAGGATACCATCAATAAGCATGAACATGGAATTGTTACGGAACTTAAGAGGGACATCTGGCTGTGGATCACCAAGAGTAATCAGGTCATAAACCTTTTTGCATACTGTTGGCAAACAACAAAGGAAGAGGACTTCTACTGCTGCAAAAAGTCCGCCTTTCAAATACTGTTTGAGGTAAAGAATATGAGACAGTCCCATAAAACTACAGGCCGTCACCTTTACTTTCCTTGCTGAACTTCCGTCGGATTCTATCCGCATAAGGCACCTCGCAATTAAATAATATAAACTTAATCCAACTGCATGATTCATTCAATCATACATCTTCGGAAACTCAAAACTGTATTTTTTTTCATTCATCCTTGAGTTTCCGAAGATGCGGGGAAACTTTACATTTCCCCACACCAAACAACCTATCTAAAATTATTTAGAAATGATTGCTGCGTTACATGCATCAAGTTCTGTCTGAGCATCTGCACCGTCCCAGATGTTCTTTGATGTGTTACCCATTGTTTCCCAGAACTTTGCCATTTCAGGAATTGATGGCATTGGGAAAGCGTAGTCAAGCTGCTTGAGGAAGCCGCCAATATATGGGTTTGAAACTGGTGTATCGATTGAAGGCATAGCACCTGTCAAGTCGAAGCGGAGCTGCTGCATAGAAGCAGAGATGAGGAACTGAGCAAAGTCAGCTGCTTCTGCAGGATAATCTGAATAAGCAGATACAAACATAGCGCGTGTTCCAGAGAATGAAGAAGCTGGGTTCTTGTCACCTGGAAGTGCTGGAAGTGGAGCTACACCGAAGTTAAGTCCTGCATCCTTGAAGTTTTTGATGTTCCAAGGCCCAGTGATGTGCATTGCTGCATTTCCACCCTGGAATGCTGCGTCACAGTTACCTGTATCAAGGTCAGCTGCTGGAACATTAAGTACATCTTTGAGTGACTGGAAGAGTTTCATGCCGTTAACAGCATTTGCTGTGTTGAGGTAAGATGATGATGTGTCTGTTCCTGATGTTCCGAAGAGGCGGTTTCCACCTGCTGTTGTAAAGAGGATTGTGTAGTATCCGTTACCAACATCCATTACGAATCCGCGCTTTCCGCTGTTTTTTGCATTGAATGCCTTTGTCCACTTTGCAAGGTCATCCCATGTCTTTGGAACATCAGATTCTGAAATGAGGTCCTTGTTGTAGAACAATGCGTATGTTTCAGCAGAGATTGGGTATCCGTACATTTTTCCGTCGTATGTAAGAGCCTGTGAACATGCACCAAGAACGGCCTGCTTTACTGCATCAGCATTTACTGTTGGAAGAATGTGTCCACCGTTTACGAGTTCACCCAGTTTATCGTGTGGAGCAGCAAAAATATCTGGTCCTACTCCAGCAGGTCCGTCAAGGGCAATCTGTCCGGCAGCATCACCAAGTTCAACATTTACAAACTTGATTTCTACATTTGGATGGGACTTTGAATATGCATCTCCAGCCTGCCTGATGAATTCATCAGGTCCCTGAAGTGATTCCCATACAGTAAGCACAACCTTTTCATTAGACTTCTTTACTGAAGCTCCTTCCTTCTTTGAACATCCTGTCAAAGCAAGAACACCTGCAGCGATGGCAGCTGCTGCAAATACAACTTTCTTCATAATTCATCCTCCTAGATAATGAAGAATCAGCCTCTGGAAAATGTTTTAATCTTCCATGTACTGATATAAATAACCTGTTTATATTCAATCCGAATCAACGGAATGATTCCCTAATTTTAAGTTCATACCCAACGGAAGTTTTTTTAGGAACTTCTTTTCCCTCTATAAGCCCCGTAAGTATTTTTCCAGCCTCACCAGCAAAACTGGAAACATTTACACTCAATGACGTAACAGGAGGAGTATTATTCTCCAAAACCTGATTGTCATAGAATGAAATTACCTGGATGTCTGCCGGAATCTCATACTCGTTCTGCTTGAGCCACTTGAGCACATAGACGCAGATTGCATCATCCATGCAGACCAGACACTGGGGATTGTCCTTCATTATTTCCGGAAGAGTTTCATCCAGAATCCTCTGGTCATCCATCCCCCAATAAACTGGACAACCGTCAAGGGAAATGCCACTTGAAATACAGGCATCTTCAAACCCCTTAAGGCGAAATCCATTTACCCTGTAGTTGATGTTTCCGCCAAGAACAGCAACCCGGCTGCAGCCCTTGCTTATCATGAACCTGGTCATTTCAAAACAGCCTGAAACCTGATCGCTATCTATCTGATACAGTTCCTCGTCATTGGAAGTTCCAAACACAAGGAATGGAATCCCCTCTTTTTTCAGGAACTTGACCGATTCATCGTTTTCCTCAAGTCTCGTAAGGATTACTCCGTCAACTTTCCTGTTTTTTACGAGCCTTCTCAAAGGAATTATGTCGTTTCCAGCCTGAACAACCAGAACTACATCATAGTCAAGTTTGTACACGGACTCGGATATTCCAACCAGACAGTTCTGAAAAAAAGGAATGTCCCCCTTGTCCGCATCTCGTGGAATTACAACGCCAATGTTGAAGGTTCTCCTTAAAACAAGCCCCTTTGCCATGGGGTTAGGAATGTAGTTGCAGGACTCCGCCATTTCAATAATCCTGCGGCGGGTTTCTGCCCCAATGCGTCCCTTACAGTTGATTGCACGGGATACTGTAGACTTGGAGACCCCAAGTTTTTCTGCAATATCTGCAATTGTAACAGCCGATGCAAATCTTTCCATAACGCAATTCCCAAATACAACTAAAGTCTAATTCATCAGACGAGCAAAAACAAGGAAAATCGTTTGCTCAACACGATTAGTATACACGAGTTGATTTTCATTGTCAAACTATTTTTTTATAAAATTAAAAAAAATGATACAAAAATCATAACGTTTCCAATTTACTTTCGAGGTGGCAAAAAATCCATTTCTGAACTAGAATGAAGGCATGTTTGAAACTACGGCAGAAAAAATGGCACAGGTAGGTGTCATTCCTGTAATAACTGTTAAAGATGTTGACTCCACACTGGAAACGGCAGCCAAGGCCATTGAAAAAGGAATCGGTGCAGTAGAAATAACCTTCCGAACAAACGATGGAAACCCGGGCTACAGAATGATTGCTGAAACCATTAAGAAGGTTCGCGAAAATTTTCCGGGACTTATGGTAGGGGCCGGAACCGTAATTAATGCGGAACTTGCCGAAATGGCAAAGGATGCAGGAGCCGAATTCATCGTTTCCCCCGGACTAAATCCTTCAACCGTGGAATGGTGCATTGATAACAAAATGCCCGTATTTCCTGGTGTTGCAACCCCTTCTGAAGTTGAACTTGCCCTATCCTACGGACTTACACACCTTAAGTTTTTCCCTGCAGAAGCATTGGGCGGAATCAAAATGCTGAAGGCCCTTTCCGGTCCATTCCCCCAGATAAAATTCATGCCTACGGGCGGAATCAACGAAGAAAACCACGTGGCCTACAGGGAATTGAAAAATGTTTTCTGTGTAGGCGGCAGCTGGGTTTTGAATTAACAGGACAGGCAATTTAAAATAGAAAAGCGGCTAAGGAGAACCTTAACCGCTTTTTTTATAGCATCTTCCATTCACACAGAACACGAATTGCAAAGCAATCCGTGAGGCGAAAATTGAAAATCTTAGCAGAGACCCTGTGCCAGGACGAAACTGCAGGCAGTTTCGTCTAAGAGTTTTACTTGGCCGCAATGCGTCCATTTTTGCTTGCGCAAAAAACGCAAAACTCTCGGTTAGGAAATCTTAGCAGAGACCCTGTGCCATCATTGCACGAGCAACCTTAAGGAAGCCGTAGATGTTTGCGCCAGAAACGTAGTCGCCTTCTGTTGCAAATTCCTTAGCTGTGTTCCATGCGTTGTCGTGGATCTGTGTCATGATGTTCTTGAGCTTTGCATCAACTTCTTCGCGTGTCCATGAGAGGCGTTCGCTGTTCTGAGACATTTCGAGTCCAGAAACTGCAACACCACCAGCATTAGCAGCCTTACCAGGAGCAAAGCGTACACCGTTTGCCTGGAGGTAAGCAATAGCTTCTGCACGAGTTGGCATGTTGGCACCTTCAGCAACAAGCTTGATGCCGTTTGCTACCAGCTTCTTTGCATCTTCTTCGTAGATTTCATCCTGTGTAGCACAAGGGAATGCATAGTCTGCCTTAACACCCCATGGCTTTTCTCCAGCGAAGAACTTAGCCTTTGAGTACTTCTTTACGTATTCAGAAATGCGAGCCTTTGAAGCTGCAAGTTCTGTGATGTATGCGAGTTTTTCAGCATCGATTCCATCTTCATCAAGGATGTATCCAGATGAGTCAGACATTGTGATAACCTTACCACCGAGCTGGTTGATTTTTTCTGTTGCGTACTGAGCAACATTACCCTTACCAGAAACGAGACATGTCTTTCCCTTGAAGTCTGTTCCCATCTTTGCAAGCATACATTCTGCAAAGTAGATGAGGCCGTAACCTGTTGCTTCCGGGCGGATCAAAGAACCACCAAAGTCAAGTCCCTTACCTGTAAGAACACCTGTCCATGCGTTTGTGATTCTCTTGTACTGACCGAACATCCAGGCTACTTCGCGTCCACCAACACCCTTGTCTCCAGCTGGAACGTCTGTGTCAGCGCCGATGTGGCGATAAAGTTCTGTCATGAATGACTGGCAGAAGCGCATAACTTCGCCTTCTGATTTTCCATGAGCGTCAAAGTCTGAACCACCCTTTCCGCCACCCATTGGGAGTGTTGTAAGAGAATTCTTGAGGATCTGTTCAAATCCGAGGAACTTGAGAACGTCGAGACCTACTTCTGGAGAGAAGCGGAGGCCTCCCTTGTAAGGACCGATTGCGCTGTTGAACTGAACGCGGTATCCGCGGTTTACGTGTGGTACACCCTTGTCATCTGTCCAAGGTACACGGAACATGATGATTCTTTCTGGTTCTACGAGACGTTCAAGAACTGCTGTCTTTTCGAGTTCTGGCATTTTGTCTACTACAGGTGAAATTGTCTGAAGAACGAGACCTGCTGCCTGGAGGAAGTGTCCCTGATCTGCATAGCGAGCGCTGAGATCATCCCAAACACGTTTACAATAAGCGTTAGTAATTTTGTATTCCATACTATAACCCCTTACAATTTTTAAGCCGCAATACTGCGTCTACAACTTAAGTAATACTAAACTTTTTTAAGTATTTTGCAAAGCAAAATTTTATGAATTCCCGTTTGAGTTCCGAATTTTACAACAAAACTCCATATTAATCTTACTATTTTCCTATACATGCAAAGTTCAAAAACACACATTAAAATGCAAATTTCAGTCTAAAGGTCGAATTTACCTTACAAAAATGCTATAATTCCGACAAATGAACATTATGATTATAGGTGCAGGTTTTACAGGACTACAGCTTGCAAAAAGACTGCTCAATGAAAAGAACACTGTCACAATCATCGACAATAACGAAGAGACCATTGAAAACGTAAAGGGTCAGCTGGACTGCGATGCCTTTGCAGTTGACGGCAACAACCTTGAAAATCTTGAGGAACATGGAATCGAGAAGCAGGATGCCCTTGTAGTCGTTACAAACAACGATGAAGTCAACATGATTACCTGTTCCCTCGTTGACGCCGTATATCCAAATATCGTAAAAATCGCCCGTGTCAGAAACTATGCCTATTATGTAAATACCACTGATGCGGCAAAACATCACGCCGACACCTTCAAAGGGAATCACCGCCCCCTCTACGGAATCGACTATATGGTTCATCCAGACGTTGAAGCAGCGGAAGCCATCGTAAAGGCCGTTGAACATGGTGCCATCAGCGACATAGTTGATTTCGGAGAAAACGGCGAATACGAAATCACGGCACTTCAGATTGAAAAGGACAGCAAACTTGACGGAACAGCACTCAAGAACATACGCAACCTTACGGACAAAAAGTTCCTTGTTGTATACCAGGAGACAAGGGATTCTGAAACTGACAACATGGTAAGTGCCCTTCCAAGCGGCGAAACAATTCTTCATGCTGGCGACAGAATTGCCATAATTACGGCAAAAGAAAACATTGCCGACATGCTTGCCCTCTGCGGAATCCAGATTGATGTAATCAAGAAAATCTGCCTCTGCGGAATCGGAAGAGTCGGTTCCATCGTTGCAGAAAGAATAATAGAAAAGGAACAGAAATCCCTGCTTACAAGAATTTTCAGCGGAACAAAGAAATCAACTCAGTCCATGACAATCATAGACACCGACATTGAACTCTGCGAAGCCGCAAAGGAAAAATTTCCGACAGCAAATGTAGTCCACGCAGACATTACGGATGACTCTATTATAGAAGAAGAAAGACTTGATAAGTGCAACCTCCTCATCTGTGCAACCCATAACCACGAACTCAACATGGTTATTTCAGCCTACCTTGAATCCCTTGGTGTTGAAAAATCCATCGTTCTCGTTAATCAGGCTCAGTACGGAAACATTGCCCGAAAGCTTGGAATTGAAGTTGCAATCCCAATGCGCGACACACTTGTAGATTCTATAATCAGCCACCTTCACGGAAAGAGCGTTACAGGAATCCATACTGTTTCCAACGGTGAATTTGAAATCATCGAATGCGACCTTTCACCAAACAGCAAGTTTGCAGGAAAAGCCCTCAAGGACATTGCAAATCCCGGTCAGTATCTTGTTCTCCTCATCAAGAAACCTGGCAGCAAGAACTACGAACTTCCACAGGGAAACTCTGTTCTTACAGCCGGCGACCACCTTGTAATCATTGAAAAGACAGGGGATAAAAAAGTTCTGGAAAAATTCAGCAAATGAAATACAAATCAACAGTAACAATAACAGTATTCAGGGTTCTCTTTCTGATCCTTGCAATAGTCGGGCTTTCTTTTCTGATTCCTATTGCAATAGCCCTTTATTGCCACGAATATTCTGCACTTCCCTCGTTCCTTATTCCAATGACTATTAGTTTAGTTCTTGGTGTTCTGTTCCTGATTTTCAAGCACAGACAGAGGGCAAAACTTACGGCAAGGGCAAGTTTTGTTGTTGTAGCAGTTGCTTGGGTTGGAGCCTGTCTTTTTGGGGCAATTCCATTTTACGCAAGCGGTGCAATTCCAAGCATTACGGACGCAGTTTTTGAAAGCGTTTCCGGATTTTCAACTACAGGATCAACAATCCTTTCTGAAATCGAAACTCTACCACGAAGCATCAACATGTGGCGATGCCTTACCCACTGGCTTGGAGGCATGGGAATCGTTGCCCTTACAGTCGCACTTCTTCCTATTCTTGGCATCGGTGGTTTTCAGCTTATCAAAGCAGAAACAACAGGACCAGAAAAAGGAAAATTTACTCCTAGAATTACAACAACAGCAAAAATCCTCTGGTTCATCTACCTTGGAATGACAGTTGCAGAAACAATCCTTCTTAAAATTGCCGGCATGGATTTCATCGACGCATTGAGCCACGCCTTTTCAACATTGGGAACGGGTGGTTTTTCCACAAAAAACGCAAGCATTGCAGCCTACAACAGTCCTGCAATCGACATGATCTGCTTCACCTTCATGTTCCTTTCCGGAATTAACTTTTCACTATATTTCTACGTGTTTGCAAGACAGTTTTCTGAACTCAAAAACAATTCAGAATTGAAGGGATACCTTGCACTTAATGCAGTTGCAATTCTCCTCCTTACAATTTTTGAATACGACCAGTTCGGAGGATTATTCAGAACACTTCGCTACACATCTTTTCAGGTAGCTACAATCCTGAGTACTACTGGTTTCGCAACAAGCGATTTCACATTGTGGACACCTGCAAGTCAGGCAATAATCTTCATGCTGTTTTTCATCGGTGGTTGCTCAGGTTCAACTTCCGGAGGAGTAAAGATTGTTCGCTGGCTCATATTCCACAAAGTTCTTAAAATTGAAATTCAGAAGATGATTCACCCACACGGAATTTTTTCCGTAAGGTTGAATCAGCAGCCTGCAAGAAAGGAAATCGTTCCAACTGTAATGGCATTCTTCTGCCTCTACTACTTCCTTTTGATATTCACGACTTTCTTTGGAACTCTATTTGGAATGGACATACTGACGGCCTTTACAGGTGCTGCAACAATGATTGGAAACATAGGGCCTGGATTCAATGCTCTGGGACCTTCCTGCAACTTCGGTTGGCTTGCAGCTCCGGTAAAATGGTTCTACTGTTTTGCCATGCTTGCTGGCCGTCTTGAAATGTTCACCCTGTTTGTATTCCTTGCGCCGACATTCTGGAAGAAATAGACGTCAAAAAGTGACTGACAATTCAATCTTGTACAGAACCTTTTAATTTCTTAATCTAACTCCAATTTTTCCAAGTGTCGGGCTCATACCCCACTGTGGCAGCATCCTTTCCGTTTCTTACAATAGGCTGAACCATAAGCAGAGGATTTTCAAGGAGCTTCAATTCCTTTTCGCTGTCATCAAGATATGCAAAACTTGAATAATCCTTATTCTTTTTGTCGGCAAGAAGTTCTATGGCAGCAGCTCTGCTTCCTGCTTTTTTAGAAAGGCAGACCACAACGCTTTCAAATTCCCCCTTGGAAAAACCTTTTTCCTTAAGGTCAATTTTCTGAACAGGAATTCTTCTTTCCGCAAAATACCTCTCGGCTTTTTTAACGTCAAAAGATTTAGTTGTACCGAATATCTGTATTGCCATTATATTTCCCCCATAAGTCCTTTTAGAATCATACCACACATTGAATACAAAATTCACGGTTTGTGATAGAATTCCCATCCGGAGGTTTATTATGGACGACAATGAATACTATGCAATGATGAGAAAGCAATATTCAAATCCAATAAAAATTTCAAAGAAAACTGCAAGGAAAGAACCGGAAGAAATCCAGACATCCGGAACTTTCAGCAGCTGGGTAAAGAAATACGGTCATGAGGATGCAGAGATGTTCATGGAAAGGAACCAGGAAGCATCTACTTTACCCTTGGAAGAAGAAGAATAAAATATCCGTCCTGATACTCATGATCATCATCTATGAAAGAAACAGAGCTCACAAGGAAATGCTTACCTTCAAGGCAGAGCACGATGCCCTTACAGGCGTTTACAACAGAAGCATCCTTCAGAAAATTGATAGAAAGCACGAATACAATATCTGCCTTGCAATCATCGACATAGACGACTTCAAATCCATCAATGACCAGTACGGTCACGAAATGGGCGATTCAATCATAAAAAAAGTTGCACAGCACCTTACCTCAATTGCAAGAAACACAGACAGGGTAATCCGTTTTGGCGGAGATGAATTCCTTGTAATCTTCAACGGAATGGACAGATTCCAGAGCAGCATATTGATGGCCAAATTCCAGAAAGTCCAAAGATTTCTCAATGAAGCTTCAAAAAACACTGTAGAATCTTCCGTCAGTGTTGGCATTGCATTTTCTGAAAAGGGATACACCAAGGAACTCTTTGATCTTGCAGACGAAGCCCTTTACAAGTCAAAGTCAGCTGGAAAACATGCCATAACCATCAATGACTTTGTCGTAAAAAAATAGGCATCATTCATCCTTAAATCAGGCACTCATTATTGCAGCTGCAGGCTTCAAATTTATCTCAACCATATCCGTAACAACAATATCGTTTATCGATACATTGAAAATCTTTGAAAGAACAACAAGATTATCTATAGTTGGAAGATTGATGCCACGGGTCCAGTTGTAAATTGTCTGGATGTAAGGAAAATCCATGAGGAACTGAAGGTCCCTTGCAGAAATTCCATTTCTTTTCATAAGTGTCTTTATGTTGGTGCCAGTTGCAGAAAGATTAACAACAGGCTTCATGAAAGTTTTTGAATTTCCATTTGTAATATAGTTTGTATTGCTTTCAGAAATAAAAATTGATGTATTCATGTTGATCTCCTACAGTTAAATTGACCTGTATCGGTCCCGGAGCCAACCTGAACAATAAGAAGGGTTAAATCAAACCTCTGCCGGCTCCATTTACAAAAATAAACGAACGACGCACTAGATGATGCTGACGCTTGAGACGCTTGACACAATTGAATGTCATCATGTGTATCCTCCGTTTAAATTTTCGCCATTGAAAACCAGCAAATTATGAATTTACTGTAACATTTAAATTTCATTTTGTCATTAAAGACACCATTTAATTTAAAATTCTTGATGTCCATTTAGTAAACAAACTATTGTTTTTTATGGAATTCAAATTATAATTTTATTAAATGAAGAAATTATCTGCATTGTTATGCACAATGTTTTTCATATCATCCATTTACTCCCAGAACGCAGACAAATGCAGCAACCCCGCCGAAGAATATTCTTTTAATCAATTCTTTTTTTCAACAATTGACTTCATAAAAAACGGTCCCTACACCCTTGATATTGGATGCGAACCTTCCATAAACAAGGGCAGCGTTACTTTTGGGGCGCTTGAATACAAATGGAATCAAAAGTATTCAAGTCAAATTTATTTTGAAAAGGAAAATGATTTTTCAACGCCTAAACAAATAGTTCCCAATTTTGGATATGTAACTTACAATATGGATGTACTTTGTAACTCTTTTAAAATATTTCCCTGCAAAAAATATTTTAGAGATGAAGACAACACCCAGAAATTTTCTGTCAGTCTTGGACTATTGCTTGAATTTACAGACGGAACAACAAACACAACAGGTATAGTCAACAACGACCTATACGGAGAAAACCTTAACCTAAGCAACAAATATTTTGGCATATACACATCAAAAGAAAAACAGAAGAGTCTTATTGCCGGTCCATGCATTGACCTTAACTACACGCTGCCCATTAATTCATGGCTATCTTTCAGGGTAGATAATACAATCATTCCATTCTATTACTACAGGAATCATATTTCTCATTCCTTCACATACATAAACCAAACCTATAGTCCAAAACAAGAACTTACTGCAAGAATATTTAATTCCGGGATATTGAATATTAAATGCCACCTGGACTTTTACAAGTTATTCGCCCTTGTTGCATACTACGATTTTACACGATTTACAGAATTCAAATCCTATTACGACATCAGCAACAAGATAAATGCATATAGATACACAAAAACAACAAACACTTTTCGTATCGGAGCTGCCTTACTGGAGTCTACTGACGCCTACGTCAGAATTCAAACAGGCTTTTACAGGGAATTCTCATGGATCAGCAACGACAGTGGAACCCAGTTCACTCAAAATTGGGTTATCTCTGTCAGCGTAGGATTTTAAATGAATACCTGATTCTATTGACGAAGTATTGTAAAAATTCCAAAGGCAATTTCGTGGTGTCTTAAAACATTCTCAAGGAATAAAGGACACCAAAAGAATTAGTGACACAAAATAATTGGAGCTATATAATTTGTAAAATGAATCGCCTTGCCGTTTTCCTTGCAGCATTATTTTTCTCAATGAGTGCCTTTGCGGAAACAGAATTAAAGAACAATCCCTGGGAACTGATCATCTACCGCCCCGAAAATTCTCAGAAGATAAATGAAGTAAGGTGCTGGCTTAAAATAGAAGACATGGACGGAAATGACGTTACCTACACTGCAGCAAGGGCAACCTACGAATGGGCTTCCATTCCAAACAGAGTTAACAATTACGAAAGAACCTATTACCTGATGGGCGGCATGGCTATGCATTTGCACAACATAAAGCCAGGAAAATACAAGTTCACTTTCTGTACCCCCGCAGACAAACAGTATCCTTTTCCAAACAAAAAAAGGAACTGGAATTCCAACGAATTCATCTATGACACAAACAATCCTGCCAAGGTAATTTTTGTTTATCCAACAGTTGGGGAAAGCGGTTTTTACAACGGAGGCTGGATTATCAGTGCAAAAGCTCCGGAGTTCTTTAAATTCACAAAACCCGCAGGAAAGGCGGTGGAATAAAACAAAGCCTCCCTGCCGCATTTTCCTTGCACCTGCTCGGCGGTCACTTCGCTACTCGGTTCAATGTTTTGTACTTTGCAGGAATAAAAAAAGGCTTCCAATTTTTCATTGGAAGCCTTAAGCCAACTCCCGGACTTGAACCGAGTACCTGTTCTTTACGAGGGAACTGCTCTACCAGGTGAGCTAAGTTGGCATTAATTAAAAAATTAAATGCAGCTAGTTCTGCTGTGCCTTGGTGAAGGCTTCTGCTTTCATGTAGTAGTTGTCTACTACACGGCGCATATCGTGAATGTTCTTTACGATTATGTAGCCTTCAAAGATTTCAATTTTTCCGCGGTCCATAAGGACAGAAAGTTCTTCATGAGCCTTCGAATGTGAAATGGCCGCCCATGAGGCAATGTCATTTACAGAAATGTTGAACTTCCGCTTTGTATTAGATTCATCCATATTTGAAGCTGTACCCTGAAGTTCGTCATACATTAGGAAAACATCGCAGACACGAACAGGAATTTCCTTGATGAGGATGATCTTAAACTGCCTGTACTGGTCATAGATGCGCTTTGTAAAAATCTTAAGGAGGTTCATGACAATCTGAGGATTACTGAGAACCAAAGCCTTAAAGTTTGCCTTGTTGAATTCGAGACATGCAACATCGGTACGGGCAATACAAGAAGCACTGCGCTGGCTGTTGTCAAGGATTGCCATTTCTCCAAAGAACTGACCGCTTGTCAGTATATCAAGGCTCTTGTTCTGGTTATTGATGCACTTGCAAATCTGAACTTCACCATACTTGATGAGGTAGAATGTTTCACCAGGTTCAAATTCAGAAATGATTACATCCCCGCGTGAATATTTCTTTGTAAAGCGGTCAAATGCAGGAAGAGAGAACTGATTTACAGAAAGACCAGAAGATTCATTTGAAGAAGATTCAGAATTGAATGCCGCTAATCCAGGTCTGATGCTGCCTTCCTTTCTCTTTGCATCTTTATAAAGTTTTTCGATTTCCGCCCTGTTGGAAGGATTTGGATTAATCTGAGAAATTCTTGTAAGAACATCAATACAGCTCTTAAACTGTTCGTCATTATAGAAGGCCTGTGCAACGCTTAGCATTCCAACCTCAGGTGAAATTGCAACGAAGCCACTCTTAAGGAATCCTTCTGTTTTTCTATGGATGTCACGCAAAGACTTTGAAAAAACGCGGAGCATCTTTTCTGTAATAGCCTGCTTTGAACTGAAAAGTTTTTCGAACTCCGCAACTGTCATTGTTACAACTACAGAATTCACAAGTACTGAAGCTGTTACAAGGCTAGGCATGTGTGCGAGTGCTGATTTTACGCCAAAGAACTCACCGATCCTAACCTGTTCAGAAACAGGAACTCCAGTTTCAAGGTCACGGGACTTTAATGCAACGGCACCAGACTGAAGAATATAAATGTTAGAGTCTTTTGCACCCTCAAAGAAAATGATTGAGCCGGCTGTAAATTGAACTGTCTTTGGCATACTTTTCAATTCCCCTTGTAAAAAACTAGAATCCCTCTATCACTTGAATTCCAATCAATATACAATTTACTTATATACCATTCTATCACAAGAAACAAAAATATGCTATAATAATGCAAATTTTAACAAAAAAACGTAATTTAATGAGTAAGAAATGATAGATTTGCATACACATTCTACTGCTTCCGACGGAACCTATACTCCAGAACAGTTAATCGCCTATGCACACGCAAAAAACCTGAAGGCAATAGCACTTACAGACCATGATACAATAGACGGCATTATTGAAGCTCAGGAAATGGCTAAAAAACTGGACATTGAGTTTATTCCTGGAATTGAACTTTCCATCCAGTGGCCTACGGGAGAATTTCACCTGCTTGGACTGGGGCTGCAGACAGCATCTGATGAACTCAAGGCAGCCATAGAGTTTTTAAGGCAGGAAAGGGACAACCGCAACAAAAAAATGGCCGAAAAGCTTCAGGAACAGGGAATAAACATCACTTACGATGAAGTTGCGGAAAAGGCAGGTACAAAAACCATCGGCCGCCCCCACTTTGCATCCCTGATGATAGAAAAAGGTTTCATAAAAGTCAGGCAGCAGGCTTTTGACAAGTATTTTGCAAAAGGAAGGCCATGCTATGTTGAACGCACCGGACTTGAACTTGAAGATGCAGTAAAAGCCATAAAGACATCAGGAGGAATCCCGGTTCAGGCACACCCGCTTTCCATGTATGTATCATGGGGAAAAATGGAGGACAAGATAATAGAAATACAGTCTACTGGAGTCGAAGGACTTGAAGCCTGGCATCCAGGAATCCGTGTGGCAGAAGCATACAGACTTGAGGAACTTGCACACAAGCTGGGCATGATTGCAACTGCAGGAAGCGACTTTCACGGAGAAAAAGTTCGCGCCGACAGAAAAATCGGCTATACAGCGGGTAAAAGCAAAATAGAAGACAGATACTGGTACGATGAACTGAAGCCAAAATTAAAAGGAAAGGAATTCATGCTTTAAAACCATAAAGCCCACCAGGCAAAAAGCTTGGCGGGCTTCGCTTTAAGCGTAAATCAAATTATTTGCAGCAAACCCAAATTGCACCAAAGATGATCAAATCTTTAGAAAACTGAAGGAGCCATGAAAGGAAGTTTGGCTTTCCAATTCCTGCAACGATGTCTGCAAGGACAATAACAACAACCCAAACGATAACAACAATTAATGAAATGATGTTGCCGAACGATCCCATCCTGTCGCCAATGAAGCACTTGAGGATGATGAAAATACCTGCAAGAAGTTCGATTACGCCAAATACTGTAATGATGATGCTTTCTGCACTTCCATCAAAAATTGACTTGAGGCCCTTGATTGCCAAGTCACCGGCAGCCTTTCCCTGCAATGCGTAGACTCCGCTCACTGCAAGCATACATCCTACAGCAAGTGTAAGAATAAGAGATGCGATTGCATTCTTTGTATCATTCTTTCCCATTTAAATTTCCCCCTTAAAATGGTTATAGTAAAATTCTAATGCAAATATGAAAAACTCACAAGTTTTTATTTTCCTGAATTGATTCTGGAAATCATGATGCTGAATCCAAGAATAAAGAAAAGAGATGGCAGTACGGTAAAAATCAATGAAGTCAAAGGAAGGCTTCCGATTTTCAGTTTGTCTACAGAAAGGATTCCCATTTCTACAAGAAGATCGTAAACAGTTCCACCGTAGTTGATTACGATGGCCGCAATGATGCTCATCCAGGAAGCTTCTCCGGTTTTGCTCCACAAGAGAATTGCGGTAAAGGCTGCAAGTCCCCCAAGGACAAGTTTGATTACATAAAGAATAAGTTCACTCTGTGGCATTTCTAATAAAATCTCCTTCCTTAATTTTCGGAACGGAAAGGATTTTTCTTGAGGGCAGCAAAAACACCGCGGTCAGCTCCAAAAGGAACTATGCTTGGGTTTTCATAAACTGGACTGATGACAATACCTAAATCAAGGCAATGAAGGACAAAAGCCCTGTAACTGTCCATTGGAATCTTTGGGAAAAGGTAAGGTCCCTTTCTTTCCCAATACTGATTTATAATGTTGTCGTAGATGAACCAGTCCTTTTCCTGTCTTGTCTGAAGGGCAGAAATCAAATTGTAGATTGAACGGGTTACGGCAGCTTCCATTGGGGATGAAAGGCGAATCTGTCTTTTCATGACATCACCAAACTTTATATTGTTTTCTTCTGTATCTTTTACGGCAAGGAGGAAAATATTCTGTGTCCATGGAAGGGTCGGTTCTATAACTATACATTCCACATCCTCCCAGTTAATTTCTGTCTGATGCCACGGATGGTAGACGCTGGTTCCTTCACTGTTGATTTTTAGGCCAGCTGACACGGCATCAATTTTGGAAGAAAAAATGAATGTCTTTCTGCTGCTGCCAATAAAGAGTTCGTTGACTGCCTTTTCAAGGCGCTGAGTAAAATCCGTCCTGTAGCTGCCGGTTGCACCACGGTCCAGGGCATTCTTAAGCATTGTAAAAGCACTTCCTCCACCCCATCCAAGGATGGCCCTGCCGCCTTCCTGATAAAGGTCTGTAAGACGGGTTCTTTTTGCCGTATAAAGGAATGGTCCCCTAGCCCTCTTGATGCTTCCATATCTTTTGAAAATTTCTTCAGCCAAAAACTCAATTTCGTTCATATTGAATATTGTAGTGAAAACTCAGTAATTTTGCTAGAATAGCGAAATGAAGGTTAAGGCAAGAATCCTTGATTTTTTTATTTTACTCATCTTTGCTGCTGCCGTGATTTTCCCCGCAATAAAAATTTTTGGCGGAAAATCAACAAAAAAAAATTTGATAGTCCAGACAAGGACTGAAAAATATGCATACGCCTTAGACAAAGAACTCCACCTGGAATTTGAAGGACTCATAGGAAAATCCCGCATTGCCGTTTCCGACGGGAATGCCTGGTTTGAAGATTCTCCCTGCGACAACAAAATCTGCGTTGAATCAGGAAAGATAAACGGACCAAACCAATGGGCAGCCTGCCTTCCAAACGGAATTATAATTTACATTGAAGGAGAAACTGAAAAAGAAGAAGTGGATGCAATCGCAAACTAAACTGAAATCTATTCTACAATAAGCAGAGATGACTTCTGGTATTTTGGAAGGAATTTCTTATAGCCGCCCGTATCAAAATTTACGGTTACAACATATTCACCTTCATCGCTGTGTTCCGTCCTTACAATTACACCATACCCCCAGTCATCGTGATAGACATTTGCACCGCGGCAATACTTGCTTTCTATCGGATCCTTTGAGCCACTGCCGCTTCCGAAACTTGCAGGCTTCTGTCCAAGAACACGAACATTGTCATCACCAAGTTCGGAAAGGAATGGACTCGGCATCATTGGGTTTGTTTTTCCATAAAGGCGACGGATGCTGCAGTTGGTAAAATAAAGTTCATCCTTTGCACGGGTTATTCCAACATAAAAAAGACGGCGCTCTTCCTCAAGCTCGGCTTCTGTTTTTCCGTCGCGAGGGAAAATGCCTGATTCAAGCCCCGTAATGATTACCCTTGGAAATTCCAGCCCCTTTGTATTGTGCAGGGTTATCAGGGTTACCCTGTCAGTCTCACCGGAATTTTCATCGGCGGCATCAAGAGTTCTGTCAAGGTTTATGTGGTCAAGAAAATCAATGAGCCCCTGTTTTGTACACGGATAAAGGACGGCACTGTTTACAAGTTCTTCAAGATTGGCAACTTTCTGGCTGCCTGTAACATCATCCTGTTCCTTATGGAATTCTTCAAGGCCGCTTTCCGTTACTACAGACTGTACGAATTCAGAAAGTTTTCGTTCAAGCCTGATGCTTTCTTTTTCTTCAGTTTCTATTGCCTGTTCTGCAAGAGTCTGTGCTTCAGAGGAAACTGGAACATCCGGCAGCAGCGTAGAAAACTTTTTCACAAGGGCAACAAAACTGTCTGCCCCTTCCCTTGCTTTTTTGGAAAGCTTTACTTCCGGAATTGCTTCCACAAGGGAACGTCCAAGACCGGCCTCTATGATGTTGTCCTGAGTCTTGTTTCCGATTCCCCGAACAGGCTTGTTTATGATTCTGCGGAAAGAAATTTCATCGCGGGGATTCAGGACGAAGGAAAGCCATGCAATGGTATCCTTTACTTCTTCGCGCTCATAGAATTTAAGGGACCCTACAACCTGGTACGGAATCTTTCTGTGAAGGAATTCCGTTTCAAAGCCAAGGGACTGAGCATTGGTTCTGTAAAGGATTGCCCAGTCGCTGTATGGAACCCCCTGTTCCCACGCCTGTTCAATAAGGCTGTAGCAAAATTCAGTTTCATCATCCTGGGTTGGAAGGAAAACAAGGGCAGGCTTTTTACCCTGACCACGGGCAGCAACAAGTTTTTTTCCAAGGCGGCCTTCGTTGTTTTCTACGACGCTTGCCGCACAATCAAGGATTTCCGAAGTTGATCTGTAGTTGGTTTCAAGGCGAACGATTTTTGTACCGGGAAACTGATCCTTAAAATTGAGGATGTTCTGGACTTCTGCACCGCGGAATTTATAGATGCTCTGGTCATCGTCACCTACTACGCAGACATAGGCCTTGCTGTCATTTTCATTGGCATAACCGCTCAACTGCTGCAAAAGCTTGTACTGGGCCACATTGGAGTCCTGGTATTCATCAACCATGATAACTTTATAGCGTGAACGGATGCTTGTACGGATAAGATCATTGTCTTTGAGGATAAGGTACGGAAGCATTATGAGGTCGCCGAAATCAACATTCCCTGTTGCACGAAGGCGTTTCTCATAGGCTTCGTAAACTTCAGAAAACCTTGGATCATCATCAATGGTTGCAAGTTCAAGGCTGTCAGGTTTTAGGCAGTAGTCCTTGGCAAGGGAAATCAGGTGCGCATAATGGGAGGCATCTTTTTTTGTAAGGCGCTCGTCAGCCTTTGTAATGAGGGTAACCATGTCATCGTCGTCATATACAGTAAAGTTGCTGTCCAAACCCATATTGGCATCAGACGCATACTGACGGAGAAAATAGGCACCAAAGGAATGGAAAGTCCTTATCTGTGACCATGATGAACGGGGTTCAAGAGCCACTGCCCTTTCCTTCATCTCGTTGGCGGCTTTTTTTGTGAATGTTACGGCTAAAATTGACGACGGATTATAGTTGAGTTCCGAAATGAGCCAGGCAATTTTAGTTGTAATTACGCGAGTCTTTCCAGAACCTGCACCTGCAAGAATCAGCAGAGGAGAACCTTCGTGAATTACGGCTTCCCTTTGTTCTGGATTCAATACTGAAAGAATGCCTTCTGAATCCATATCAATAATATAGTAGCAAATCGTCAAAATTTCAATTTGTTCAAATTATGGAATTTAATTTATTTATAACTAGTTTATTTGCAAAAAATGATATAGAATATGAAGTATAACTGTTAATTTTGTGAGGTGGATATATGACTGTAGCTGAACTCAAAAAGGCAATTCTCTCTGATGCTAATCTCGCAGCTGAATTTGAAACTGCATTGGACAATGGACAGCTTGTTGAATGGGCAAAATCAAAGGGCTGTGACGCTTCAGAAGCAGATTTGACAGCTGGATTGCAGTAATATTTTTCATTACAGGCTATTTATAAAAGGCAGCGATATAAAAAATATCGCTGCCCTTTTTTTTGAAAGAAAACTTAAATATTATACCCTGAACATGAGATCCTCATAACTTGGGAAAGGCTTGTAGTCTTCGCCTAGCAACGGTTCCATTTCATCGTAAATCTTTCTGACGGCTGCCATCTGAGGAACAACCTTGTCTGCATAGATTCTTGCAGACTTTGTAACATTTTCAGCCTTTCTTGCTTCTTCGTGGACAGCATAGAGTCTGTCAGTTTCATCAGAAATCCTGTCTGCAAGGGAATCAAGTTTTGCAAGGAGCCTGGATTCAGCATGAGCCTTTGCACCAGGAACTACAGACTTAAGGTTTATTACAGTCTGACTTACATCCTTGATGTACCTGAAGACATTCGGAAGAATATCCTTGCTGATCATTTCAAGCATTGTGTTTACTTCGATATTGAGCATCTTTGAATACTTTTCAAGCTTGATTTCATAATGGCTCTTCATTTCGTCTTCAGTGTATACACCCATTTCCGTAAAGAGCTTTACATTCTTTTCTGCAAGATAGTGTTCCATTGCATCTGGAGTTGAACCAAGATTAAGGAGTCCGCGGTTCTTTGCTTCTTCAATCCAAGAATTGTCATAGCCGTTTCCATTGAAGATGATTCTCCAGTGGGCTGAAACTTCACGCTTAATGAGTTCGGCAAGGGCAGTTTCAAAATTTTCAGCCTTTTCAAGTTCATCTGCAAACTGCTTGAGGGTATAGGCAACAATTGCATCGATTGTCGTGTTAGGGCCGCTTATGGAAAGGCTTGAACCTACTGAACGGAATTCAAACCTGTTGCCGGTGAAAGCAAATGGACTTGTTCTGTTGCGGTCTGTTGAATCCTTTGGAATAGGCGGAAGAACATCAACACCGATGGTCATTTTTGAAGAACCCGTAGCATTGAGTGGAGTTCCATCCTTTATCGATTCAAGAACAGCGTGAAGTTCATCACCAAGGTACATGGAAATGATTGCAGGTGGCGCTTCATATCCGCCAAGTCGGTTATCGTTTCCCGCACTTGCAACAGAAATGCGAAGAAGATCCTGGTTTTCATCAACAGCCTTTATCATTGCCGTAAGGAACAAAAGGAACTGTGCGTTCTTTGCTGGAGTGTCGCCCGGTTCAAGAAGATTTTCTCCAAGATTTGTGGACATGCTCCAGTTGTTGTGCTTTCCGCTTCCGTTAACGCCTGTATATGGCTTTTCGTGAAGAAGGCATACAAGGCCATGACGGCGGGCAACCTTCTTCATGACTTCCATCGTAAGCTGGTTCTGGTCGGCGGCAAGATTCGTAGTGCTAAAGATCGGAGCCATTTCGTGCTGGGCAGGAGCGGCTTCGTTGTGTTCAGTCTTTGAAAGGATTCCGTACTGCCACAAAACTTCGTTGAGTTCTTCCATATATTTTGCGATTCTCGGTTTTAGGGCGGCAAAATACTGGTCGTCCATTTCCTGCCCCTTTGAAGGTTTTGCACCAAACAAAGTGCGGCCCGTCATCTGGAGATCCTTGCGTTTAAAGTAGAGTTTTTCGTCAACAATAAAATATTCCTGTTCAGGGCCTACTGTTGTACTTACGTGGGTAACATCGTTCTTTCCAAAAAGCTTTAGAATTCGCAAGGCCTGTTCATTGAGGGCTTCCATGGAACGCAGAAGCGGTGTTTTCTTATCAAGGGCCTCTCCCGTATAGGAACAGAATGCAGTCGGAATACAAAGAGTGTGTTCCTTAACAAATGGATAGCTGGTGGGATCCCATACAGTGTAGCCGCGGGCTTCAAAGGTTGCTCGCGTTCCGCCAGACGGGAAAGAAGAGGCATCAGGTTCACCCTTTACAAGTTCCTTTCCGCTGAACGACATTATTACAGTTCCGTCATCCTGAGGATTGATGAAGCTGTCGTGTTTTTCTGCAGTTACGCCTGTAAGAGGCTGAAACCAGTGTGAATAGTGGGTTGCACCCTTTTCTATTGCCCATTCCTTCATGGCATGAGCAACAACATTTGCAACATCAATCTGAAGCGGTTCCCCATTGTCCAATGTACGCTTGAGAGCCTTGAAAGTTTCCTTTGGCAATCTTTCTTTCATGGTCTGCTGATTGAACACCATGCTGCCAAAAAGTTCAGGAACATTTGTCATATTGTAACCCCTTATAATAATGAACAAATTTCTAAACCAGATAAAATCCGAGTAAGATATTTAATAATTTAAAAGCTTACGACATTGCACAAGATGCCGTAAGCTCATTTTATTTTTCAGAATACTCCCGGGAAGACATCATCCATCCCGTAAAGTTTTCCAGTCTGAAGCTTTCCTTCATCAAGAAGATTCTTCATGTTGATTACAGCGTGAACTGCACCGCTTGCAAATCCCTGACGGCTTCTTGCAGTGTGTGTAAGTTCGATTGTATCTGCGGCACTGTCAAAGAAAATCTTGTGAGTTCCAGGAACACTTCCGCATCTTGTAGACGAAACATGGAATTCATTTGGCTTTGGACGAGCCTTGAATTCATTTGTCACAATCGTATCTTTGCGCGTAAGGAATTCCATTGCATGCTTTGCAAGGTCAAGGGCAGTTCCAGACGGACTGTCTGCTTTCTGATTGTGGTGCATTTCCCAAAGGGCTGCATCGTATTCTTCAAAGTTGTTTACAAGGCGGCATGCTTCTTCAACAATTTTATAGAATACATTTACACCGATTGAAAAGTTTGCGGAAGTCATTATGGTTCCACCGCATGAAGCTGCAAGAGCTGCCACTTCTTCCTTCTTGTCGTTCCAGCCTGTAGTTCCAACCACAAGAGGAATTTTTGTAGGGAGCAATGCCTTGATGTTATCCATAACCGAAGCCGGATGAGTGAATTCAATGATGCCTTCAGCACCGCTTGCAACTACGGCATCTACCATAGCCTTTGTATCACCGGCTGCAATCTTAACCTTTGCATCTTCCGCAAAAACATCTATTGTAGTCACTACGCTGTGACCAAGGCTTAAGGCAGTCTGCTCAAGCATATGCCCCATCTTTCCATATCCTACCAATGCAATTTTCATCATATTCTCCAATTAGAACAAAGCCGAGTGAACAACCTGAACAGTCTTGTCTGCTTCTTCCATATCAACAAGGAAACTTACATTTACTTTGCTTGCACCCTGGCTGATCATCTGAACATTGATACCTTCTTTGTTGAGGGCATCAAAAGCCTTTGCAAGAATTGCACTCGAATGGCTTGCATCGCAGATCACAGTGATGATTGCCTTTTCTCCAGTAGCCTTAACTTCTGCAACGCGACCAAGATCTTCAAGAAGACCGGTAAGGTCGGACTTTGTGTTCACCGTCAAAGAAACAGAAACTTCAGAAGTTGCAATTACATCAATACTGATGTTCCACTTGAGGAACTGGTTGAAGATGTGGGCAAGGAAACCTGCAGCACCAAGCATGCGGCTAGACTGAATGTCAATGAGAGTTACATTCTTTACTTTTGTAATTGCTGTAACTGCAGGTACTGTACCTGTGTGTTTTTCAACGATCAAAGTACCTTCGCTCTTGATGTTGTAGCTGTTTTTTACGCGTACCGGTGTTCCTGTCTTGCGGCAAGGAATCATTGAGCGTGGATGAAGAACCTGTGCACCAAAGATTGCAAGTTCCTGTGCTTCTTCGTATGTAACTTCTGGAACAGGCTTTGCATCCTTAACAAGGCGAGGGTCTGTTGTCATGATACCGTCAACATCCTTCCAGGTCTGGATTTCCTTTGCACCCATTGCAGAACCGATCATTGTAGCACTGAGGTCAGAACCACCGCGACCGAGTGTTGTGATTGTTCCGTGAACATCCTTTGCAATGAATCCCGTAATGATTGGGATTTCCTTCTGCTTGCCGTTCTTGTAGTCGCTCAAATATTTTGGAATGTTGTCCCATACTTCATCGAGAAGTTCAGCAGCCATGTAGTTGCTGTCAGAAACCATTCCGATGTCCCATGCATCGTAGAACTTTGCCGGTGTTCCAAGTTTTGTAAGGTATGCAGCCATCATGCGTACGCTCATTCTTTCGCCGAATGAAACAAGGTAATCGCGGGAACGCTTTGAAAGTTCCTTGAGCATGCTGATACCAGTCAAAAGGGTTTTGAGTTCATCAAGAAGTTCTTTGATTGCAGGTACTTCAATTTCAAGTTCCCTTGCTGTGTCAAAGTGAAGTTTTTCCACCTTTTCAATGTCTACTGTTCCGTTAACTGCCATGTCTGCAGCTTCAAGAAGGTGGTCTGTTGTGTCTCCCATGGCAGAAAGAACTACTGCAGGAAGTTCGTCTTTGTAAGTCTGAATAATTTCAGCAACATGTCTGATGCGCTCAGCATTTGCAACTGATGAGCCGCCAAATTTCATTACGATCATAATGCGAAAGTATACAATATTTGACGGTTCAAATTCAATTATTGCAATTGTTTTCACCCCGGGAACTCAACAGTTAAATCTGCAGCACGAGAAATGCTCTGTTCACTTGCTACGGAACGCTGCCGCGGTGCTCCAATCCTTAACGCAAAAAATTATTTCAACAACTTTCTATACAGGATTTTTTTGGCGCGCAATATCTGTAATACAAATATAATCTATATCATCTGCTTTTAATGTGCGTATTTCTGCTTCTTTTACATTTATACTTTGCATGTTTTTTCCATATTGGCAGCTTGTGTGGAAATTGCATTAATCTAACAACTTAATTTTTGGATTCTGCAACTTTAAATAAACCTGCATCTGGATTCATCTTGTATTCTGTTTGTTTTGGAGATACAACTTCTTTTGTAGCTTTAATCTTACTGTCTGCATACAAAACAACATCTTTGATTACAAGTTTTTCAACGGCTTTTATGAATGTTTCCATTGTTGCGTAATCAATTTCGTTGTTTTTGGTTAGAGGAAGTTGGAATTTGTCTGATTTTATTTTTGAACCACTTATACTATCTCCCCATGAATATTTGTGACTCAAACCTTTACGAATGCAAGTTGCTAAATATAACTGATTTGATTTTGTTACATTTTGTTCTTTTAAATACAAAGCAAGATTATGACTATCATTAGAATAGAAATCATCTTTTTGATAGCTTACAACAAAAGTTTTTCCACCAATAAATATACAATTTCCGTTTTCTAACAATTCATTTTTGTACGAAATATAAGAACTAACACCATTATTTTCTGCACTGGCACACAAATAAGGAGTCGTTCCACTTTCTGCAACAATCTCAGAAGAAAGAATATTATGAGTATTCTTTATATCAAAGATTTCTGGCAGCTCAAATTCTTCCCACTGCACCGTCTTAAACGCTTCCAGTGCGTTTTCTTCCTCGGGGGTCAATGTATAGTCTTTTAAACCTGTAGCAAGAAGGTAGGCGTTAAGTTCGCGTATACGCTCCTCTTCGAGTTCGCGTATAAACGTCTCCATAAAATCAAAGTCGATGTTTTTTACGTTGTCACACGGATTTGAAAATGCTAACGCATTTTCTTTTAGAGGAAGTTGGATAATACTATTTTTTAAAGCGATTTTCGTTGCCTTACAATTGTATGAAAAAGCTTTTGTAATAACACTTGAAATTGCGGCCATTAAGAAAAGAGCATTTGTTTTATTTAGTTTTATAGATTGCAAAACACTTGTAGCTCCGTGTCCATCTTTTAAATAAAAAGGAGTTTCAACATAAACAACATTTTGATTGTTTGAATGAACAAGAATTGTTGGTAATCCTTTTTTATTATTTAAGACATCTTCAATCAAAGATTCATAAGAGATAATCCCATTATTTATAGTTGCTTGACCATAAAATGGATATTTTTCAGTATTTTCAACTGTCATTTCCTTTAATTTTAATGGATCAATTTCAATCTGTGGTTGCCACTTTAATACATCTTCAACTCTAAATTCTCCCCACTTAACATTTTTTAGTTTTTCGTTAAGTGGGGAATCTATTTTCCCAGGCTGTTGTCTCCGTTGTTTTTTATGATGTTCGAAACTTCCCAGGCTAAATAGTCGGCAACGGTTTTCTTGAAATCTTCCAAGGTTGGTTTGGTATCAATTTTTATATGAGCGCCAAAATTCCAGTCTGTTCCAGAATCTGTAATAAAATCTTCTGTGTAAGTTGCGTTTAAATCCCAATTTGCCTCAACTTTTGCTTTGCTGCCAGACTTATAGATTTTTATAATGTCGGAATATCTTTTGATAGGTTCATCTTGTTCAATTAAACTTCTGCTTGTACGCTTGTAACCATCATTTGAAAAATCAATAAATTTTACAGTTTTTTCGTAATCGTGAGGAGTTCCAGCTTGAAAAATATAAATACTCGTTTGAACTCCTGCCATTGGCTGAAACAAATCAACAGGCATTTTTATACTTGCAACAAGAGTATGCTTTTTTAAGATTTGCTGATTTGATTTTACAGCTTTTCCAGAACCAGCACTGTCTTGAATGATAATTGCACCAAGTCCGCCTTTTTGCATTCTGTCCAAACCATAAGCAATAAATGGCATACCATTTTCTTCAAAAGTGAACGGAGGGTTAAGCAAAATTCTATCTGCATTAAAATCAGTATATAAAGAATCAGGTTTATCAAAAGAACTACCTTTTTGAATATTACTTGAACCATCGCCACGCAAAATCATATTTGTAGCAGCAAGAGTAAACATTTCTGCATTAAGTTCAACACCAAGCAAACGATTCTTCTTAATATCTTCAATAATATCTTTTGCCTTTGAAGAACCTTTTGAAAATTCGTCATTTGCAGAATTTATCATCAATTCCATAGAACTAATCAAAAATCCAGCAGAACCAGTTGCCAAATCCATTACTTTATTTTTGTAAGTAATATTCAAGATTTGAGCCATCATTTTTGTAACATACGGAGGAGTTAAAACAATTCCCAATTCTTTTCCATCGCCCAAGGCATACTTTAAGAATTCAGAATACAACTCGCCCATAATATCAAGATTTTTAGAAAAGGCATCAATTTGTTTATAAATATTTTCATAGATATAAACAAAAATCTGTTTATTTGCACTACTTTTTTCTTGAATCAATTTTGAAACTTGTGGGAAAAGTTTTGTAGGTTCATCACGCTGTTTGTCTTTAGAAATCTCATTGAACGAAGCAATCATCAACTTTCGTTTTTCTTCAGGAATTCCTTTCGCTTTTAAAAATTCATTAATCTGAGATGTAATTAAAATACCGTCCCTCTTTGATTCTGTCAAAAGCCCTTTTAAATCTTCTGGAATTAAACCTTCTTGAATCAATTTTCTTTCGTCTGAGGAATCTTTGTTCTCAAAAATATCCTGCATAGAAAGAAGCATTCCAGAAACATACAAAACACGCTGGGGAGCCGTAATATTATGATTGTGCATAAGTTTATTAAGTTCTTTTGCATAAGTACTTAATTCAGCTTTGCTTCTTATCAATAATTCGTGTTTATCAGCATCAGTAAGGGTACAATCTCTATAAAAATTATCAAAAGTTGTCTGATTCTCCAAAAAGTCAAAAGTCTGATATTTAGACATTTGCTTTATGGTTTTAAACGAAGAACCATAAACAAAATAAACATCAATTTTTACATCATCACCAGAATCGCCGGCAACACCAATTGCAATAACTTCATTATATTTTCCACTTGCAATCATTTGAGTTGCATAATAAATTCCACCGTTTACAGCAAAAGAAGAAATAGATTTGTCATCATCCTTTATACAATCAGAATTCTGTGCAATCAATTTATTAGTATGAAGTTTATCTTCAAAAACTACAGGAATTATTTCATTTTTTATTTTGTATTTTTCAATATGAAAATCAGGCTTTCCAAAGTTAGTTTTAGTTTTAGTTTTAGCTGAACCTTTTAATGCCTCTTTCATATAGTCAGACATTGAACTTTCTTCATTAAAATCTTTATGCTTTTCAAGTCCTATATTTTCTAGTGATTTTTTTACAAAATCATTAACATCATTTTCTAAAGTCCATTTCATATTTGCCATTATTTTCTCCAAATTATTTTACATAAGCGCTTACTATTAGTTGATTTTCCAATTCTACAGTTAATCTGCCTGACTTATGGCGTTAAGTTTGTCTTTTTTTCCGTCAACTCCTGAATGGTCGCTCCATAAAAAGCAACGATGAAAATAGTCGAAACAAGCGGCAAAAGAATCGAGGCCACTGAAAAAGGTGTCATTCCCGTGCTTGACGCGGGAATCCATTTGCGCAAATCCTTATGTTGCAAAGAAATAGATTATCGGGTCAAGCCCGATAATGACAATTTCAGAAGTTTTTCAGCGACCTTAAAGAATCAGCATCTTGTTTTTTTCATTTGTAACTCCGTTTATTGTTTGTGCAAGCATGAATTTTTCCAAACGGATTTTTTAACATTCCAGTTTTTCGGCGGCTTCCATCCAGGCTTCGTTCAACTCGTCAAGTTTTGCGGCAAGTTCCTCTATCTGCTTTTGGACTTCCTTTGCCTTTTCGCCGTTGCTGTAGACTTCTGGCAGACCCATCTGGTTTTCAAGTTCGGCTTTTTTTTCTTCGGTGGCGGCTATTTCCGATTCAAGGCGATCCACTTCCTTCTGAAGTTTGCGGCGTTCGGCCTCCATCTTTTTCTTTTCTTCATAATCTAGTTTGCCGGCAGACTTCTGTTCCGTTGGCTCTTCAAATTTTTTTGCAGTCTTTGGGGCATCAGCGGCAGAAGTTTCACCGACAATTCCGTTGGCTTCATCTTCAAGACGCTGCATGTAATACTTGTAGTCGCCCGGGAATTCACGGGAAACACCAGGATGAAGTTCAAGAACCTTTGTTGAAAGATCTTCGATGAATCCGCGGTCATGGCTTACAAAAATTACTGTTCCACCAAAACCCTGGAGGGCTTCAAGAAGAACATCTTTTGAATGCATGTCCAAGTGGTTTGTAGGTTCATCAAGAACAAGAAGATTTACCGGACGGAGCAGAAGTTCAAGAAGTGCTATGCGGCTTTTTTCTCCGCCGGAAAGAACGTTGATGCTTTTAAAAACATCGTCGCCACGGAAAAGGAATGCACCAAGCATGTCGCGCATTTTTGGAATCAAATCCAACGGGCTTCTTTCTTCCATGTATTCAAGAATGGTCTGGCTGCCTGAAATTTTTTCCGCGCTGTCCTGACTGAAGTAACCGACAGAAACACCAGCGCCATATTTGACATTTCCAGTGTAGTCGCTGTCCACACCTGCAATCATCCTAAGCAATGTAGACTTACCGGCACCGTTGCGGCCTGCAACAACAAGGCGTTCGCCCTTTTCTACTACCAGATCAAGATTGTTCACCACATTTGGTCCGCCGTAGCTCTTGCAAATTTTTTCCAGTGTAAGCACAAGCTGACCTGAATGAGGAGCCGCAGGGAAAGTAAAGTGGATTTTCTTAAGGCTTTCTGGAATTTCAATTTTGTTTTCAAGAATCTTGTCCAGCATCTTCTGGCGTTCCTGAGCCTGGGCAGCCTTTGTTGCCTTGTAGCCGAAACGGTTGATAAATTCTTCAAGATGCTGAATTTCCTGCTGCTGCTGATTGTAGGCTGCAATGAGGGAATCAAGTTCCACCTTGCGTACTTCTTCATAGTGGCTGAAGTTTCCGGGATAACGCTTTAAGTCGCCTCCAAAGAGTTCATAGACTTCGTTGATTGTGTGGTCAAGGAAGTAGCGGTCATGGGAAACAAGAAGGAATCCACCGTGAAAGTCCGAAAGGAATTTTTCAAGCCAGTTGCGTGCTTCAATATCAAGGTAGTTTGTAGGTTCGTCAAGGAGAAGAATGTCCGGTCCGCACATAAGGGCCTTGGCAAGGGCAATACGCATCTGCCAGCCGCCTGAAAATTCTTCGGTGCGTTTTGTAAAATCGCTTCGCTCAAAACCAAGACCAATGAGGACACTTTCAGCAAGAACTTCACGGCGGTACCAGCCGCTTTCTTCAAGCTTTGCAAGAAGCTCTGAATGCTCGACGGCAAGTTTTTCTGCATTTGCGGGATTTGATGCAAGCTGCTCCCCAAGTTCATCTGCCTTGCGCTGAATTTCATACCCCCACTCAAAGGCCTTGTCTGCTTCTTCCTTCAATGTGCAGCCACTGTGAACAAGACCGCTCTGTGGAAGATATGCAATGCGGGCATCTTTCTGTGCCACACGCTCACCGCTGTCAGGTTCTACGAGGCCTGCCATGATTTTTATGAGGGTTGATTTTCCTGCACCATTGGCACCTGTAAGGGCAGCCTTTGTTCCAGTTGCAAGGTTAACCGAAACATCTTTTAAAATATCCCTGTCGCCGAAAGCAAGCGAAACTTTTGAAAACTGAATGAATGCCATATAAAAAACCTATTTCTGGAAGAAGAGAACCATTGAATTTGAAGGAAGGGAAACTGAACTTATGCTTCTTCCCGTCTTTGCATCATATCGTTTTGAAACATTTCCTGGTGTAAAGCGGATTCCGTTGTCTTCCTTCTTGTAGAAGAAGTTTACTTCCTTTTCTGTTCCGTCAAAGCGGAAGGTCAAAATTCCATCCCATGATGACTTAAGTTCAGCAGGCACAAAATACTTAAGTTCAACTTCGCCGTTTCCCTTTGCACCGGCGGGAATAACTGAAGGAACAAGTTTATTAAAGCCAGACCACACAAGCTGATTTCCGTCATTGAAAGAAATTTTTCCGTAGTTGCCGCTCTTGAAGTCTGGACCAGAAGAAGAAATTGCTTTGTATTCGTTCTGTCTGCGTACAATTTCTTCGGAAATATACTGTTCGGGATTTTTTTCACCAAGAGAAGTAAAGTTATAGGACTTAGGCATCCCCTTTTCATCAGTGTATTTTATGACAATAGATTTCTTGCTGCGGACAACAAGCTGAAGAGGTGTATTGTTAAAGTCATATTCCTTTTCATCTGTTTTTGTTACACCCGAGTAAGGGAATTCAATTTCGAAATCAGGAAGGACAAGGGATATCTTTCCTGTTGCATACCCCGTATTGAACCTGTAAGTACTGTTAAAGAAATCCAGGTCAATCTGTTTTTTAGAAATCATGGAACTGTAATATTCTGGATACCAGGCAGTATTAAGAACTTCTTCAATGAGTGTATCAACCTCTTCTTCTTCAATGCTTGCAACTGATGATTTTTCAGCAACAACCTCTGCCTTCATTTCAAATAGACGGAGATTGTAGCTGAAACACCAGCCTTCAGTTCCGTTGGAGGTAAGAACATGAAGCCATTCGCCTTCAAGAGGAACTCCACCTTTCTGAGGAGCAACACCCTTACCCTTATACATAGTTTTAACCGTTTCGTTTTTACGGAGACGATAAACCTGTTTTGAAGTATTCACCTTGTCTGCACGAATCGGAAGACCGTCAATGGCACTTTTTGCATACATGTTCTTGTATTCCGCATATTTTTCCGCGCGTTTAATTGCCTTTGATTTTTTTTCAGGAGACGAAAGCTGCCAAAGGGGAACTTCAATCTTTTCTTTTGTATCCGGAAGACCGATTACATATACTTTTGAAATGTTTGACTTGAGGTAAACGGGAACAACTGTACCGTCAGAAAGTTTGTGTTCATTGTCGTTCCAAAGAAGGACACCATAACCGATGATACCAGAACATGAAGTCAAAAATATGGAAAGAAATGCAATAAAAAAAGAAGTAAATACCTTGTGCGAGTTTTTCATACCGCTAATGATACTAAAAAAAGGACTATCTTTCTAGGAGGCCACTGAAAAAGGCGTCATTCCTGTGCTTGACTCGGGAATCCATTTGCGCAAATCCTTGTGTTGCAAAGGAATAGATTATCGGGTCAAGACAATGACAATTTTCAGAATTTTTTCAGCGACCTTTCTTTTTAGACAATCCTTTTTCTGTTTGAAAATTAAACTTTAAATTCAGACAAAACATTTTAGTTGTCTGTACCGAAGATTCTGTCTCCTGCATCACCAAGACCCGGGCAAATGTAGGCATTTTCGTTGAGGCAGCGGTCAAGATGTCCGACATAAATCTTTACATCAGGATGTGCTGAAGAAAGTTTTTCAAGTCCTTCCGGAGCAGCAATGATGCACATGAATTTGATGTTCTTTCCGCCGCGTTTCTTGATCATTGAAATGGCATCTATTGCAGAACCGCCTGTTGCAAGCATCGGATCAACAACAATGATTGGACGCTGGTCAAGAAGGTCGGGCATCTTGCAGTAGTACTCTTCCGCCTGATGTGTTTCTTCATTGCGGGCAAGACCAATGTGTCCAACTTTTGCAGATGGAACAAGGTCAAGGATTCCGTTCATCATGCCAAGGCCTGCACGGATGATTGGAACAACCACCATCTTGCGTCCTGCAAGCATTGGTGTCCTGCACTTTTCGATAGGTGTCTTGATTTCTACATCTTCAACAGGAAGTTCACGAAGAGCCTCAAATCCCATGAGCATTGTGATTTCTTCTACAAGCTTTCGGAATTCGTTTGTACCGGTATTTTCATCACGAAGACGGGAAATCTTATGCTGAATGAGGGGATGGGTAAGGTAGAAAATGTTTTCGCTTTTCATTATTCAACATCCTTTTTGATTGAAGTTTCACCAGATTCTGAACGGGCTGGAAGAATTGCATTTAGGATGATTCCGACAAGGGAAGCAACTGCAAGACCTGAAAGTCCGATTGTGATCGAACCGCAGTAAATGTTGATTGCACCTGCTGCGCTGAACTTGATTCCGATTGAAAGAACAAGGATGAGGGCTGCGATGATTACATTGCGGCTTTCCTTGAAGTTAACCTGGCTTTCAACGATGTTGCGTACACCAACTGCAGAAATCATTCCGTAAAGAACGATGGAAATACCGCCTACAGTTGCGGCAGGCATACAGCTGATGAGGGCTGCAAACTTTGGAGAGAAAGAGAAAAGAATTGCAAAGCAGGCTGCAAGGCGGATTACACGAGGATCATAAACCTTTGAAAGTGTAAGAACGCCAGTATTTTCTCCGTATGTTGTATTTGCCGGTGCTCCGAAAATTGATGCGGCAAGAGTAGCAAGCCCGTCGCCAAGAAGTGTTCTGTGAAGGCCCGGGTCATCAAAGAAGTTCTTGTTTACAGTTGATGAAATTGCAGCGATGTCACCGATGTGTTCCATCATTGTTGCGATGGCAAGCGGCATGATTGTAATGATCGATGTAATGACGAGGGATGTATCAGGATTCTTGAAGATTGAAAAAACAGTGTCTTCTGCCTTTACAGGAAGTCCAATCCAGGAAGCATTTGCAACTGGACTGAAATCAACCTTTCCCATGAGTGCGGCAACGATGTAAGATGCAATTGCAGCAAGAAGAATCGGAAGGATCTTTACCATTCCCTTTCCCCAGATATTAAGGACAACGATTACAAGAATCGCAACGAGGGCGATGATCCAGTTTGTTGAACAGCTGTTTACTGCAGACTGTGAAAGTGTAAGACCGATCGAAACAATGATTGGACCTGTAACAACCGGAGGGAAGAATTTCATTACTTTCTTTACGCCAAACACTTTGATGAATCCTGCAAGAATGAAGTATAGGATTGCAGAACAAGCAACGCCAAGACATGCATAAGGAAGAAGTTCCTTTTCACCGTGTGGTGCTATTGCAAAATAACCTGCAAGGAAAGCAAAAGAAGAACCAAGGAATGCAGGAACCTTTCTCTTTGAAAAAAGGTGGAACAGAAGGGTTCCAAGACCTGCAAAAAGAAGTGTTGCCGAAACGCTTAATCCTGTAAGCTGTGGAACAAGAACAGTTGATCCGAACATTGCAAACATGTGCTGAACTCCGAGCACAAGTGTCTTTGGTGTACCGAGTTCACGGGCATCGTAAACCGGACCTGTAATTGTTGTTTTAGTCATAATTTAGCCTCTGAAATTCCATTATACTACAATTTTAACTTTTTGTTTATAAAAAAATCCCCTGGCATTACTGTCAGGGGATAGATTGCGATCTAGCTTATGACGATTCTATAAGGATTCGCAATTAGACTATTCTGAATCCTGAAGTGCGTCGTAACCACTTTCGCCGGTTCTGACCTTGATAACATCTGCGATGTCGTATACGAAGATTTTTCCGTCGCCGATATGACCTGTATACAAAGCCTTCTTTGCAGCTTCTACAACATCCTTTACAGGAACCTTTGCAACTACAATTTCGACCTTAATCTTTGGAAGGAGCTGGATGTCAACTGGAACACCGCGGTAGTATTCGCTTGCCCCCTTCTGCATACCACAACCCATTACATTTACAACTGTCATACCTGTTATGCCGATTGAGTTCATTGCAACCTTGAGTGTGTTGAACTTGTTCTGGCGTGTGATGATTACAACCTTGTGCAATGAGCTTTCTGTTGAACTTGGTGTTGTAGCTGGAGCAACAACTGGAACAGCCTGACCGATGCTGATACCTGCTTCTGCAGCTTCTGCCATTTCGTCAGCAGAGTACTGTGTCAAGAATCCTGCATAACCAGAATCAAGACCGTGTTCAAGCTTATCAAGACCTACGATTTCTTCTTCTGCTGTTACACGGAGTCCAAAGATCTTCCTGATGATGCTGAATGTGATGATGATCATTACAACTGTCCAAAGAACGATTGCAAGGATACCTGTGAACTGGATTCCAAGCAACTTGAATCCACCTCCGTAGAATACACCAGCCATCTGTTTGCCAGCTGCATCTGCGATTGAATATCCTGGAACTGCAGGGTTAGCAAAAAGACCTGTTGCTACTGTACCCCAGATACCGTTGAGACAGTGAACTGCTACGGCACCAACCGGGTCATCGATATGGAGCTTGTAGTCCATCATCCAAACACCGAATACAACAAGAAGACCTGCAACGACACCGATGATACAAGCACCAGCTGCATCTGTTACATCACAAGGAGCCGTGATTGCAACAAGACCTGCAAGGGAAGCGTTAAGACACATGGAAACATCTGGCTTACCGAACTTGATCCAAGTAAAGATCATACATGTTACTGTTGCAATTGCAGGAGCAATTGTTGTTGTTACGAATATTGATGCAAGCTGTGAAAGTGATGTTGCAGCAGCACCGTTGAACCCGTACCAACCCAACCAGAGGATGAATACACCGAGGGCACCGATTGGAATGTTGTGTCCAGGGAAAGCGTTAACGCCTGTGATCTTTCCGTTCTTTTTTACGAACTTTCCGATACGAGGTCCAACCATTTTTGCACCGATGAGGGCACAGATACCGCCTACCATGTGGATACATGCAGAACCTGCAAAGTCATGGAATCCAATTGATGCAAGGAATCCACCGCCCCATGTCCAGTGTGCTTCGATTGGGTAGATGATACCGGAAATGATTGCAGAGTATACACAGTAAGAAAGGAACTTTGTGCGTTCTGCCATTGCACCAGAAACGATTGTAGCTGTTGTTGCACAGAATACAAGGTTAAAGATGAATCCAGACCAGTCGAATGAAGCATAGTCTGTGAAAACCTGCCAGTTAGGCTTACCTAGGAATCCGAAAAGAGCATTTTCGCCAAGGAGAAAACCAAAACCAATAAGAATGAATGTAACAGTACCGATACAGAAGTCCATAAGGTTCTTCATGATAATGTTACCGGTATTCTTGGCACGTGTGAAACCTGTTTCAACCATTGCGAAACCACACTGCATCCAGAAAACAAGGGCTGCTCCAATAAGGAACCAAACACCCCAAAGATCGGAAGCTTTAGCAAACACTTCTTCCATTTTTATACCTCCAAAAAAAACGCGTGCCGGGGTCAAAAACATCTTCGGGGTTACATGAAGGTGTCTCCTAAACTCCGGCACGCCATTGTGCCAAAATAAGAGTTTTATACGGGGCTGTCCAATAAGTATGAGTCATTGCCGTGCTCGACACGGCAATCTCTTATATTGCAATTAAATGACACTTTTTGAACTTATTGGTCATCCCCAGCTTTTTTAATTACACGCGGAAGAGAAGATCTTCGTAACATGGGAAAGGTTTGTATCCTTCACCAAGGAGTGGTTCTATCTCATCGTATACTGCGCGTGCATCAGCCATTGCTGGAACAACTTTTTCTGCATAAGCCTTAGCCGATGCAAGGGAGTCTCCGCAAGACTTTGCTGCTTCGTGAACCTTTGCAAGTGCTTCCGATTTTTCAACAAGAGCATCTGTAAGGCTATCCAATGTAGCAAGCACTGAAGTTTCTGCCTTAGCCTTTGCACCTGGCACAACTGCCTTAAGGTCAATGACTGTCTTAGAAACATCAGACATGTATTTGTAAACTGCTGGAAGGATGTCCTTGTAGATCATTTCCTGCATTGTGTTTACTTCGATGTTAAGAAGCTGGCAGTACTTTTCGAGCTTGATGTCGTAGTGTGCTTCCATTTCTTCTCTTGTATAAACTCCCATTTCTGTAAAGAGTTTTACGTTCTTTTCATCAAGGTAGTGTTCAACTGCATCTGGAGTTGTCTTGAGTTCAAGAAGTCCGCGTTTCTTTGCCTCAACCTTCCAGGCTTCGTCGTAACCGTTTCCGTTAAATACGATTCTCCAGTGTGACTTAACTTCGCGAACAATAAGTTCGTTAAGTGATTTTTCAAAATCAGCAGACTTTTCAAGTTCATCAGCAAATGCCTTGAGAACATCCGCAACGATTGCATCCAAAGTTGTGTTTGGTGTTGCGATTGAAGCAGAGCTACCAGCTGAACGGAACTCAAACTTGTTGCCTGTGAAGGCAAAAGGTGATGTACGGTTGCGGTCTGTTGAATCCTTTGGAATTGGTGGAAGAACATCAGCACCGATTGTCATCTTTTCCTGCTTGTCTGCCTTGTATGGCTTTCCGTCCTTAAGAGCTTCAAGAACAGAGTAAAGTTCATCACCAAGGTAAACAGAAATGATTGCTGGAGGAGCTTCGTTTGCTCCAAGACGATGGTCGTTGCCAGCAGAAGCTACAGAGATACGGAGCAAGTCCTGGTTCTCGTCAACAGCCTTAAGGATTGCTGTAAGGAACAAAAGGAACTGTGCATTTGACTCTGGTGTCTTTCCTGGTTCAAGAAGGTTTTCACCAGAGTTTGTAGACATAGACCAGTTGTTGTGCTTACCAGATCCGTTCAAGCCTGCGAATGGCTTTTCGTGGAGAAGACATTCAAGTCCGTGGCGCTTTGCAACCTTCTTCATAACTTCCATTGTCAACTGGTTCTGGTCAACAGAAAGGTTTGTTGTGCTGAAGATTGGAGCCATTTCGTGCTGAGCTGGAGCAACTTCATTATGTTCTGTCTTTGAAAGGATACCGTACTTCCAGAGTGTATCGTTAAGGTCTTCCATGTACTTTACAATGCGTGGGTTGAGGGCTGCAAAGTACTGGTCATCCATTTCCTGTCCCTTTGAAGGCTTTGCACCAAAGAGTGTGCGTCCTGTCATGCGAAGGTCCTTGCGCTGTGACCAAAGTTCATGATCAACGATAAAGTATTCCTGTTCTGGACCAACTGTTGTAGCTACATGGCTTACATCCTTTCCAAAAAGTTTGAGGATGCGTTTTGCCTGTGTATCAAGAGCTTCCATAGAGCGGAGCAATGGAGTCTTTTTGTCGAGAGCTTCACCTGTGTAAGAACAGAAAGCTGTAGGAATACAAAGTGTGTGTTCCTTGATGAATGGATAAGATGTTGGATCCCAAACTGTGTAACCGCGGGCTTCGAATGTTGCACGGTGTCCTCCAGATGGGAAAGAAGATGCATCAGGTTCACCCTTTACAAGTTCCTTTCCGGAGAATGACATGATTACTGTTCCATCATCCTGTGGGTTGATGAATGAGTCGTGCTTTTCAGCAGTAACACCAGTAAGTGGCTGGAACCAGTGTGTATAGTGTGTTGCACCCTTTTCGATTGCCCATTCTTTCATAGCGTGAGCAACAACATTTGCAACATCAAGCTGGAGAGGTTCTCCATTGTCCAATGTCTTCTTAAGTGCTTTGAATGTTTCTTTAGGAAGACGATCTTTCATTGTCTTCTGGTTGAATACCATACTTCCGAATAATTCTGGAACGTTTGTCATTGTATAACCCCCATTTAGGAAAAATAAAAAAGGCGCCGCTGATCTTGTAAATCAACGGCGCCTTTGTCGTATGCTCATACTCTACAGTAAAGCAGAAATTGTTTCTTGTAATTTTCGGAACTAAACTGCCTTTATTCTGCAGCAGTTTAGAATGGCTCAACCACTGCAGTCAGTTCCGTTTTTTTAGATTTCAACTTCTCCCTGGAAGAGAACCTTTGTGTCACCTGTAAGGAATACATTCATACCGTCGTATGAAACTGTAAGCTTGCCGCCGCGAACACTTACCGTAATGTCTTCATTGATCTTGCAGTAACCGTTAAGGATGGCAGCAACAACAGCGGCACATGCACCTGTACCACATGCTGGAGTTTCACCGTTTCCGCGTTCCCATGTACGCATCTTGAGTTCGTTTGGTCCTACAACACGAACGAATTCAGTATTGATTCTTTCCGGGAATACCTTGTTGTGTTCAAAGAGAGGTCCAATTGCCGGAACATCTACCTTGTCAACAAAGTCACAGAATACTACGGCATGAGGATTACCGATGTTAACGCAAGTAACCGCATACTTTGTTCCGTCTATCTCAAGTTCTTCGTTAACAACAGCATCAACATTGAGGGAATCAACCTTCTTTTCCTTAAGTGTTGTAGGAATAAGGCTGTTCTTGAATTCAATGTAACCCATGTTGACTGTAACAGTATCTGTCTTTCCGGCAAGTTTGTAGAGTTTGAGTCTCTTTACGCCAGCCTGAGTCTTAATGGTTATTTCTGCTGTAGTTTCTTCCTTGTTGTGGCGGTCTGCAATTCCAGAAATATTGTTGTCGTAAAGGTACTTTGAAACGCAGCGCATTGCGTTACCAGCTGTCTGACCTTCACTACCGTCCTGGTTGAAGAACCTCATGCTTGCATCAGCCTTGTCTGATTTACCAACAAGAACAAGGGAGTCTGCACCGATTCCTTCGCGCCTGTTGCAGAGGCGAACTGCAAGTCCACCAGGATTGTTGATGTACTGTTCGCGTGTATCGATGATGATGAAGTCGTTTCCTGTTGCAGACATCTTTGTAAACTTGATTGTCTGACGGCTTGTACGCAGTTTGTTGATGTCGATGAGCTCAACGTTTTCTGCACTGTACTTTGACTTGAGGCAGTTGGCAAGGGCGTTGGCTGTATCGATGGCTGTAAGACAGGGAATGTCGCGTTCAACTGCATGGCGTCTCATTTTAACTGAGTCGGCACGAGGATCTCTACCCTTTGCAGAGGTTGAAATTACATAGTCGATTTTTCCAGAATCCATGACTGTAAGGAGATTATCCTTTGCGTTTTCATGAATCTTGTTTACAGTTTCAACTTCCATACCGAAGTCGCGCAAAGTTTCTGCATTGCCTTCCGTTGCATAGAGTTTAAATCCCATTTCGTAGAACTTTCTTGCAAGTGAAGGAAGTTCGTAGCGGTCTGTCTTTCTTACGCTGAACAGTACTCCGCCGGAGCGCTTCATGTTGTATCCGGCACCGATAAGTCCCTTGAACAAAGCTTCTTCCATTGTAGAGGCAATTCCAAGAACTTCACCCGTTGACTTCATTTCAGGTCCAAGGTGAGTATCAACATCCATGAGCTTTTCAAAGCTGAATACAGGAACCTTGACTGCAAAGTAAGGCGGAATCTTGTAGAGACCTGTTCCATATCCCATGTCCTTGATTTTTTCACCGAGCATTGCACGGACAGCAAGATCTACCATCGGAACATTTGTAACCTTTGAAATGTATGGAACAGTACGGCTTGAACGAGGATTTACTTCAATGATGAAAAGTTCATTGTTGTAGATGAGGTACTGGATGTTTACAAGTCCCTTTGTTCCAAGATCGAGGGCAAGTTCACGGGACTGGCGGATGATTTTTTCACGGATTACATCGTTAAGATTCCAGCTTGGGTAGACTGCAATTGAGTCACCAGAGTGGATACCTGTGCGTTCAATGTGTTCCATGATTCCAGGAATGAGAATGTCTTCACCGTCGCATATGGCATCAACTTCAAGTTCCGTACCCATCTTGTACTGGTCGATGAGGATTGGATTTTCAATTCCCTGTGCAAGGATGATTTTCATGTATTCCTTGACATCATCATCATTGAAGGCGATGATCATGTTTTGACCGCCGAGAACATAGCTTGGGCGGAGAAGTACAGGATAGCCAAGTTCCTTTGTTGCATTGAGGGCTTCTTCTTCCGTAAGAACTGTAAGTCCCTTAGGGCGCTTGATGTTAAGCTTTTCGCAAAGTTCGTCAAAGCGTTCGCGGTCTTCTGCAAGGTCAATGGCATCTGCACTTGTTCCAAGAATTCTGATTCCCTGGTCTGCAAGGAAGTTTGCAAGCTTGATTGCTGTTCCACCACCGAAGGCAACAACGACACCGACCGGTTTTTCTGTATTGATTACGCCCATTACATCTTCAGGAGTAAGAGGTTCAAAATAAAGTCTGTCTGAAGTATCAAAGTCTGTAGAAACTGTTTCAGGGTTGTTGTTGATTGTTACAACATCATAGCCAAGACGCTTCAAAGCCCATACGCACTGAACAGAAGCATAATCGAATTCAATACCCTGACCGATACGGATAGGACCAGAACCGAGAACGATGATAGTTCCCTTCCCGGATGACGGCTTTGCGGAAAGATGTTCCTTTGCTTCGTTTTCTGCATCATAAGTTGCATAGAAGTATGGAGTTTCAGCATTGAACTCACCTGCACAGGTATCAACCATCTTGAAGCTTGAAGGAAGATGTGCAAGCTTGCCTTCCTTAACAAGAGCAGCGGCTTTTTCTGCTTCTGCAAGATTTCCGCCTGAACCAATGATTTTCTTTCCGCTGATCTTTTCGATTACAGCATCAGGATATCCAAGGTTCTTTGCCTTTGCATAAAGTTCAACAGTAAGATCATCCTTTTCAAGATGATGTTCCATATTTGCAAGATTCTGAAGCTTGCAGAGGAACCACATGTCGATCTTTGTAATGCTATGGATTTCTTCAAGGGTAAGTATTCCGCGCTTGATTGCCTGGAAGATTGCAAAAATTCTCTGGTCTGTACAATGGGCAACGCGGGCCTTGATTGATTCATCATTTTCTTCTTCGAATACAGGAAGATTAAGTGACTTAACCCCAACTTCTGCTCCGCGGGCAGCCTTCATGATTGCCTGTTCAAAAGTCTGACCGATGGCCATAACTTCACCGGTTGCCTTCATCTGGGTTCCAAGATCGCGTTTTGCATAGACGAACTTTTCAAACGGGAACTTAGGCATCTTTACTACAACGTAATCGAGAACAGGTTCAAAACATGCCGCAGTTTTCTTTGTAACGTAGTTTGGAATTTCATCCAATGTATAACCGATGGCAATGAGGGCTGCTACCTTTGCAATCGGATAACCTGTTGCCTTTGAAGCAAGGGCTGATGAACGGCTTACACGAGGGTTAACTTCGATAACTGCATATTCAAAAGTATCAGGATTAAGGGCAAACTGACAGTTACAGCCGCCTTCCATTCCAAGTGACGAAATGATGTTGAGGGCAGCTGAACGGAGCATCTGGTATTCTTTGTCGCTCAAAGTTACTGCTGGAGCAATAACGATGGAATCCCCTGTATGAACACCGACAGGATCAAAGTTTTCCATTGAACAGACAGTGAGAACATTACCTGCACTGTCGCGCATAACTTCAAATTCAATTTCCTTCCAGCCTGAAATACATTTTTCTACGAGGATCTGATGGATTGGAGAACGATGGAGACCGTTGTGCGCAATCTCATCCATTTCTTCATCATTGTGAACGATACCGCCACCAGTACCACCGAGAGTAAAGGCCGGACGGATGATTGCAGGATAACCGATTACATTCTTTACGAAATCATAGGCGTCTTCATAAGTTGTAACAACCTTTGAAGGGATGCAAGGTTCACCGATGGCTTCCATTGTATCCTTGAACATCTGGCGGTCTTCTGCCTTGTCGATGGTTTCAGGCTTTGCACCAAGAAGCTTTACATTGTGCTTTTCAAGAAATCCTGACTTTGCAAGTTCCATTGAAAGGGTAAGACCAGTCTGTCCACCCAAAGTAGAAAGAAGCGAATCAGGTTTTTCCTTTTCAATGATTCTCTGGATTGTTTCAGGAATCAAAGGTTCAATGTAAATCTGATCTGCCATTGTATGGTCGGTCATCAAAGTTGCAGGATTTGAATTTACAAGAACAACTTCAAGCCCCTGTTCCTTCAAAGCCTTGCAAGCCTGGCTACCTGCGTAGTCAAATTCTGCGGCCTGACCGATGATGATTGGGCCAGAACCGATTACCATTACTTTATGTATGTCTTTATTAAGTGGCATATTTATCTCCCTTAAGCTTCGTTAATCAGTTTTACAAAATCATCGAACAAAAAGCTTGTATCCAAAGGCCCCGCACAGGCTTCAGGATGGAACTGAACGCTGAAGGCAGGAGTGCTTGTATATCTTACACCTTCACAGGTATTGTCGTTTGTATTGATGAAGCTGAGTTCGGCACCGGCAGGCAACGTGTCATTCTTAACTGCGTAACCGTGGTTCTGAGTAGAAATGTAAACACGACCGGTTGAAAGTTGCTTTACAGGCTGGTTTGGTCCACGATGACCGTACTTTAGTTTTTCTGTATCTGCACCCATGGCAAGGGCAAGAAGCTGATGTCCAAGACAGATTCCGAAGATAGGAATTTTCTTTGCAACAAGCTTCTGAATTTCAGAAATGATCCTTGTATTTTCTTTTGGATCGCCAGGTCCGTTGCTGAGCATGATTCCGTCAGGATTTCTCTTGAGGATTTCTTCTGCTGTTGCAAGGGCGCTTACAGTTTCAACTTCAAGACCACGCTTGAGGAGTTCACGGCGAATGTTGGCCTTTGCACCAAAATCCCAAAGGACAACTTTCCTGCCCTTACCATCCTTCATTGCTTCTGCCTGGTCGTAAATTTTTGTTCCGTCATTCTTAACAGGAACGAATCTGTATTCTGCTGATTCTGCAAATACTGTTGCAGCATCTTCTTCGATGGCACTGGCACTACCAGTTACGCTTTCAACAGCTTTTTCGATTTTATAGGATTTAATTTTTTCAAGGAGTTCTGACTTTTTCCCTTCATCCTTGAGGCTTGCAAGAATAGACTTTGCTTCTTCCCCTTCTCCACTTACGATCATTCCGTTCATGACACCGGATTCACGGAGAATCTTTGTAAGGGCACGGGTATCGATTCCCGCAAGACCGATGATATTCTGCTTCTTGAGCCAGTCTTCAAGCTTTCCACCGCAGCGGAAGTTTGAAGGTTCATCACATATATCGCGAAGGATGTAACCCCTGACATGGCATCTGTCGCTTTCAAAATCTTTTTCTATTACACCGTAGTTTCCAATGAGAGGGAAAGTCTGTGTGACAATCTGACCGAAATAACTAGGATCTGTAAGAGTTTCAAGATAACCGTTCATTCCGGTTGTAAAAACTGTTTCACCTGTAATAACCCCTTCTGCACCAAAGGCGGTTCCTTCAAAGACGCGACCGTTGGCAAGAATCAGATAAGCAGTATTTTTCAATTTGGTCCTCCAATAATGTTCGAAGAAATTTTATACATTAAATCTGTTTTTCATTCATTTTCTTGAAGCAGAAATTGCACAATCCATCATCTGCACCAAGACACATGGCACCTTCAAGGCTCAAATAGCCAAGTGAATCGGCACCGATAATTCTAGCAATCTCCTCAAGGCTGTTGTTGCAGGCAATGAGGTTCTTGCAGTCTGGAACATCTGTTCCATAATAGCAAGGGGCTACGAAAGGAGGAGATGAAATCCTTACATGAACTTCTGTGGCGCCTGCATCCCTAACCAGCTGAACAATATGACCGCTTGTAGTTCCGCGGACAATTGAATCGTCGATAAGTATAACTCTTTTTCCCTTAACAGTAGTAGATATAGGGTTAAGCTTGATTTTAACCTTATTGGTTCTTTCTGTCTGTCCAGGGTTAATGAAAGTTCTTCCGATGTATTTATTTTTTACAAATCCAATTCCATAAGGAATTCCGCTTTCCTCTGAATAACCGATGGCTGCATCAAGACCGCTGTCAGGAACTCCTATTACAACATCTGCTGCAACAGGATGTTCCTTTGCAAGGGTGCGTCCTGCCTTTACACGGGATTCGTGAACACTTACGCCGTCAATGACAGAATCTGGACGTGCAAAATAAATGTATTCAAAAACACAGAGGGATTTCTTTTCCTTCTTGCAGTGAGTCTTGATTGATTTGATTCCGTCTTCATTGAAAACAAGGATTTCTCCAGGTTCGATATCGCGGACAAAATCAGCGCCAACAACATCAAGGGCACAGGTTTCGGATGCAATTACATATTGGCCGTCGTCAAGTTTTCCATAGCACAAAGGCCTGTATCCCTTTGGATCACGGGCGGCAACAAGTTTATCACCTGTCATGATAACAAGGGAATAGGCACCTTCGATTTTAAGCATTGTAGAGCTGATGGCACTTTCAATGTTTGCGCAAGTCAGGCGTTCCTTTGTAATAAGGTATGCAATGGTTTCAGTATCGCTGGTTGAATGGAAAATTGACCCCTGAAGTTCAAGCTGCTGTCGGAGTTCGCGGGAGTTGGTAAGGTTTCCGTTATGGGCAACGGCAAGATTTCCGTTAAGACGGTGAACTTCAATAGGCTGAACATTGGCGTGAATGTTTGCACCGGTTGTTCCGTAGCGAACATGCCCCACAGCCATAGTTCCTTCACCCAAGGATGCAAGGCTCTCTTTCGTAAAGACATCTGAAACAAGGCCCAGATCCTTGCAGGAAGAAAACTCTCCTTCCTTGTTTACGACAATGCCGCAGGATTCCTGTCCGCGATGCTGAAGTGAAAAAAGTCCAAGGTAAACCTTTGATGCAAGTTCAGTTTTCTTGCTGGACCAGATGCCGAACACCCCGCATTCTTCGTGCAATTTGTTTTCTTCGAACATTTATTTAGCCCCCAAGCTTGCCTTTATGAGGCCTGTGAAAAGTGGATGAGGTCTGTTTGGACGGCTCTTGAATTCCGGATGAAACTGAACGCCAACATAGAAATCGTTTTCTGCGATTTCAACAGTTTCTACTATATAATTGTCAGGACTTGTACCGCTGATGGTAAGGCCTGCATTTTCCAAAGTCTCGCGGAAGTCATTGTTGAACTCGTAGCGGTGGCGGTGCCTTTCGCTGATTTTTTCTGTTCCGTAGCATTCAGCCATTTTTGTGCCGGCCTTGATTTTGCATGGATATGCACCGAGACGCAAAGTTCCGCCCTTTGCAACGCTATCGTTCTGATCAGGCAAGAAGTCGATTACCTTGTACTGGTTGTCTGCATCAAATTCACCGCTGCTTGCATTTTTAAGGCCTGCAACAAAACGGGCAAAACTGATAACGGCAATCTGCATGCCGAGACAGATTCCAAGATATGGAACATTGTTCTTGCGACAGTAATTTGCAGTAAGAATCATTCCTTCAATTCCGCGTTCACCGAAACCTCCAGGAACAATTACACCGTCAAGACCAGAAAGAACTTCTATGATTGTAGAATCATTTATTGTTTCACTGTCGATCCACCTGATGCTTACTTCTGCACCGAGTCCATAGCCTGCATGCCGCAAAGCTTCTGCAACTGAAAGATATGCATCGTGGAGCTGAACATATTTTCCAACAAGACCGATGGTAACTTTCTTATTGAGGTTGTGGATTTTGTCCAGCATTGCACTCCATTCAGAGATGTCTGCTTCTGGACTTGTAATTCCAAGGAGACGGCAAACTGTATCACTCATGTGCTGCTTTTTAAGCATGACCGGAACTTCGTAAAGGCTAGGAAGAGTAAGATTTTCTATTACGCAGTCTTCAGCAACATTACAGAACATGGCAACCTTTCTGAAGATTGCAGGTTCAAGCTTTTCATCACAGCGGAGAACGATGATATCAGGCTTGATGCCCATACCCTGAAGTTCTTTAACGCTGTGCTGGGTTGGCTTTGTCTTGTGTTCGTCTGAACCGCTCAAGAATGGAAGAAGAGTTACATGAATGTAGATTGCATTTTCGCGCCCAACTTCAAGACCTACCTGACGGATAGCCTCGATGAAAGGCTGGCTTTCAATGTCGCCGGTTGTTCCGCCGACTTCTGTTATTACCACATCAGCATCTGACTGCTTGCCGACATTGTAAATGAATTCCTTGATTTCGTTTGTGATGTGCGGAATTACCTGAACAGTTTCTCCAAGGTATTCACCGCGGCGTTCCTTGTTAAGTACATTCCAGTAAACTTTTCCTGAAGTGAGGTTTGAATATTTGTTAAGGTCTTCATCGATGAATCTTTCATAGTGTCCAAGGTCAAGGTCAGTTTCTGCACCGTCTTCAGTAACATAAACTTCACCGTGCTGATATGGACTCATTGTACCCGGATCAACATTGATGTATGGATCCAGTTTCTGGGATGCTACTTTTAAACCTCTGGATTTTAAAAGACGACCAAGACTTGCAGCTGTAATTCCCTTGCCGAGACCAGAAACTACACCGCCCGTAACGAAAATGTACTTTGTATTTTTCATATAACCCCACAAAAAGAGAGGCCGCAGACAAAATCTCCTATGGCATTCATAAAGAAATTCTGTTTGCGACCTCATTGTCGTATACGGGATTGTATCCTATCACTTTCATCAATTTTTTTGAATGAATTTGAAGGACACAATTCCGATTTTTACAACGGTATTTAGACTAGAGATTTGTATAGCCCATAAGGAACCTGTCGATTTCCCTTGCGCATTCACGGCCTTCTGCAATGGCCCATACAACCAGTGACTGACCACGCCTCATGTCACCACAAGCAAAAACTTTTTCAACGCTGGTCTTGTATTTTCCTTCGTCGGCAGCTACTGTTCCGCGTGGTGTCATTTCAGTTCCGAAAGCCTTTGCGGTGTATTCTTCTGCTCCAAGGAATCCTGCTGCAACAAGAATCAAGTCGGCCTTGAGTTCCTTTTCAGAGCCTTCGATTTCACAGAGCTTTCTCTGGCCGTCAACATTCTTGAATTCAACCTGAACTGTCTTGATGCCTGTTACATGACCGTCTTTCTGATATATTTCCTTGATTGTTGTCTTGTATACGCGAGGATCTTCTCCCTGTGTTGCAATTACTTCCATCTGGCCGTAGTCTGTTTTGAGAACCTTTGGCCACTGGGGCCATGGATTGTTTTCTGCACGTTCAACCGGAGGCTTTGGCATCATTTCAAGGGCAACAACATTTGCTGCCCCCAGACGAACACAAGTACCTGTACAGTCATTGCCAGTGTCACCGCCACCAACGATGATTACATGTTTTCCCTGTGGATCCATGTCACCCAAAGCAAATGGACGGCTTCCCTTTACAACTTCCTTTGTTACGGCTGTAAGAAAATCAACGGCAGGATAAATTCCCATTGAATCTTCGCCTCCAACATTGAGCTTGCGAGCCTTTTTTGCACCGCAGCAGAGAGCAACGGCATCAAATTCCTTAAGGAGTTCGTCAGCCTTTTTGTCTGCACCGACATTTGCATTGCATACGAATTCAACGCCTTCAGCCTTCATAAGGTCAACGCGGCGGTCAATGATTTTCTTATCAAGTTTCATGTTTGGAATTCCGTACATAAGAAGTCCACCAACATGGCCTTCGCGTTCAAAAACAGTAACGCAGTGTCCGCGGCGGTTCAACAAATCTGCAACAGCAAGACCTGCAGGACCTGAACCTACGACTGCAATTTTCTTTCCGCTTCTAACCTTTGGAACCTGTGGCTTCATGTAGCCTGATTCAAAAGCTTTTTCAATGATGTAAAGTTCGTTGTCGTGGATTGTAACAGGATTCTTAATGTCCTTTCCGTTGCTGTAATCCTTTTCCATGCTGATGCAGTTACATGCCTTTTCGCAGAGGGCTGGACAAACACGGCCTGTGAACTCTGGGAAACTAGAAGTCTTCAAGAGTCTCCATGCAGCCATATCGTACTGTCCCTTATAAAGGGCATCATTCCATTCAGGGATGAAGTTGTGGAGAGGACATCCTGTTACCATACCAGCAAGCTTGATTGCACTCTGGCACATTGGCACACCACAGTTCATGCAGCGGCTTGCCTGCTTACGGCGGTCTTCATCGTTAAGAAGAACATGCATTTCTTCAAAATTTTTTATTCTCTTGAGTGGTTCAATCCAGTCATTTTCTATTCTTGTATATTGTATAAATCCGTTTGGTTTTCCCATAATAAAATCTCCAATTAATAATTCATAATTCATAATTCATAATTCATAATTCATAATTCTTAATTCATAATTCATAATTTATAATTCATAATTCTGAATTACTGATTTCTATCTATGAATTGCAAAACACGCTCATGCCGTAAATTTCTTGAAAGCATTCAAAACTGCATCATCATGCAAAACACCGTTAGATTCTTCTTCAGCAATCAACTTAAGCATTTTAGCGTAGTCATTAGGAATAATTTTCTTAAAGCTTTTAAGACTATTATCCCAGTCAGAAAGGATTTCCTTACCTCTTGCACTGCTGGTTTCAGCAACATGTTTTTCAATAAGGGATTTTACAACATCTATATCATGACTTTCAGAAAGCTCGCTCATTGTTACAAGTTCACCGTTAAGGCGCTGGTAAAGATCGTGGTTTTCATCAAGAACATAAGCAACACCACCTGACATACCTGCAGCAAGGTTGCGTCCAGTTGAACCGAGGATAACTGCCGTACCGCCAGTCATGTATTCAAGACCGTGGTCGCCGCATCCTTCTGCAACAACTGTAGCACCAGAGTTTCTTACACAGAATCTTTCACCGGCAATACCGTTGATGAAAGCCTGTCCACTTGTAGCACCAAAACAGCAAACATTACCTACGATTATGTTTTCTTCTGCCTTGTATGCTGCATCCTTTGGAACAGACACAACAATCTTACCGCCGCTCAAGCCTTTTCCAAGACCGTCATTTGCATCACCTGTAAGGCGCATTGTAAGTCCCTTTGGAATAAAGGCACCAAAACTCTGTCCGCCGCCACCAGTTGCATTTACTACGAAACTGTCTTCTTCAAGGCTGTTGCCGAATGCCTTCTGAATCTCAGACCCAAGAATAGTTCCAACAGTTCTGTCTGTAGAAGAAACATTTATATCAAATGACCCCTTCCTAGATTTTGAAACTTTTGCAAATGCTGGAAGAAGAAGTTTTTCATCAACAGTCTTTGAAAGCTGGAAGTCGTAAACGTCTTTTGGATCAAAATGACATTTTTCCAGTTCTGCATTGTTCATTGTGAATTGTGAATTACCAAGTACACGGCTCATGTCTACAAGGTTTGCCCTTTCGAAGGCACCCTTTTCCTTGATTCCAAGAAGTTCGCTGTGACCGCACATTTCTTCTACGCTGTGGAAACCAAGTTTTGCCATGATTTCGCGCAGTTCCTGTGCAATGAACTTCATGAAGTTTTCTACATATTCAGGCTTACCTGTAAATCTCTTGCGGAGTTCGCTGTTCTGAGTTGCAACACCAAATGGACATGTATCAAGATTACATACACGCATCATTGCACAACCCATTGTAATGAGAGGGGCTGTGGCAAATCCGAATTCTTCTGCACCAAGGAGACATGCAATTGCAACATCACGTCCGCTCATAAGCTTACCGTCTGTTTCAATTACAACGCGGCTGCGCAGTCCGTTCTGGATGAGTGTCTGATGTGTCTCTGCAAGTCCAAGTTCCCAAGGAAGACCTGCGTGATGGATTGAGCTCAATGGAGCAGCACCTGTTCCGCCGTCGTGACCTGAAATGAGGATTACCTGCGCACCAGCCTTGGCAACACCGGCAGCGATTGTACCTACACCTGCTTCTGAAACAAGCTTTACGGAAATGCGTGCTGCTCTGTTCGCATTTTTAAGGTCGTAGATAAGCTGTGCAAGATCTTCGATAGAATAAATGTCGTGGTGTGGCGGTGGCGAAATGAGGCTTACACCTGGAGTTGCATAGCGAGTCTTTGCAATCCATGGGTAAACTTTCTTTCCAGGAAGATGTCCACCTTCACCAGGCTTAGCCCCCTGAGCCATCTTGATTTGAATTTCCTTTGCGCTCAAAAGATATTCTTCTGTAACACCAAAGCGGCCGGAAGCAACCTGTTTGATTGCAGAGTTTCTGTCTGTTCCAAGGCGTTCCGGTTTTTCACCGCCTTCACCTGAGTTTGATTTTCCGTGGAGATGGTTCATAGCAAGAGCCATGCATTCGTGGGCTTCCTGAGAAATTGAACCGTACGACATGGCACCAGTCTTGAATCTCTTTACGATTTCTTCAACGCTTTCAACATCATCAAGCGGAATTTCCTTTGCGTTTTCAAAGGCAAACTTGAGCATTGCACGCAGAGTATGTGGATGTGCATTGTCATCAACAAGTGAAGTATATTCCTTGAACTTTTCGTAACTTCCAGTTTTTGTTGCTTCCTGGAGAGCAATGATGATTTCTGGAGAATACAGGTGATCTTCACATGTTGGACCACGGCGGAACTTGTGAACACCAACTGAATCAAGGTGAGTGTTAACAGTAAGTCCGAGTGGATCAAATGCCTTGTTGTGGTGGAAGTTTACATCTTCCGCAATTTCCTTAAGGCCGATACCGCCGACACGGGAAACTGTATTTGTAAAGTAAAGGTCGATTACATCCTTTGCAATACCAACGGCTTCAAAAATCTGTGCAGACTGGTAAGACTGAATTGTGCTGATACCCATCTTTGCTGCAATCTTTACGATGCCGCCGATGATACCCTTATTGTAGTCGTCGATTGCTGTATGGTAATCCTTGTCCAAAAGTTTCTGATCAATGAGTTCTGCAATGGCTTCGTGTGCAAGATATGGGTTGATTGCTCGTGCACCGTAACCAAGGAGCATTGCACTCTGATGAACGTTGCGAACTTCTGCAGATTCAAGGATGATTGAAATTGCAGTGCGTTTTCTTGTGCGGATAAGGTACTGTTCAACGGCAGATACGGCAAGCAAAGAAGGAATTGCAACATGATTAGCATCAACGCCGCGGTCACTCAAAACGATGACGTTGCTTCCGTTTCTGTATTCGCGGTCGATAGAAACAAACACGTTATCCAAAGCATCCTTGAGGGATGTATTCTTGTAGTAAAGAAGCGAAACAACCGAAGTCTTGAGGCCTGGGAGATTAAGAGCCTTAATCTTCATCATGTCTGTTCCAGTCAGTATAGGATTGTTGATTTCAAGAACAGTACAGTTCTTTGACTTTGGTTCAAGGAGATTTCCGTCGCTGCCAACATAAACTGTTGTATCTGTAACAATCTTTTCACGAAGACTGTCGATAGGTGGATTTGTAACCTGGGCAAAGAGCTGCTTGAAGTAACTGAACAAAGCAGGGTGCTTGTCGCTCATTACTGCCAATGGAGTATCAACACCCATTGCACCAGTTGGTTCAATACCGTTCTGTGCAAGAGGAAGAATCATTTCATTTACATCTTCGTAGTTCCAGCCGAAAGCACGGTACATGATGTCGCGTTTTTCCTGAGTGTAAACAGGAATCTTCTTGTTAGGAATCTTAAGGTCTCCAAGGTGCTTAAGGTTCATGCTGAGCCATTCACCGTATGGATAAAGGTCTGTGTATTCTTTTTTAGCATCAAAGTCGCTGATGAGTTTCTTCTGCTTTGTATCAACAAGAAGAATGCGTCCTGGCATAAGGCGACTCTTCTTTACAATCTGGCTTTCAGGAATATCAAGAACACCAACTTCAGAGGAAAGGATAAGTTCGTTGTCTTTTGTAATGTAATAGCGGCTTGGACGGAGACCGTTGCGGTCAAGGGTAGCACCGACAACATCACCATCACTAAAGAGGATTGCGGCAGGACCATCCCAAGGTTCCATCATTGTTGCCCAGTAGTGGTAGAAATCCTTCTTGCGGGAATCCATACTGTCATCGTGCTTCCAAGGTTCAGGAATACAAATCATTACAGCAAGAGGAAGTGGCATTCCGTTCATTACAAGGAATTCCAAAGTATTATCAAGCATTGCCGAATCTGAACCTGTTGTGTCTACAGCAGGAAGGATCTCGCGGATTTTTTCTTCGCTGAATACTGGAGATGAAATTGTTTCTTCGCGGGCAAGCATTCTGTCTGCATTACCGCGGATTGTATTGATTTCACCGTTGTGGGCAATGAATCTGTTTGGATGTGCACGCTTCCATGATGGCTGTGTATTTGTGGAGAAGCGTGAGTGAACAAGAGCAAGTGAAGAAACATACTCCTCGCTCTGAAGATCATCATAGAAAGTTCTCAACTGCTGAACAAGGAACATACCCTTGTAAACAATAGTTCTGCTGCTCATGGAACAAACATATGTATCAAAACTTGAATGCTCAAACTGGCGGCGCACCGTATAAAGCTTTCTGTCAAAGGCAATTCCCTTTTCTACATCAGCAGGTCGTTCAATGAAACACTGCCAGATTGCAGGCATGCATTCACGGGCTGTCTTACCAAGAACATCCTGCCGAACAGGAACTTCACGCCATCCAAGAAACTTGAGGTCTTCCTTTTCACAGAGGGTTTCAAGCATTTTCTTTGCCTGAGCCCTGATATAGTTGTCCTGTGGGAAGAAGAACATACCGATACCGTAGTCCATTTCTTCTCCAAGTTTTATTCCGATTCTTTCTGCTTCTTTCTTAAAAAAGACATGGGCTATCTGCACAAGGATTCCAACGCCGTCACCTGTTTCACCAGTAGCGTCTTTCCCGGCACGGTGTTCAAGTTTTTCTACAATGGAAAGAGCATTGTCTACAATCTTGTGCGTCTGCTTGCCATCAATATTGACTACTGCACCGATACCGCATGCATCGTGTTCAAACTGTGGCTCATAAAGTGTTTTCATAACGTAACCCCTATTTCCGCAAAATAAAAAAGACGCTTTACAAGATTACAGGCCATCTTTAAATAAACACGGTCTGCCTTCTCATAAAACGTCTTTGTTTGTATAATATACTATTGAATTAAGGAATATTATCATTGTAAAAAACGGAACTTTATCCACATATCAGTAAGCCTGATCATGAACTCCTGAAATTGCTCTTCCAGACGGTTCGTTAGAAGATTTCCATGCTTCGTCCCATTCAAGGGCTTTGGCTGTCGAGCAGGCAACTCCGGCTTCATGAGGAGGACACAAAGCGGCTGTTGGGCTTGGGAAAAGCTTCTCGTAGATTTCACGGTAGAAATATTCTTCTTTTGTGGAAGGCGTGTTTACAGGGAATCTCTTTTCCCTCTGTGCAAATTCTACATCGCTAACCTTCTGGTTTGTCATTTCCTTGAGTGTATCAATCCAGCTGTAGCCTACACCGTCGCTGAACTGTTCCTTCTGTCTCCAGCATACATCTGGAGGAAGAATGTCTTCAAAAGCCTTGCGGACAATCCACTTTTCAATGCGCTGCTTTCCATTTGGAAGCTTGATGCTCATTTTGTCCGTCGGATTCAATCTCATGGCAATGTCGATGAATTCCTTGTGGAGGAAAGGAACGCGGCCTTCGATACCCCAGGCCATCAGGGATTTGTTTGCACGGAGGCAGTCGTAAAGATGAAGTTTGCTCATCTTGCGAACAAGTTCTTCGTGAAATTCCTTTGCGTCTGGAGCCTTGTGGAAATAAAGGTAGCCGCCAAAAAGTTCATCGCTTCCTTCGCCCGAAAGAACCATCTTGATTCCCATTGCCTTGATTGCACGGGCCAAAAGGTACATTGGTGTTGAAGCACGAACAGTTGTAATGTCGTAGCTTTCAATATGATAGATAACATCTTCAAGGGCATCCAGTGCTTCCTGAACTGTAAAGTGAATTTCATGATGAACAGTGCCGATATAATCCGCCGCTTTTTTTGCAGCAATAAGGTCAGGAGAACCTTCAAGACCAACTGCAAATGAATGGAGCTGTGGCCACCAGGCATCCTTGAGGGAACCTGTTTCTACACGCTTCTTAGCAAACTTCTGTGTGATTGCGGCAATTACAGTTGAATCAAGACCGCCCGAAAGCAAAACGCCGTAAGGAACATCGGACATAAGCTGAGCCTTAACCGCACTTTCAAGCCCGTCACGAACCTTTGCAATTACAGAAGGATCAATCAATTCACCCTTGTCATCAGTTGCGCAAGGGGCATCCTTTACGGCATCGTAGCTTTCCCAATCGCGTTTGTACCATCTTGTAGGCTTTTCATCACCTGACCAGTAATAGCATCCGTTAGGGAATTCTTCTATTGTAATGCAGTGTCCTTCAAGAGCCTTAAGTTCCGAAGCAACATAATAGCGGCCATCCTTGTCCCAGCCCTGATAAAGGGGAACAACACCGATTTCATCACGGGAAATAAGGTACATGTCTTTTTCAGAATCATAAAGGGCAAAAGCGAAGATGCCTGAAAGTTTTTCAATCATCTCCTCGAACTTTCCACTGTCACGATATTTCTTATATAAAGGAAGGATTGCTTCACAGTCTGAACCTGTCTGGAATTCATACTTTCCGGCAAATTCACTGCGGATTTCCTTGTGGTTGTAGATTTCACCGTTTGCAGCAAGGATGATTTTTCTGTCATCGCTGACAAGAGGCTGCTTTCCGCTGAATGGGTCAACGATGGCAAGGCGTTCATGTGAAAGAATTGCATTGTCGCCTGTATAAACACCGCTCCAGTCCGGACCACGGTGACGAATCTTCTTTGACATTTCAAGAACCTGGGAACGAAGCTGTTCCTTAAGTCCTTCTTCTATTGGCTTGCTTCCACTGGCAAGATCAAATGCTCCAACAAATCCACACATATTGTAACCCCCGTTAAAGTACAAAAAAAGAAAGGCGTTTTATACCAGAACAGAATGGAAATTCCGTCCGTGCATAAAACGCCTTCGTTTTGATTACTATATACCTTCAGTCACAATGGTTTATTGTAATTTTCGGAACTAGTCTTCAATGTCCCACTTTTCAAGAAGATCCTTGTCGCTGATAAGACCAAGACCTGCATCAACATCAGAGACCAGATACTGAATTCTGTCCTTGGCATCCTTTTTAACGGCAAGAATCATGCCTGTCTTGCAGAATTCCTTTGAATGGCAGATTTTGCCTACAAGCTTTTCATATTCAAAAGTTGTTGTCTTTTCTTCTGAACTGTTTTCTGCCTTTTTACCCGAACCTGGAAATGAAAAAATGTTTGCCATATAAATCTCCTTTTATTTATCGTTGAATCTCTTAAGGAATTGAATCGTCCTTTCTTCCTTTGGATTGTTTATGAGTTCAACTGGATTTCCTTGCTCTACGATTAAACCGCCGTCCATGAAAATAAGATGGTCGCTTGTATCGCGTGCAAAAGACATTTCGTGGGTAACGATTACCATTGTCATTTTTTCCTTTGCAAGTTCGCGGATTACGGCAAGAATTTCTCCCGTCAGTTCTGGATCCAAAGCAGATGTAGGTTCGTCAAAGAAAAGCACCTGCGGCTTAAGTGCAAGGGCACGGGCAATGGAAACGCGCTGCTGCTGTCCGCCTGAAAGTTCGCAAGGATAGCTGTTGGCCTTTGCTTCAAGCCCCATCTTCTTAAGAAGTTCCATGGCAACGGCTTCAGACTCTTCCTTTGATTTTCCAAGGACAATGCGCTGTGCCTCAGTAATGTTTCTTAAAACAGAAAAATGCGGAAACAGATTGAAGTTCTGGAAAACAAGTCCGATGTCGAGCCCGATTGCACGCTGGGTGTTTTTATCGGCATAGATTCCGTTTTCAACAAGGTTTCTTCCGCAAATGTTAACAGTTCCGCCTGTAACGGTTTCAAGCTGGCAGATGCACCTGAGCAAAGTAGATTTTCCGCTTCCGCTCGGACCGATGATTCCAAGAACTTCACCCCGATGAAGAGAAAAAGAAATGTCCTTAAGTACTTCAAAATCGCCGAAGGATTTTTTAAGGTGATCAACCCTGATGATTTCATTATTTGTAGTAGTCAAGTTTTTTCTCCGTGTAGTCAAAGGCCTTTGAAACTGCCCAGTTCATGATGAAATAGAAAACGCCTGCAATGAAAAGAGGCATTACGCTTACAAGGGCACCGCTCTGAGTTTTTGCAACATGAAAAAGTTCTGCAACACCAAGAACCTGAATGAGTGCCGTATCTTTTACGAGAGTTATAACTTCATTTCCCATTGGGGGAATTATTTTCTTAACTACCTGAGGCATTACAATGCGGTTGAAAGTCTGAGTCTTTGTAAAACCAAGAACTTTACCTGCTTCATACTGCCCCTGTGGAATGGACTGAATTCCACCGCGATAGATTTCTGCAAAATAGGCTGCATAGTTAATCACCATGGCGATGATACCGGCTGTAAAACGGTCAAAGCCGATTTCAAAAATCATCTGCGGCGCAAAGTAAACAAAGATGAGCTGCAGCATCAATGGTGTTCCACGGATTACAAGAAGGAAGAACTTTGTAACTTCTGAAAGAACCTTGACTCGGGACATGCGTCCAAAGCAAATTATCAAGGCAAGTGGAACTGAAAACAGCAGCACGAGAGCAAAAACCTCAAGGGTAACGCCTGTACTTTTCAGCATGGCGGGAATGAGTTTGTTCAAGCTTAAATCTGAAATATATTCTGTTATAAATTCAATCATAAAAATAAACAATGACTTTATAATTCATAATTCACAATTAAAAATTATGAATTATGAATTATGAATTATGAATTGTGAATTACTTTCCGATTTTAGAAATGTCAGAACCGAACCACTTCTTTGTAATTTCTGCAAGGATTCCGTCCTTTGCCATTGCTTCAAGAGTCTGCTGAACGCTGTCACGAAGCTTCCTGTTCTTCTTGCTGAAAGCAATTCCGTACTTTTCTGGAGAAAGTGTTTCTTCAAGAACCACGAAATCCTTCTTTCCCTGCTGGATGCAGTAATTGGCAACGATAAGATCCATTACAACGCCATCAATGCTCTTGATTTCAAGGTCGTTGAGGGCTGTAACATTTTCCTGGAATTCCACAACTTCCTTGAGGGAAGCCTTGAAATCCTTTGCTTCTTCCAATGCATCCTGTGCAGAAGATCCAGCCTGAACACCAACTTTCTTTCCATTAAGATCAGCAAGTGTCTTGATTCCGCTGTCTGCACGAACAACTACAACCTGAGCATTTTCAAGATATGCAGATGTGAAAGCCATTTTCTTCTGGCGTTCTTCTGTCATAGTAAAGCCGTTCCAGATACAGTCGATCTTTCCAGTCTTAAGTTCCATTTCCTTTGCCGACCAGTCGATTGGCTGACAAACAAGTTCAAGACCAAGACGCTTTGTAACTTCCTTTGCAAGGTCGATGTCGTATCCAACGATGTTGTTGTCTGCATCGCGGTATCCCATTGGTGGGAACGAATCGTCAAGACCAAGGACAAACTTGTTGCCTTTTTTTGCTGCCGATGCCATTGAAAGGCATGCCATGAGTCCACAAAGAACTGCAATAATTTTTTTCATTTATACACCTCTTATAAAATGATTTGATTTTATGGATTGCTTCGTCGCAAAGCTCCTCGCAATGACGAGAACAGTTTTCATTGCGAGGAACGCAGTGACGTAATCCGCCGTCATTGCGAGGAACGCAGTGACGTAATCCGCTGTCATTGTGAGGAACACAGTGACGAAATCCGCCGTCATTGCGAGGAACCCACTGACGAAATCCGCCGTCATTGCGAGAAACGCAGTGACGCGGCAATCTATTTCGTGCTCTTCTTGCAGAAAGCCTTCATGTTGCGGATCTGAACAGAAGTTGTCTTTGAAGATGGAGCACCTGTTGTCTGGCGGTGTTCAACACAAGCAACAGGAGAAAGACATTCGTAAACATCTTCTTCAATGAGCTTTGAACACTGCTGGAATTCTTCCATGCAGAGGTCCTCAATCTTTGTAAGGCCTGCATCGATGGCTTTTCTTACGGCTGTTGCAGAAACTGTATGGGCCGTACGGAATGGCATCCCCTTGCGGACAAGATATTCTGCAAGGTCAGTAGCGTTGGCAAATCCACCTTCACAGGAAGATGCCATGTTTGCATTGTTCCATTTTGCAGAAGAAATCATTGCTGTGAAAACCTTAAGGTTTCCTTCAACTGTATCAAGGGCTTCAAATAAAGGAGCCTTGTCTTCCTGCATGTCGCGGTCGTATGCAAGTGGAAGTCCCTTCACCATTGTAAGAAGGTTGATGAGATCTCCGTAAACCTTTCCTGTTCTACCGCGGATAAGCTCTGCAAAGTCAGGATTCTTTTTCTGTGGCATGATTGAAGAACCTGTAGACCATTTTTCACTGAGCTCGATGAAAGCAAATTCAGTTGTAGACCAAAGGACAACTTCTTCGCACATGCGGCTCAAGTGGCTCTGAAGAATTGCAAAGTCAGATGTAAATTCAATGCAGTAATCGCGGTCAGCAGAAGTATCAAGGGAATTTTCTGTAACGCCTTCAAATCCAAGTTTCTTTGCAACCATTTCACGGTTCAAAGGAAGGGTACTTCCCTGAAGGGCACCAGCTCCGAGCGGTGAAAGATTTACGCGCTTGAGGGAATCTTCAAGACGAAGCCAGTCACGTTTAAGCATTGTAGCCCATGCCATGAGATGCTGAGCCAAAGTTCCAGGCTGAGCATGCTGCATGTGAGTATAGCCTGTAAGCAAAGTCTTCTTGTTCTTGTCTGCAATGTCTGTCAAAGTAGAAATCAGAGTAATGATTTCGTTCTGAAGGCAAGGAATGATTCTTTTAAGGTAAAGGCGTTCGTCAAGGGCAATCTGATCGTTGCGGCTTCTTCCCGTGTGAAGTTTCTTTCCAGGTTCGCCGATTCTGTCTGTCAAAGTTGCTTCAACAAAGGAATGAATGTCTTCTGCACTGTAGTCAATTTTAAGCTTTCCAGTTCCAAGGTCATTTTCAATTGACTTGAGTCCCTTTATGATTTCTGCACTTTCCTTCTTGCTGATGATTCCGCATGCACCGAGCATTTCTGCGTGTGCCATTGAACCATGAATGTCATCAAGAGCCATGCGTTCATCAACGAAAATTGAAGTTTCAAATTCTACTGCCGCTGCGTCAGGGCCTTCTGCAAAGCGACCGGACCAGAGAGCCTTGTGATTGTCATCAGTATGTGTACCGTGTGATTTTGCTGCCATATTTTCCTCTATAATTTTAATTCTATGAATTTTTCTTCATCCACTTTTCGATGCCGTTCTTAATGTCATCATCGATATCGTGTTCAATGCGGCATGCATTTGCCTCTGCCTGCTCTTCATCAACTCCACAAATTTTCATAAGGAATTTTGTAAGGAGAACATGACGGGCATAAATTGATTCAGCGCGCTTGAGACCTTCTTCCGTAAGTTCAAGGGAACCGATTGGTCCGTCTGTAATAAATCCGTTTTCCGTAAGGATGCTCATTGCACGGCTTACGCTAGGCTTTGACACTCCAAGTTTTCTTGCAACATCAACCGAACGGGCAATTCCATTCTGTCTTTTTAACACAAGGACTGCTTCAAGATAGTCTTCGCCAGACTCATGTAGTTCTACCATAAAAACCCCTGATAAAAAAATATCGCTACATTATACTATATAAATGGTTGGATTATCTACAGAAAGAAGAGATGACTTTAAAACAAATGGATTGCCAATATTTCTTTTTCTGATAAACTGATTTTGTGGAAGTTCTTGAATTAATCGACAAGCTGCAGTTCACTCACAATATTTCTGCTGAAGAATACGAATTCATAATCTCGCACGCTGAACAAATGCACATTGACTACGCCGCAAAAAAAGCCGACCATACCAGAAAAGAATTTTTCGGCAACAAAGTTTTCATCCGCGGTCTCATTGAAATTTCAAACTGCTGTAAAAACAACTGCTTCTATTGCGGAATAAGAATAGACAACAAGAATGCAATCCGCTACCGTCTGTCTCCGGAAGAAATCCTTCAATGCTGCAAAAACGGACATGAACTTGGATTCAGAACTTTTGTGCTTCAAGGCGGAGAAGATTCCTTTTACAACGATGAAATTTTATGCAACTTAATAGAAGAAATTAAAAAAAACATGCCCGATTGTGCAGTTGCACTTTCCCTGGGAGAAAGGTCCATTGAAAGCTACAGTAAATTAAAAACTGCAGGTGCAGACCGTTATCTTTTGCGGCAGGAAACGGCAACAGAAGAACACTACCAAAAACTTCATCCGTCGGAAATGTCCTTTTCAAACAGAATGAAATGCCTTGAAAACCTGAAGGCTCTTGGCTATCAGACAGGGGCTGGCTTTATGGTTGGATCCCCTTTCCAGACTGAAGAAAACCTTGCACGAGATTTATTTTTCATCCAGAACTTCAAACCTGAAATGTGCGGGATCGGACCTTTCATTCCACACATGGATACTGATTATAATAATTTCCCCGCTGGAACATTGAACCAGACTCTGCTTTGCCTAAGCCTTATCCGCCTTGCAAACCCAAAGATTCTATTGCCTGCAACCACTGCCCTTGCAACCATAAGCTCGGAGGGAATCCCCCTTGGAATAAAAGCAGGTGCTAATGTCGTAATGCCGAACCTTACTCCAGTTTCAGTCAGAAAAAATTACAGTCTATACGACAGGAAAGCCGTCACTGGAAATCAAGCAGTTGAAAACATTGAAATCCTAAAGAAGCAGATGAAAGCCATTGGCTATGAAGTAGTTGTAGACAGGGGCGATTTTCTCCGGAACAAGTAAAAGTCAATTTGAATTTTTCTTTAGATTTTCTATAATGTTACCCATGTATAACCCAAAATCCACGAATGCAGAAGAATTCATCAATCACGAAGAAATTCTAGATTCATTAAAATATGCAGACGAAAACAAAAACAATCTTGAACTCATAGATTCACTTTTAGAAAAAGCCCGTCCAAGAAAAACGGAAAAAGGATGGCACTGCCAGGGTCTTACCCACAGGGAAGCTTCGGTTCTTCTTGCCTGTGACAACAAAGAAATCAATCGGAAAATTTTCAAGCTTGCAGAAGTAATAAAAAAAGCCTTTTACGGAAACAGAATTGTTCTTTTTGCCCCCCTCTACCTTTCCAACTACTGCATCAACGGCTGTCTTTACTGCCCGTACCATCTTAAAAACAAAAACATCGCAAGAAAAAAACTTACTCAGACAGAAATTGCAGCGGAAGTTGCAGCCCTTCAGGATATGGGTCACAAAAGGCTTGCAATAGAAGCAGGTGAAGATCCAAAGAACAATCCCATAGAATACATTCTTGAAAGCCTTAAAACAATTTACAGCGTCAAGCACAAAAACGGTTCCATCCGCCGTGCAAATGTCAACATTGCCGCAACTACAATAGAAGAATACAAAATGCTTAAGGATGCAGGAATCGGAACCTACATTCTTTTTCAGGAAACCTATCACAAGGAAAGCTACGAACGGCTTCATCCAACAGGACCAAAGCACGACTACTGCTGGCATACGGAAGCCCACGACAGGGCCATGAAAGCAGGCATCGACGATGTAGGTCTTGGCGTTCTTTTTGGACTTGATAAATACCGCTATGAATTTGCAGGGCTTTTGATGCATGCAGAGCATCTTGAAGCGGTTCACGGTGTTGGTCCGCATACAATTTCCGTTCCCCGCGTAAAAAAGGCAGACGACATTGATCCGGATGTTTTTGACAACGGCATCAGCGACGAAATGTTTTTAAAGATCATTGCCTGCATAAGAATTGCAGTTCCATATACGGGAATGATCATAAGCACACGCGAAAACGAAGAGACAAGAAGGCGGGCCTTGAACGCAGGAATAAGCCAGATAAGCGGCGGGTCAAGAACCAGTGTTGGCGGTTATACAGAAAAAGTAAGGCCTCATGATTCGGAACAGTTTGATGTAAGTGACACAAGAACTTTAGACGAAGTAATAGGATGGCTCATTGAACAGAAACACATTCCGTCTTTCTGTACAGCCTGTTACAGGGAAGGAAGAACAGGTGACCGTTTCATGGCCCTTTGCAAGACAGGACAGATTCAAAACTGCTGTCATCCAAACGCCTTGATGACTTTGCAGGAATATTTAACGGACTATGCAAGCAAAGAAACAAAATCTACCGGAGAAAAACTCATTGCCGAAGAACTTAAAAACATTCCACGCGAAAAGACAAGGGAAATATGTTCTTCCCGCATTGAAAAAATAAAGACTACTGACGAAAGGGATTTCAGGTTTTAATATGACTGCACCAGGTTCAGAAAGAATTCACATATCTATTTTTGGAAGCCGCAACGCAGGAAAGTCCACTCTTGCCAATGAACTTCTTGGACAGAATCTTTCCATTGTTTCTGACACAAAGGGAACAACAACGGATCCGGTAAGCAAGACAATGGAACTTCTTCCCCTTGGTCCAGTTGTAATAACGGACACTGCAGGCTATGACGATGAAGGCGAACTTGGAGGAAAACGCGTTTTAAAAACAAAGCAAATCCTTAACAAAACAGACATTGCAATTCTTGTTATAAACAAATCTGTTGGAAAAACAACAGAAGACCAAAACTTTGAAAACATTCTTAAAGAAAAAGGTATTCCATATTCAGTTATTTTTCGGGAAAAGAAATCAATAAAAGAAAAAGCCATTGAAGAAATCATCAGGCTTTCATCATCGCTGCAAACAAAAAAGACAATTCTTGAAGGCCTCGTAAAAGAAAGCGACATTGTAATCCTTGTATGTCCCATTGATGAAGCGGCTCCAAAAGGAAGACTAATTCTTCCACAGCAGATGGTACTTAGGGAACTTTTGGACAATCATGCCAAGGCAATTGTAATCCAGCCGGAAGAACTTAAAGAAACAATCGGAACTCTTAAAGTTCAGCCTGCCCTAGTTATAACCGACAGTCAATGCTTTAAAAAAGTTTCGGAAGATTTATCGGAAGAAATTCCGCTCACATCTTTTTCCATTTTAATGGCCCGTTACAAGGGATTTTTAAAGGAAGCAATCAACGCCGTAAATGCAATCGAAAAACTTGAAGACGGAGATTCAGTTTTAATCAGCGAGGGTTGTTCCCATAGAAGACAGTGCGGCGACATTGGAACAGTAAAGATTCCTGCAGCATTGAAAAAACTGACCGAAAAAAATCTGAACATAGAAACATCAAGCGGAACTGAATTTCCAGAGGATCTTTCAAAATATTCTGCTGTCATCCACTGCGGCGGATGCATGATTACGGAAAAAGAACTTCTTTACAGAATGAAATGTGCACAGGACCAGGATGTTCCATTCTGCAACTACGGAATAATTCTTGCATTTGCCAGCGGCATTCTTGAACGAAGCAAAAAAATTTTTAAAAATAATTTTAAAAAACTGACATAAAATATTTTTTAGTGAAAATAATATAAGCGTATGCGGAAGGAAAAATGACGCGCGGATTTTCCCGATGCATGCGCATTTTTATTTTGTGAGGAATATTTTATGAATTCATTGAACCAGGTAATCATCGAAGGAAATGTTGTCCGCCAGCCGGAAAAGAAAACTTGCAAGAACGGCGCTTCATTTTGCAGAATCCCAATTGCCGTAAACAGATACTACAAGAACTCTGACGGCGAATATGTTGATGATGTTTCATTTTTTGACATCTCCACATTCGGAAACCTTTCTGAAACTTGCGAAAAATGGTGCCTTAAAGGAAGAGGAATCCGCGTAGTAGGAAGACTCAAACAGAATGTAAGCACTGATGAAAATGGAAAGAAAAACAGCCGCGTAGACATCATTGCGGAACACATTGAATTCAAACCGGTGTTTAAGAAGACAGGCGACAAGGAAACTGAAGAAGCAGGGGCAGAAAGCGCTCCAAAGACTTCTGCAAGCAAGAAAGAAAAAATCAACATGCTTGCAGAAGTTGCTGCCGCAAACCAGAAGGAACAGGAGGAGGCAGTAGAAGAAGAAGTTGTATTCTAGCGGCGGCGAGGTTTTCCGCCCTTACCTTTACCTTTGCCAGGTTTGCCATAGCGAGGCTTGCGACCGTTGATGCCTTCGGCTTCTTCAAGTTCGCGTCTTGCATTGGCAGCCTGGTAAGCTTCCATTTTTTCAGGATTGTAGAAACCGTCCTTCCAGTTAAAGCGGGAACAGCCTTCTACATAACCATGATTCTGGAGAAGGTTAAGGAGACCGCGAATATCACCCTTAGTAACCTTTGTCTTTGAGAAGTCAATGAGCTGGCGCTTCCATCCCTTTGTTTTGAGGCTGTCCATTTTATCAAGTAGACTGAATGGAGCTTCAGGCATTACAAAAGAACCGTCGTCAGTAGAGTTTACCTTGAATCCCATTTTTTCCTTATCGCTGAAATAAGTAAAATCATAATCCTTTGGAAGCTTGAACCTCATGCGGAAAAGAACCGGATATGAGAATACGCTTACAAGAACTCGGGATCTTTCGTTTTCTGTTTCAAATGTGTCGTTAAGGTTGCGTTCAGAATTTTCAGCTGGTGGGATTACCGCCATGATATTCTGATTTTCAAGGAAGCTTACAGCCCACTTGTTGAAAGTATAAAGGTACTGTCCTGCAATCATGTGAACGCCCTTCTTTCCCTTAAGGATATTGATATGGGCCAGATTGTTTACGACAAATGTTGTGTATCCTTTTTCAACAAGCTTTTCCAAAGTTTCTTCCAGCTGTGGTTCCGAACCTTCAGGAACATAAGGGTCAAGGGAAATGATGACCATCTTTTTGCTGTACGGCAAAACAGGTTTTTCAGGCTTGTCCTTTACAAGAAGATCGTATGTAGTCTCACAGTTGAGTTCAACGATAACGCGTACAGGATGCAGAGGTCCCATAAGATGAGCATCTGCAATTGTTGAAACTCCAACATAGAGACCTTCAGGAAACCAGCTGAGTCCATTCTTATCAACAGGAGTAAGATCAAGAACAGGAAGTCTTTCAGGCCCCGGCTGTTTTCTGAACTGAGAAAGATCCGAAGGAAGAACCCTCTTGTATCTCTTTGACATGCTCTTTGTCTGAAGAAGGTAAACGCTGTCTCCCTTAACGAATCCGTTAGGAACATCAACCCACCTCTGGTCTTTTTCATCTACAGTAACAACACGAACCTTGTGGCTTTCACGGCCGCTGTCATCCTGCTTGTGAAGGCGAATGCTGTCACCAGGATCAGGGTCATAATCACCGCCAGAGATTACAGCCATCTGAATGTCTGTAGCCTTTTCGCTTTCTACGGCGATATTTGCAGCCTGCTGTTTTTCTTCTGCAGAGGCAGGTCTTAAAAGACTGAGTTTTCCAAGGTAGATACCTGTACCGCCAGCCTGCTTTGGATTAAGGATTTTTGCACCGGCTTCTTCAACGCCTTCTTCAACAGTCTTGAACCCGTACCAGTAATCGGTCTTTGACCTTGCAAAGTCTGTAGAAAGAATTCTGCGTCCTTCTGCAATGGCACCCTTCCTGTCAGTTTCCCAGTGGTCCATTACATAGCGGTATGCGGCAGTAACGGCACCAACATATTCTGCACTCTTCATGCGGCCTTCAATCTTAAAACTGTCTACACCAGCCTGCATGAGTTCCGGAACCTGACCGATGAGTTCAAGGTCACAGGGAGAAAAATAATATCCTGTAGAAAGATTGCCTGGAATTTCTGCGTTGTAAAGACGACGGCAAGCCTGAGTACACATGCCGCGGTTGGCAGATTTTCCGCCAAGATAACTTGAGAAAAGACAAAGTCCGCTTTCACTTACACAAAGGGCACCATGAACGAACATTTCGATTTCAGCATTTGTCTTAGACTTGATCTGCTTGATTTCTTCAAGACCAAGTTCGCGGGCAACAACAACGCGCTTAAGACCTTCCCTGCTCAAAAGGTTTGCTGCGGCTGCCGATTCAACATTCATCTGTGTGGACGCATGAAGTTCAAGGTTCGGACAAAATTCCTGGCACATTCTTACAACACCAAAATCCTGAACGATGATTCCATCAGGCCCGATTTTATTGAGGTAATTCAAAAAGCGGTATAGGCGTTCCGTTTCATGTTCTTCGCAAACAGTATTTACAGTAACGTAGATTTTTTTACCGATGCGATGGGCACTCTGAACTGCAGCTTCAAACTGGTTCCATGCAAAATTTGATGATCTTAGGCGAGCATTAAAGCTCTTAAGTCCCATGTAAACTGCATCTGCACCTTCGCCAAGAGCGGCATCAAGGGCTTCGATATTTCCCGCAGGAGCTAATAGTTCTGTCATAAAATATAGTATATAGAAAAAACCAATTAACTTCCACAATGACTGATAAGGACACTTCCACGCTTAAAAATAGACGCCTAAAATCTTCTGAGCGGACACTCTGAAAGTTTTATTTTGCTGCAGAGTTCCTTCATTCCGGTAGAATCAAAATAATCGGAAAGAACTTCCCTTGTAACTTTTGCTTCAGGACCAATGCAGATTTCATTGAAGAGGTCGGCATAATGGATTCCCAAGGTTCCGCAAACTTCCTTAAGTTTCAGAATGTAGTATTTTTTGATGTTTGTTTCTTCAACAAAGAAATGAGGTTCACCTAAATATTGATTCACATTATATGGAAGGGAAACAAGACGATATTCCTTTTCACTTATGAAGGAAGGGTGCTTGAACAATGGTGAACTTGTTATAAGGCGGTTGAACATTTCCTTAATTCTGTCATTGTCCTTTTCACCTTCTTTAACAATGGCAGCAATTTCAGAAACGATTTCAAGACCATCAACATCACCTGAATAGCTTACCTTGCATAAAGGTGCATGACCTGCTTCACCTATTTTTGCAAGATATTCTTTATTGAAGGCAATGCAAATTCCCATGCCGTTTTTTGCATACCTTGCCCATTGAGCCGCATCATCAGAATATTCGCTGAAGCAGCTGGCATAACTTGAAAGCCTGTCGAAATCCTTAAGGTTTTCAGAGAAAAGGGTTTCTACTTTTTCATGGAGAGAACAATCAAGGCAGTTTTTAACGGCAGATTTCAGTTTCTTTATAAAGTAGAGCATTTCCTGACTGTCGTTCATTCGCCTAAGATTCCAAAGCCATATTTCACCGTTCGTAATGATTCCGCGCATGGCATTGAAGTCTGTATAATGATAAAGGTTTTCCATAGGCTGCCTCCTGTTTCAATTATAACACGCACACAAACAAAATCACCTGATAAATAAACAACACCTTCCTTGTCTAATTTTTCTTTCCACACTATCATCCCATCATGAAACAAAAAAAATTCAAATGCGTTTTTACCGATCTGGACAAAACTTTGCTTGCACCAGGTTCAGTCCTCACAGATTATACAAAAGAAACAATAGGAATGTTGATTTCAAAAGGCATTTATTTTGTTCCGTCCAGCGGCAGAGCCTTCAATTCATTCCCAAAAGAATTGCTTAAAATGGAAGGGTTAAGATACGCAGTAACAAGCAATGGAGTTTCCGTCAACGAAATAATTGAAAGCGGCAAGCACAGGGGCATGGAACGCTGCTGCAAGATTTTAGGCATAAGCCCCAAAGAATGCATTGCCTTTGGAGATGCGTCCAATGACATGGAAATGCTCAAGGCCGCCGGACTTGGAATCGCAGTAGCAAATGCAAAAGAATCTAATCGTTCTTCTTCATGAAGAAATTGCCTTTAAGGAATTTTGTCTCGATTGTATTTATGAAGGCATCAGGATCAACTTCCTTGATGGACTGAACCAGTTTGAATTCATCAGTGCTTGAAATGACGGCATAAATTATTTTTCTGTCATCACCTGTATATCCGCCTTTCCCTTCCATAATTGTACAGGTATGGTTCACTCGGTTCCTTATGAGGGCGATAATTTCATCAGCCTTGTTCGTTACAATAAAGAGAGTGTATTTCTGATAGCGTCTGTAGATGGTGTTTAAAATCTGAGTACTTGCAAACTGAAAAATGATGGAATACAGGGCTCTGTTCCAGCCAAAAAGAATTCCGAAAATCACCAGCACAAAGCAGTCCCAGATCAAAATGTAATTCCAGATGGTTTTTCCAGTTTTTTCAGAAACAAATATTGAAATGAAATCCGTTCCGCCGCTAGTTGCACCTGCAAAAAGACAAAGGCAGACAGAGACTCCGTTCAGTATTCCGCCAAAAACAGAAGTAAGAAGAATGTCATCGGTAACATGAAGGCCAGGAATCAAGTCAGTAAGCACGCCGCAGAGTACAAGCATCCATATAGAATACAACGTAAATTTTTTTCCTACATACTTGAAACAGATTGCCGCAGGAACAACATTCAACCCCCAGTAAATTGGGCTGTAAGGAATCTTTATGTTGAAATATGTTTTGAAAATGTCCTGTACCAAAAGGGAAATGCCAGAAAAACCTCCAGGCAAAAGGCCTCCTGTGTGAACAAAAGTATTGATATCAACAGCCATTACGACAGCCGCTGCGGAAACCAACAAAAATCTATAAATGCCTTTCATAAGAGAGAACCTCGAACTTCTCAAATTTGAATTTAGTCCTTTTGCAATTCAAATTCAAGAAAATCAAACCGCAGTAAAATTACAAAAATTATATCACGGCTTGCAAAGCCACTGTCGCTTTCAGCATGATTAAATCAGTTTGCGGCCCTTCCACTTTCCGCTGGCAATTCTCCAGATGAAGAAATTTGACCTTACCACCCAGTCCAATGCCATTGCAATCCAGGTTCCAAGGGCACCGTAGGCTACTGTCCATCCCATAAAAGGAATGAGGCCTAAAATCTGAGTATATTTGAAAACATAGCTCATGCCGATGCGCACAGCAAACATTGAAATAACCGAAACTATCATAGGAAAGGCTGCATCGTTTGCCGCACGCAAGGCATTTGGCAGGGTAAAGGACATTGGCCAGAAAAGAATCCCAAAGACTCCGTGGCACATGGTAATCCACCAGGCAAGTTCCGTAGTCTCAGGCGAAAGATGATAGAATGTCAAAATTCCCCTAAGGCTTAAAAGGTACGGAACATTCCAGAGGAACATGGAAACATAAGCTATGACCATAAGTTTTTTTGTGTAGTACATGGCCTGCTTTTCATCCGCAGCCCCGCAACACCTTCCAATGACTGTAAGCATGGCAATGTTTATTGCACTGGGAGCAAGAACTTCGATTGTTGCAAGGGAGTTGGCAGTCGCATTGGCCGCAATGGCTGTAGTTCCGAAAGTTGAAATCAAGGACAGAACCAGAATTTTTCCGAACTGGAAAATGCTGTTTTCAAGTCCGCTTGGTATTCCGATTTTCAGAATCTTTTTTACAAGGCTGAACTCAACGCCCACACGAAACATTTTCCTGATGGAAAGCGGAGTTTCCCCGTGATATGGTTTTTCCCTGAGCATCCAGTAAGTAAGCAGAAGAGCACCACCGATTCTTGAAACAGTTGTTGGAATTGCAACGCCTTCAACCCCCATCTTCAACACAAAAATGCAGAACGCATTTCCACCGATGTTGATTGCATTTCCGATAGTGGAAGCATACATGGCAAGCTTTGAATTCCCCTGGGCGCGGAAAATTGCTGCAACGGCACTATAAAGGGCAATGCCAGGCAAAGCAAGCATGGTAATCCAGAAATACCTTAAGCTTGCATCCATTACAGAATCTTCAACCTTACCGAAAATTCCCGAAAGAATCGGTCTGCAGAAAATTATCATAACCGCAGTTATAAATGAAGAAACCCCAAGCATTACATATATGAGCTGAACAGCCGTATTTTCCGCCATCTTTCTGTCTTTGCGTCCAAGGTACTGACTTACAACAACGGCCCCACCAGTTCCAAGGGCATTGAGCAAGGCAAAAAGAAGGATGTTGATGCTGTCCACAAGGGAAACACCCGAAACTGCATATTCACCCAAAGTAGCAACCATGATGACATCTGCAATTCCTACGGTTGCGTTGAGTATCTGATCAATAAAAAGCGGAATGATTAAGGATACCAGCTGCCTGTTGGTAAACATTTTGTCCTGAAGTTTTTCTTCCATTTTGGCTGTCCAATGGAACAATGTTTTAAACCGCATTTTTGCCGAATGGCAAAAATGTCGGCTTTGAAAACTGTGTTAGGCGATTTTTCTTATACACCTTATTCTTTCCAATTTACAAGTTTGATTCCGTTTAGATCCTTAAAATGCTTTGTATTATTTGTAACGAGAACAGATTCTTTTTCAATGGCAAAAGAGCCGATGAGTATATCATCGTCATCAATCGTGATTCCATTTTTTCTCAAATATGCATATTGTTTAGCAGCTTCTTCCAAAACAGATTTATCCATATACACAATGCCACAATGATTTGCAAAAATCTCAAATCCGACCTTTTGATTTTTAGGGTCAGAGTATTCAAATCCTCGTAAAACTTCGTAATATACTAAATCAGGAATTTTCACTGTTGCAGAAACATAGGCATTCTTGAAGTTTGCCAAAATATTTGAATTTCCATTCAGCAAATCAATAATTACATTGGTATCGAGAAAATATGTCATGCGTTCTCCCGAAATTTCAATCCACAACAAGAACGCAACTCGTCTGCTTCAGAATCATTTAAAGTGCCAAAAATATTGTCTACAAAAGAAAAATCAACAGATTGTTTAGATTGATAAATGAGGCTTATTTTATCAAGATAATTAGAAACATCTTCCAGGGCTTCTTCTGGCAATGCTCGGATTTGCTTTTCCAAAACTTCGTATGACATTTTCACCTCCATCACTTTTATTATAGTATATTTTCGGAGTTTTTGCATTACTTTTGCATTAAAACAAAAATAACGGCACCGTCAGAAGACCTGCGCAAAAACTAACTGTCAAAACTAAAAATTTAAGGATTTTTAGAATTTTTGCAGTTTTGGTGAGTTTTTGGGCTTCTTTCAATACTTCAATTTTTTGATTTTCCGCTTCTTTCTTTGTAAGTTTGCCATTTTTAAACTCGTTATCAATAGAAAGAATTTGCTGATTCAATGTATCTTCCGAAAATCTGGCAGTAATCTCTGCTTTCTTGCTGAACTTAACTATAAATAAATTCAGCAAAATCAGTTCTGTAAACGATAATATAAAAACGATATGCATAAACTACGCTTCTGACTGTGAAATTTTCTTAAAGCCGATTTCAAGCTGGTCAAGTACATTCTTTATAGCTTGATAAAAGTCTTCAATCGTTCTATCTGTGCCATAAGTGAAGTAAAAGCTTAACCAATTACCGGAATCTTCAAGATTTTGCATTCTAAACTCAGAGCATCCGGCGGCCGCCAAAACCTGCTTAAGTGCTTTTTTGTTTTCAAATTTCTTTTCGGTCTTGAAACCAAGATTTGGAGAATAATTTTCATATTCGAAATATGTCTTAAGATTGTCGTCAAGTTTTTTGTAAACTTGACCGCCATTATCAGAAAATCCTTCCGAAATCAGTTTCTATGCAATAATACGAGAAATGACCAAATCTTTTTCTTCCCATATAGTTGCAAACTCATCTGCAACTTTTGCAAGCTCAAGATTTTCTTTTGAATAAAGTTTTTCGATGATTTCCTTAGGGTACCATGTTTTCTGTTGCAGGTTGACTTGAAAAATTAATCAGTTAAAATGAAAGTTTTCCGTTCCCATTTTCTCACGGAGTTGCAGGTTGACTTGAAAAATTAATCAGTTAAAATATTCGTTTGTTCGTAACCCCATCTGTTTACGTTGCAGGTTGACTTGAAAAATTAATCAGTTAAAATGGAAACATACAGGCCAGCAACGCGTTACAGGTTGCAGGTTGACTTGAAAAATTAATCAGTTAAAATCAGCTTTGGCAGGAGCAGAAAGATTGAGCAGTTGCAGGTTGACTTGAAAAATTAATCAGTTAAAATCTAAGCTCACTGAAGCAAACATGGCAAATGTTGCAGGTTGACTTGAAAAATTAATCAGTTAAAATAACTCCTTATCAACATAGCGCACCTTCTCCGTTGCAGGTTGACTTGAAAAATTAATCAGTTAAAATCCAGAGGGATTTCAAGAACCCTTCGGTGGAGTTGCAGGTTGACTTGAAAAATTAATCAGTTAAAATCTTGACCGTACAAAGATAAGCCCGAACGGTGTTGCAGGTTGACTTGAAAAATTAATCAGTTAAAATTGACCAGCAGTAGAAGATGATGCCTTACCTGTTGCAGGTTGACTTGAAAAATTAATCAGTTAAAATCTATGCAAAACTATGCAAAATCTGCATTTGTTGCAGGTTGACTTGAAAAATTAATCAGTTAAAATAAGGACGGATTTATAACAGTAAAGGGCAATGTTGCAGGTTGACTTGAAAAATTAATCAGTTAAAATGGTCGACACTTAAGGGATAATTACTGTAAGGTTGCAGGTTGACTTGAAAAATTAATCAGTTAAAATTTGGTGCGGAATACGGCAGGCAGACGGCACGTTGCAGGTTGACTTGAAAAATTAATCAGTTAAAATTGCTGGTGCTGCGTGTGCCGATTGTTTCTGGTTGCAGGTTGACTTGAAAAATTAATCAGTTAAAATCATCCTCGCAAACAAAAGAAGTCGGACGGAGTTGCAGGTTGACTTGAAAAATTAATCAGTTAAAATCGTTGTGTTGTAGTTGGTCTGCCAGTCGCTGTTGCAGGTTGACTTGAAAAATTAATCAGTTAAAATCTGTCCGGCATAATTCCATATATTTCATGGATTTATCCTATGCCGGGCATATTTTTTTTAACCAAAAATCAGAATAATTCTAGCTGTTCAGCCTGTTTTTTTTCTGTTTTTTGCTTTCCCTGATAGCTTATGATGTTTTCATACTGACGATCTGTAATGGTTACAATATCTACTTTTCCTTCTTCCGGTAAATTCATCCTTATTTGACCGTAATATTTCTGGCAGGCATCTTTTCCAGAGAACAACTTGGTATAAATCGAATACTGAACCATGGAAAATCCATTATCCAAAAGAAAATTCCTGAATTTTGTAGCCTCTTTCTGCTGATATTTTTCCGCAGTCGGCAAGTCAAACAAAACAAGCATCCACATAAGCTCATACCTATTCAAGGATTGTAATTCCATATTCATCTCCTTCCCACACGGGCAATTCAATGACAGGTTTCTTATATTCCAAAGCTTTTACAAATGACATTGCGTAATAACGCATGCTTTTTACTACTGTTGAGACCCCCTCGACCGTCATTATTCTAGCATTCAGCAGTTTCGCAAGTATTTTCTTTACGGCAGGTGTAACTTCCGATTCGCCATCCTGAACAAGCTTATAAACAACACAATCCACCATAGCCCTATAGATTTCAAAAAGATCATCCACAAGACAAAACTGATTCAAGTTGTTTTCATGATGGATCCCAAGAGCAGGCAAAAGACCGCTTGAACAGACTGCCCTTGCCATGGCGGCCCTCATTATTGCATATCCATAGTTCAAAAGACTATTTACCCCTTCTTCTTCTCTATCTCTGCAAAATTTTTCACCAAACAGAAATTTAAAGTACATTTTGGCAGCATAGCCTTCCCTGTTGGAAGTATCTCCTGAATCAACAGACACTGATATTTTATCAATTACTTCTGATTCATCGTTTTTGCCACAAACGCGCAATGCTATAGCTTGGTTTTGGATTTTTCTTATGACAATTTGCTGCCAAACCCTTTTCTTGAACGGAAGACTTGCATTAATTTGACCTTTAAGGATTTTAGCAAAAAGATAATGAGAATATTCTGGTATTACCATACTCATTGGAATATAATTTTTTCCGCACAAGACGGTAACACAGCCTTTTTCTGCCAGCGCATTCAACACATTTTTTGTAATGGTGACGCTCTGAGCAGAAAGCAACATTACAGCAATGTCATCAAGAGGAACAGAACCGATTACAGTATCTTTTTCCTTGATTACGGCGAAACCACGATTGAGAGAGACATATCTATTTTCTTGACTTATCTCCAGTACTCTGTTCAGCACAATTATATTATCGGCATGCCGAACAGAGTTTATCACGGCTTATTTTTAAAAATTCGACCTATAGGATTCACTGTAACAAACCGTGCGTTTTTTATTCCGAACAGAATATTTACAGAAATCCAGTTCTGAGTCTTCTGCATTTTCCAGCAAGGTTCAGTCATGACATCTGCAGTTGATATTAACCAATCAGCACAATTTGTAACAGAACAAATCGGGCGATAATCCAATTTATTACTCGTCGCCGCATACCCTGCAATACGACACAAATAACTTTCCCCATTTTCAGTAAATTCCAGGTAATCACCTTTATGTATCATACCCATATTTTTTGCCACAGGATGAGGTTTTCCATTTTCAATTACCGATTTCTTTACATTTCCGCGAGCATCCAATTCATCACGCCTTATATACTGAGCCTGATAAGTTGGTCCAGCTCCCTCTTTTTTCGGAGGAACTTGCCAAATAATCGCTGAAAAATAATCATCCGGAGCAAGATAACGAGGAACATCCCCCGCAATCACAATAGGAGTCTGCACCCTGTTTATACAGCGTAACTTTTTTATTCTCTTCTCTGTTGCATAATCAAGAACAGCTTTTTCAAAACTTACAGGAGCATTTTTTACATACTCAAGCAAATCCCTTTTTATTTTTTCATCAACGATACTTTCAAGGTCTTTTACAGATTTGAACGACTCTATGATTTCTCTCGTAACATAAACTTCTGAACCGTCTGAAGGTAATTTAATCTTTCCGAGCAATGTTTCTTTTGAAAGCTTTCCCTGAATTCCATGATCAGGCTTAAAGCTTGGAACAATTCTTTTTACTTTATCAACGAGTTCTGTTCTCAAAACAGGCATCTGAGGTACTTCTATTCCGTTTTTTTGACGGATTGAATTCAAATGAGATATTTCGCTTACCATACTGCGGTCAACAAGAGCAATAACACTTGCATCCAACGCATGATGACGATGATCATACCTGTTCTTTCTGTATGTACCAACTTGTTCTGGTTTCAAGTTAAAATGGGCTGCTTCTTTATCACCAATCTTTCTCTTCAGAATCGAATCTATATCCCATTTATCACGAAGAAGTTTTGTCATTCCTCCGTTTACTGACCAAACATCATCACATATAGACTTCAGGTATTTCAATGCAGACTTTGAAAGATATGCATTATCAGTTAGCTGCCTTGCAATGAACTTACTGTCTTCTTCAAAATTCTCCATGGCATTTACAGCAAACCTCGAACGCTTTACGGGGTTTCTCAGACAATTTGCACGAGCAAGAATCTCTGCCCAGTTAAATCCTTTGGGATTTGAAGAAAAAGCCTCAAAAGGAGACCTTTCCTTTTTAAAAGCATTGCAGGAACTGTGGGCTATAGTAAGATTTGACTCTGAATCCAACAAGGTTCTGCTAAAAGGAAGAATATGTTCTATTTCAATATTCTTTGTAAAAAGCTCAGCCCCGGAAATATTTTTTCCACAGTAGATGCATTTGCGGCTGAGCGTTTCAACACCCAATTCTTCCCATAATCTGAACTTGAGTCTATCTATTCTTGAAGGATGTTCAATTTTATAGGCATCAGACAAATTCTTATTTATTACTTCATTTCTCTTTGCATTCTGAGATTGTTCCCTAAGAATTCTGTCCTTTGCTTCCCTACTGTTTTTTAGATCCCTTGAAAGTTCTACTACAATCTGCTTAGGCTTGCCATACTCCTTGATAATGCAGTTTACTACTGTTCTAGTTTGATTCAGTGCAACATGTACTGTTGGATTACTTATCTTTCCATATTTTAATTCAGGCTTTTCTTCCGGAGCATCAGCCTTGATTCCTATCGTTGAGCCAACAAGAACTTTTCCGTAATAAGGCAGCGTATCATATTTTTCAACAGTTTGATCTGCATATTTGTAGCCAAGCATTTGGACTGCAGCTGAAAATACAGGACGAGTTACCTTATCCTCCATTTTCTTTACAATAGCTTGAGTAACTTCCTTGCAAAGCATTGTTGTTCCACTTACAAGAACAATATTAGTTATGCAGGACTTCTGTTCATCGGTTAGAGCATACTTTGAAAGCATTTCCAAAACTTCGCTGTCTTCTTCAGCAACAATTAGTTTTTCAACTATTTCATCTTGTTCCTCAAGTGACAGTTCATCCCATAATTTTCCAAAGCATTTTTCATTCCTGAGTTTTACAGAAGTGGGACAGCCATTCAATCCTGTTCTGCTTTTAACTTCAAGATTAAAAGTACAATCAGGGGTTAATTCCAACTTCTTCTTCATCGCATCGAATTTTACTGTAGCCTGATTGTAGAGGATAGAAATAAGTTTATCTTCTTGTTCCTCTGTTAAAGGCAACACTTTCCCTTCACCAGTCTGATAATTCAGGTTTCTAATTTCCTGAAGTACACGGATTTTTTCACTTGAAGGGAATGCCTTATACGAGCGTTCATTCTCAGGCATATACTGGCACCTGCCTCTCTCCTGTGGTTTTAGAGGTCTTTGGTTGAAAATGGATTCATAAATTGAGTTCCAATCTATATTCTTAAAATATTTTTCCTGTTTCTGTTTAATGAGATTGAATTCTTCGACATACAATTGTCTTAAAGGATAGTAATTTGTTCTGCCAGGTACAAATCGTATTCCTTCATTTTCATCTTTGTTATTCCACAAAAATTCCCCGATGGTTCTGCAACCAGAAGCAAGCATTGCCTTCAAAAGTTCGTTACACATTTGAGACTGAGATAGATTTCCACCCTTTGTTTCTTTTTCCGAAACATCTTCTCTTGTACCATCTTTTCTATTGCTTTTGAATCCACGCCTTACAGACAAATTAAAAAGGACTCTCCCCAATTCAAAAGGCTCTAGTTTAGAATCCAATGCTTTTATTCTCAGTTCATAAGGGTTAAGTTTCTTAAGAGCAAGACATTCTTCCTTTGAATTAGGAAAGAGCCCTTCCTTTTGCAAAATCCTGAATGTCTGTTTTCTCCTAAGTTTTCTTCTATAATTCTGTCTTCTTATTCCACGAGCAATACGTCTTTCAACAGCAAGAGGTTCTTTTGTCTTAGGATTTCTACCATCAGAGAAGATTCTTACACCCATATCAATTAACGAATTCGGTTTTTTATCTTTATCAATACTATAAACTGCCCAGCCAATAGAATTAGTTCCAAGGTCAAGCCCAAGCCGATAATCAATATTTTTAGCCATGTGCACCTCTATATTTTAAAGTATAAGAGCAAAATGATTATTTGGCAAAGAAATCTGCATAAAATTTGACAATTTATGATTTCTCAAATATATTTAGAATACTGGTTAATTTTTCTAGTCAACCTGCTAACAAGAGGTCTTATGACCTCGCAAAATGCTTTTACATTTTTTACGAAAATGTAAATACTAATTAGATGAAAAAAGGAAGCTACGGCTTCCTTTTTGCTTTTAAAAATCCCTTGTAAATTCCTGTACTTTCAATACCCTTGGCCTGCATAAATATTCACTTTTATTTACAATCCTGCATAAATCCATTATTCTATTGCCATTATGATTAATCCATTGGCTCAAGAATTAAACGACGCACTCAAAGGAACTACAGCCGGCGAGTTGCTTTCTGATGTAGGTGTTAGACTTTACTTCCCTAAGGGAATCATTGCCCAGAGCGGTGAAGCCAAAAAACTCGGTCATACAGCAAACGGAACTATTGGAACAACAGTAGTAGACGGTAAACCACTTGTACTCCCTTCAATTAGAAAGTACATCAGCGGCGAACTCACTTCAGGTGAACTCGTAGGATATGCACCTACAGCTGGTAATCCAGATCTCCGCGCAGTATGGAAAGAAGAATTAATCAGAAAAAATCCTTCACTCAAGGACAAGTCATTTTCACTTCCAGTTGTAGTTCCAGGACTTACAGCCGGAATCTCATATCTTGCAGACCTCTTCCTTGATGAAAAGCACGCACTCGTAGCAGCAGATCCATCATGGGACAATTATGTTCTCATTGCAAACGCAAGACGCAATGCAGACTTCGTTCAGTTCAAGGTTTTCAAGGACGGAAAATTCAACATCGAAGGCCTCAAGGAAACCCTCAACGAACAGGCAAAGACAGGCAGCGTCCGCGTTATCCTCAACTTCCCTCAGAACCCTTCAGGATATTCTCCAACAAAGGACGAAGCAAAGCAGCTGGTTGCCATGTGCAAAGAACTTGCAGAAAAGGGAACAAAGGTAATGGTATGGTGCGACGATGCATACTTCGGACTCAACTACGAAGATGACATTGAACCTCAGTCACTCTTTGCACACCTCTGCGACCTTCATGAAAATGTTCTCGCTGCAAAAATCGACGGGCCAACAAAGGAAGACTTTGCATGGGGATTCCGCACAGGATTCATTACATTCGGTTGCAAGGGAATGACAGAAGCTCAGTACGATGCCCTCGTAAAGAAGCTTATGGCTGCAATCCGTTCTTCAGTTTCATGTGCTTCAACACCAAGCCAGTCATTCATCCTCAAAGGATACAAGGCAGGCAACATCGAAGCCGAAAAGAAGGAATTCCGCAAGATTCTTGAACGCCGCTATGCAATCGTCCGCAAGTTTGTTAACGAACACAAGAGCGACTACATTGAACCACTTCCGTTCAACTCAGGTTACTTCATGTCATTCGATACAAAAAACATCAATGCAGAGGAACTCCGCGTAAAACTTCTTCATGAACACGGAATCGGAACAATCCAGATCGATCCACAGACACTCCGCGTTGCTTTCTCTAGCCTTGACGAAGAAAACATCGAAGTTGTTTACAACGCAATCTACAAGGTTGCAGAAGAAATGGGAAAGAACTAATTCAGTTTAATTCATAATGGAAACTGGCTGTCCACAATTTGCGGACAGCCTTTTTTTATATTCTCCGTTCCTTATTTCAAAAAATTCTGCTAGAATGTTTTTATGAAAACAATTGCTAAACTTGCCTGTTTTTTGATTCCCCTTGCATTCATTTCCTGTACGAAACCCAAAGACAAGACTTTAATAATATGGACCAACAATACTGAAATAGTTTCCTATGTTGAACTTTTCAATGCGACCCACGAAAAAACAAAGGCTGTTGTTGTTTACAAAAAAGAACCTGCCCGTGCGCTTCCTCCATCAAAGGATGAAATTATACCGGACATTATTATCGGTCCATGGCTCAAGAATTCCCTTACACGGAAATACTTTACTTCAATGGATTATCTCTTTGCAGAAAAAAGCATTTCAAAGACCCAATTCTACAAGAAGCTTCTGGACTATGGATGCATCAACGAAAAGCAGTATCTTCTTCCGGTAAGTTTCAACCTTCCTGCCATGATTTTCAGCAAGAAGAATGAATCTCTTGTAGGCAACGACCACTATCTGGATTTTGAACACATTAAGGAAACTGCAAAAAAATTCAACGCAAAAAATGATAAGGAAGCCTACACCACCATGGGTTTTGGACCTTCATGGGACAGCGAGTTTCTTTACACCCTCACAAAACTTGACGGTGCGTCCTACCATGAAAAAGGAACAAGCTTTTTATGGAATCAGGAAGCAATGCACAATTCCATCAACAGAATTCAATATTGGACAAAATTCTGCAACACTGACACAACTACCGAACAGAACTTCCAGTTCCGCTACCTGTACATGCCTTTCTACCGTCAGGTAACATCCGGCAGATGCCTTTATGCATACACAACAAGCGACAACCTGTTTACGCTTACAGACGCACAGTCTTCCAGCATTTCCTTCAGATGGATTGTTCAGAACAATAAAATTCCCGTCGAAGACAACATCCTTACCATGGGAATCTACAAGGGTGCAGAACATTCAGCACAGGCAGAAGTTTTCATTACCTGGCTCCTAAAAGAAGAAACTCAGCAAAAGCTGATTGAACGCACAGAGAACATGAAACTTGACAGCGTTAACTTTGGAATCGCCGGCGGATTTTCATCCCTTCACGATGTAAATGAAAAATACTATCCAGCCTTCTACCGACAGCTTTTGGGAAACATGCCTCCGGAAGAATACCTAACTCTCCCAAACATTCTTCCATACAGATGGGAAAGCCTTAAGGAAAACGTAATCCTTCCATATCTTTTGGACAGCACAAATACAAACGGTTCAAAGAACAATTCAACATTGGAAGAAAGAATTACTGAATGGACAAAACAGTTCTATTGATGCATTACCCTCGACGGAATAAAAAAGGATGCCAACGAAAGAAACTGACTCCTGAAGAAGCATTTTTCCTTACCATGACATCCTTTTTTTATTTATATAATCAGAACTGAAGGGACAGACCCCTACATCTTTATTCAATCTTAAAAAACACTAAACAAATTTCTACCCCATCCGATAATGAAAGTGAGGGTAGGATTATGTTTTCAAACGGAATAAATCTTAACGCAGCATCATACAACAATGTTTTCTCAACTTCTTCAGGTTCACTTTTTGTACCGGTAAAGCCAAGTGCTGTCATTTATTCACAGTTGGACTATGTTCACGGAACTGCAGCAAAAAGCGGTCAGAACGGAGTTCCACTCAATAAAGTAAGAATCCTGAACACTCTAATCAATCAGCTTGTATCAATGAAACAGAAGGCATCTGCTCCTTCGGAAGAAGAAATCTCAGGAATGTCAGAAGAACAGAAAGATGCATTGATCAAGGAATACCAGCAGCAGATCAAGTCTGCAGTATCCAACACAGCACAGCCTGAAGGTTACGGATTTGCAGGCCTCATGCCGGAAGCAGGCGCTGTAGTAAGCGTAAACGCCTAGTTCCAGACACCCCAAAGGAATAATCCTGAAACTGCAGCGGTTATTGCTGCAAAAGGGATTCCCGTCTTTGTCCATTCACCAAAAGAAAAATCTTCTCCATTGTCCTTAAGCATGTCCACAGCAATTATGTTTGCAGATGAACCAACAGGAGTAATACAGCTTCCTATGCAACTTCCCAAAAGAATTGCAAATGTAAAGAGCTCAGGATCTGCATCAATTGCAAGTGCATAAATGGATGCAAACGGAAGGAGGACGGCTACATATACAACATTGTCAACGAAGGCAGAAACAAGAACTGACACAGCAATAAGGATTATAAAAGCATACCCTTTAATGTCGCCTGCAATATTTCCTACGAGCAAAACCAGGTCGGACAAGATGCCAGATTCCCTTACGGCAGCGGCAACAACGAATGTCCCCATTAAAAAAACAACCGCCTTCCATTCAGTCTTCATAATAACTTCAAGAACTTCAGCAGCTGTTTTTTTCTGGGTCAATTTGAACCATATCATGGAAACAATGCCCATCAAGAATACAAAAATGCCGGTGGCGGATTCAATGCGATGATGGAAATACGACATGAAGGAAAGTCCTGCAACCATAATTCCCAGAATAATTGAAGGTCCCCAGGAAACAAGATTTTCTACAGGAATTTCAATTCTGTTTTTCTTGTTCTTTGCAAACACAAAATAATAGAAGGAACAGCCTGCAATCATGGCAACCTGACAGATTACAAAGAAGGAAACCCTGCCGTCATAAATGAAAAAATCATTGAAACGGAAACCGGAAAAACCCGCAAACATGGCGGATTCTGGACTTGCAGACAAGGTTGCAGCAACTTCAACATTGCTGATCATTGCAACGGCAGAAACAAGCCTGCCTGATTTTATTCCGGCACCTTTGCAAAAAGAGATTGCAACCGGAAACATAATTATAACTGCCGCTATGTTTCCCACAAATGCAGACACAAGAGCAGCAACAGCAAGAATTGCAACGACTGCACCACAAAGGTTAGTACTTCTTTTTGCAAGGCTTGAACCTATATGAGCAGCAACTTTGGAATAGGCAAGAACCGAAGACAGCATCATGCTTCCAAGACAAATCAAAACCGCATTCCACTTTACTACTTCAGTAAGTGAATGAACCAAAGCATAGGATCTTGCAGCAGCATTTCCTTCAAGGGCTATAACATCTTCAGGTAAATAGAATATTGAATTTGGAACAATAGTTCCAAGAAGAATTACAAGAAGGGCAGCTCCAGTGGTAAACCATATCTTTTTGTTTTGAAAGACAGCAATCATAATGCAGGTAACAACTGCAATGACTCCAACAACTATTTTGATGCTCATCATAACACCTCAGAATATAACTAATTCAGGAACAAAAGTCTTCCGCTCACCAGGAACCACCTGATAGAATACGGCATCATTATATCCCTTGCCTTTTTCAACTTCCAGAATTGCAAAAACAGAAGGCTGCCCTTGTCTTGGTCTCGAACAGCTTCCAGGATTCAGAACAAATATATTTCCACTGGTAAGTGCGCTGAAACACACATGGGTATGTCCAAATAAAACTGCATCACAGCCAATATTTGAAGCAACTTCTTTCATTCCATCAAGGCCCTCATATAGGGAATACCTGTGCCCATGGGTAAAGAAAACATTATGTCCTGCAGCTATCAAAGAACAGCTGAGAGGAACTTTGATGCATTCGTCATTTATAGGATACGTGTCAGGATCGTTGTTTCCTTCCACTACTCCAAGAACAGGAGGAACCGATTCTGCAATTTCCACAAGTCTTGCAATGTCTTCAATTCCGTCCCCGCAGAAAATCATCCCGTCGCATTCACTTCCAAATTCCTGCACGATGGTTTTAAGACTGTTGAAATTCCCGTGGGAATCAGACACTACAAGAAGCCTTGCCTTTTCCATATTTGCAAGGCTATCAACGGCTTCCTGAGTTCCGATGAGATTTGTCAGGTAGTTTTGCTTAAATGTATTCAAAAATCACTCCGAAGCTTCAATTACAAAATGGTTTCTGGACTGGATTCCTGACTCGCCGTCAACGTAGCGGTGAACTTTTCTTTTACCTACAATGCTCTGAACATGAGCATGAAGTTCATTGTCAGAAGGAAGTTCACCAGGAAGAATTGCAGCATAACGTATTGCCGAAACAAGAATATCAAATATATCCTTGTCCAGCACCTGATCCTGTTCTTCCATAGCACTTGAACTTTCGTGGTCAAGAACAAAACTGCAGGTTCCTTCCTGCCCAAGAATATCATCCTGAGGGAAGAAAGAAAAAATATTGAAGTTGGGTGTATTATCCCTTCCGTCACGAATGCTTGCAAAGGTATAGTGACATCCTTCCGGAGCACCCAGGACAACTATGCCGCGAATGTTGGCAGCTTCCGCAACTGAACGGAAATTTGAAATGCGGTTGTGAAAGTCATCAGGGAAAACCATGCACTTCACAAGACCTCCGTTTTCTGCAAGTCCATATTTTTCAGAAAGAATTGACTCCGCCTTTTCATAAAATATCTTTTCATTGTAACCGTATCCGAATATTACGAATACAGTTCCTTCATCATTGGACCATTTAGCAGGCTGAAATTCATTTTCCCTTGCATCGACAGGCTGAATTTCAATTATGTCACCCGACATGACAACCTGATGTTCCGATTTATTTTTGACGCAGGAAATTAAAAGCAGCAAAAGCAACGATGCTGCAACCTGCGCGATTTTATTAAATTTCATATTGTTTATCCCCAAACTGTTAAAACTTCTTTCCCTATGATATAATTTTTTACTATGAAAAGCAAAGCAAAAAGCAAGCGCAAAAACACATCGTTTTCCAAATTTACAGGATTTATCGTATTGATAATCTTTACGGCAATCGCAGTAATTCTGGCAAAGTTCAATATGTTCCAGAAACTTGATTACCGTCTTTACGACTACACCCTTGGACTTTCAAAAGAAATTGAAACTAACGAAGACATTGTCCTCATCGATATTGATGATGAATCCCTTGGACGAATCGGTGCATGGCCTTGGACCCGCGATATTATCGGTAATTCACTCTTGAGGATGAAGGAATTCGGCGCAAGGCAGGCCATTTTCGATATTGAGTACCTTTCTTCATCTACGAAAGGTATCAATGAAAATCTTGAAGAAACTGTTCTTGAAACTTTTGCAAAAGGCGAAGAGGACATTGCCAATTCCGTTTTAGACTTTGCAGGCTCTATTGAATCAGGAAACACAAACAAAGCAAATGCACAGGCAAAAGCTTCTTCTCTCATGAGCAATCAAATTGACGGCATCCTCTATGAAATGCAGAGGGACATTACATCTGACTTTTCAAGAGACTATGACGACTATTTTGCACGATGCATCCAGTTCTTCGGAAACGCTTCACTTACAGTCAACTTCAGAAACCTTGCCATCAAAAGAGAACCGGAAGAAATATCTTATGCCCACAACCGATTTCTCTTTTCAAATGTAGAAGACCCAATGAATTTGATCCAAACAGGAAACGTCTACACAACAAAAGAAGAAGATGAAACCGTTGAAAGAAGTTTTACCCCTGCAATGCATCGCTTTGTAAGCCGCGGTTCAGGCTTGGGATTCACAAACGTCGTTGTAGACAAGGACGGTATCCGTCGCCGCGTTGAACTTCTCAATTACCACGACGACAGATATGCAGGTCAGCTTGCCTTCGGTCCTCTTTTAAAAATCATGGATGTTCAGAAAATGGAACGCACAAAGAATTCGCTCATTGTGTACGGCGCAAAAGTTCCAGGAAAAGAAGAAAGGCAGGACATTAAAATTCCTTTGGACAAGCACGGAAGAATGCTCATCAACTGGCTTCATGGAAATTACTATGAAAGTTTCCGGCATGTTCCGGTTTACATGCTCTATAACCTTGATATTGCAGAACGCCTTATCATTGATAACCTTGCAGCAATAAACGAAGCAAACCTTTCTTCCCTTTCCGAAGACGATGCTGACTACCTGCTTAATACAAACTACTTCTATTCCGAATACAAGAACCTTGTAAAAAACAAGAATCAGCTTCTCTTGAAGTGCCGTGGTTTTGCAGAAGACGGAACTCCAATAAGGGGAGGACTCACAAGTTCAGACTACAGCATGTATTTCTTTGCAAGAAAGGATTTCTTCAAGAACCTCAAGGAATTTACAGATTCTCTCAATACAATTCAAAATGCAGTCAGCGTTCCACTCATTGCAGAACTTGTTTCAAGCGTTGACCACTACCTTAAGGATGAAGAAATCCTTCGTTCAGCCATCAAGAACTCAGTCTGCTTCATCGGTAACTGTGCAACATCAAGTACTGATCTTGGCGTAACTCCATTCATCAAGCGTTACGCAAACCTTGGTACTCATGCCAACGTCGCAAACACAATCCTTCAGCAGGATTTCATTACGGAAATCGATGTCCTTTGGGGAATTGCCGTCTGTTTCTGCCTTATTCTTGTGATTCTTCTACTTACAATCAATATGAGCCCTAGCTGGAAAAATGTCTTTGGCATCATATACATCATCGTTCCGGCAGCAATGTTTGTAATCCTGATGATTGTCTTCAAGATTTACATTCCTGCTGTTGTTCCATTCGTCATGTGTGCAATGATCTTCATCACTGAAGTTACAATTAATTTCCGTACCGTAAATGCAGACAAAAAATTCCTTCAGTCGACGTTCGGTGCCTACGTTGCTCCTGCAGTCGTAAATGAAATCATCAAGAACCCTGATACTGCAAAACTCGGTGGTGAAAACAAAAACATTACAGCACTCTTTTCCGACGTAAAAACTTTCTCCGGATTTACTGAGGTCATCAATGATGAAGAAGGCGAAGGAAACGGAGCTACAAGACTGGTTTCTATCCTTAACGAATACCTTGGTGCTTTAAGCGATGCAATCATGTCTTGTCACGGAACAATCGATAAGTACGTTGGTGATGAAATCGTATCCTTTTTCGGTGCCCCGATTGACGACCCTGAAAATGCATACCATGCCTGTCTTGCAGGCATCAGGATGCTTCAGGCTGAAGCAAAGTATAATGAAGAAAACAAATTAAAGCTTCCCATCATAAAAGAAACTGGTGAGCCTTTCTACCTTCATTCCCGCGTAGGCATCAATACCGGAAACATGGTTGTCGGAAATATGGGTACAAGCAAAAAGCTGAACTACACGATCATGGGAAACAACGTAAACCTTGCATCCCGTCTTGAAGGAACAAACAAAGTCTACAACTCATGGATCATCTGTTCTGACACAACCTGGCAGGCTGCAGATTCCGGCATTCACAAAGGGGAGCTTATAGCAAGAAAACTTGATTATGTACGAGTTGTAAATGTCAACAAACCGGTCCAGATCCATAACATTCTTGGTCTTAAATCAGAAATGGACCCTGCACAGGTAGAAGCAGCGGCACTCTTCAATGAAGGCATGAGATACTACCTTATGGGAAGCGATACTCCTGAAGTAAAGAAGAATGTTGAAGAACTTAAAACCGCATATGCATACTTTAAGAAAGCCAAGGAATGTTACCCGGCAGACGGATCTTCAGAAGTCTTCATGAAAAGATGCTCAATGTACATAAAGAAGGGTGTTCCGGCAATCTGGGACGGCGTATATACAATGACATCAAAGTAATGAAATATGACAAACCAATAACTAATTGGGACAAAAAAAACACGCTTCGTATGAAGCGTGTTTTTTTATCTCTAAACCATCAAGGCATTAAACTCAAATCTTGAACTGGTCAACCTGTTCGCCGATGTCGGAAATTGCATCTGCCATCTGCTGTGAGATACCAGAAAGTGCAGCACCAGTTTCGTTGATCTTTGTTGCACCTGTTGCCATTTCTTCCATTCCGCTCTTCATTGCAGTTGTAGCATCCTGGAGGTTTCTGATTTCTTCAAGGATAGCCTTGTTTCCTTCAGACATTTCTTCAGATGCATTCTTAACCTGAGCAGAGCTGTCATTCATGTGGCCGAGGGCTTCAGAAATCTGCTTGGATCCTTCCGCCTGTTCGTCCATTGCATTCTTGATTTCCTGAACAAGGTTGCTTGTATCGTTCATTCCGCTTGAAACAAGGGCGAATGCTTCTGCAGCATCCTTAGATACATTAACGATGTCTTCGATATTAACGGCAATCTTCTGAAGCTGATCACCGATTGTCTTTGTCTGTTCTGCAGATGTTTCAGAAAGCTTACGGATTTCATCGGCAACAACCGAGAAGCCTTTACCTGCTTCGCCTGCGTGTGCAGCTTCGATTGCAGCATTCATGGCAAGGAGGTTTGTCTGGTTTGCAATAGAAGAAATAACTGCGTTGGCTTCCTGAAGTGCCTGTGATTCACTTGCAATTGTAAGGATCTTGGCATTAACGTCTTCCTGCTTCTGTACTCCTTCAGATGCCTTGCGTTCAAGGTCGTTGAAAGATGTTGCCATTCTTGAAACAGAATTGTTAACGCTATTGATGTTTCCGATCATTTCTTCAACTGCTGATGCGGCCTGAGTTACACTGGCACTTTGGCCTTCAATCATGCGGTTGAGGGATTCAATGTTAGAAGCAATTTCGTTAACGGCACCTGCTGTCTGGTGAACGCTGTCAGCCTGAGAAGTGATGCTGTTACCCATGCTTTCAATGTTTGCAATGATCTGAGTAATGGAAGCTGATGTATCTTCTGTACTTGCCTTAAGGTCGCTACCAGAACGATCAAGGTCATTCTTTGAATTCTTCATTGTCGAAACGATGCCCTGAAGTTTTTCAGAGAAGTTGTTGAAGCCTTCAACTACGCGGCCGATTTCATTATTATTCTTGCCTTTGAGTTCGATTCTCTTTGTAAGGTCAGCATTGCCGGATGCAATTTCATTGATTGCCTTTTCAACAATTACGAGTGGTTTAATAGCACTGTTGATGAGGTATGCAATGATAAGAAGAAGAACAACTGCTGTAACAATACTGAATGAAACGATAAGTTTTGAAGCTGCATTTGATGTTGCAAAAACTTCCTGACTGTTCATTGCAAAAGTCATGTACCACTTTGTGTGTTCAACAGGTGAATAGACGAGCATCATTTCCTCAGGAAGTTTTTCATAGAATACTGTTGTCTTGCCGCCAAAAGAATCAATGAGGGAATCAATTCTTGCTGAATTAACTTTGTCATTGCGTGCAAGCTGAATGCTTTCCATGTTTCCAGATGTAGCAATTGGGTTATGCTCAGATGAATAAAGTGTACCGATACCTGTCTTTCCAACATGAACACCGTCAACAATGTGGTTCAAGTGTTCGATAAGGATAACGGCACAGAAGAAACCTATTCTGTCTCCGTCTACATCAACCGGACGGCAAACATGGAGAACTGACTTTCCTGTTGTCTTTGATGCAACAGGATTGTCTACATAGAAGTCCTTCTTCTGAACCATGATTGCCTGATAGTAGTCGCGGTCCTTAACATTTGTATGTGACATGATGTCCGAATCGAAGTTACCGTTTTTATCTACGAATGCAACATAGTCAAAATCTGAAGGACGAATCTCTGCATTGTTCTGAAGCCATGCAACAATCTGAGCAGGGTCCTTTGTCCTGTTGACCTGATTTTTTGTATAAGCTGCAAGTTCAGCATTATATTCGTCGATTTTTGCCGTAATTTCTTTACTGAAAAGTTCAGCCATTACTGAATAAGAATCTTCAGCTGTCTTCTTCATTTCGTTTTTTGTATAATTTGAAATTACCAAAAGCTGAATTGCATTGAGGGCGATAAAAGCAACTGCAATAGTAAGAAGAAGTTTTACTACAAGCTTTCCTTTTTTTACTTTCTTTTCCATGGATCCTCCTGGATTCTTAATTGCTAATAAGTCTCTTAATATATTATCGACCATATTTCTAATTTTTCAAGAATTTTAAGAAAATTCATTCTTCATTTTGATTTTTAGACAAAAATTTAGTATCTTCTATATATATTTACATTCAGGGGAATACAGATGGCTAAAAAACAGACACCCATAACACTGCTCTGCGGATATCTTGGAGCAGGAAAAACTACACTTATGAATAAGATTCTTTCCAATCAGGAAGGATATAAAGTTGCAGTAATCGTAAACGACATCGGTGAAGTTAATGTTGATGCAAAGCTTATCGCTGACGGCGCCAAGATTACAGATACCTCAAGCATCGTTCCAATGACAAACGGATGCCTTTGCTGCACCCTCAAAAGCGATATGGTAAAGAACATCGAAAACATCATCAAAAGCGGAAAATTCGACTACATCATGATTGAAGCTTCCGGTGTTTGCGAACCAATGCCAATCGCACAGGAACTTGAACTCATCAAAAACGGAAAGCTGGACAATGTTGTAGGTGTTGTTGATGCTGCACGCCTCGTAGACGAATTTGCAGGCGGAGACAAACTTCTTGCAAAGGAATCAATGGGTGAAGAAGACATTGAAAGCCTCCTGGTTCAGCAGATTGAATTCTGTTCTACCCTTGTCATCAACAAGAAGGATCTTGTTACTGAAGACCAGTTCAAGAAGGTACGCAAGGTTATTGAAGTTCTCCACCCAGGAGTAAACATCATCGAAACCGACCACGGTAATGTTGAAGTTTCAAAGGTTATGGGAACAGGTTCATTTGAATTCGACAAAGTTTACGCAAGCGCAGGCTGGTGCAAGCATCTTGAAGAAGACGAAGTAGAAGATGATGACGACCATGATGAACACGAGCATCATCACGACCACGATGAACACGAGCATCATCACGACCATGAAGGACACGAACACCATCACGACCACAACGATGAGGACCACGACAATCCGGCACACGGCGAAGAAGGACATCACTGCGACGAACACTGTCATCATCACCACCATCATGAACACAAGCACGAAGGCGAAAGCGAAGACGAATATGGAATCGGAACCTTCATCTACTACCGCCGCAAGGCATTTGACCGCCAGAAGCTGGATGAATACGCAAACAACTGGCCGCGCAACATCATCCGCTGCAAGGGATTGATGTGGTTCAGCGACGAACCTGAAATGGCTTGGGTTTTTGAAACTTCAGGACGTCAGATTTCTGCAGGCTACAGTGGACAGTGGGTTGCTGCATGTCCTGCAAAGGAACAGAAGGAAATCCTTGAAGCAAATCCTAAGATCAAGGAAGAATGGGATGAAACTGTCGGCGACAGAATGATAAAACTCTGTGTAATCGGTCAGAACCTGGACAAGGCAAAGATCAGCGCAGAACTGGATGCCTGTCTGGCATAATCGGAATCCTTAGTCGTCATTGCGAGCTGGGAACCGGTGTGGCAACCACATGCCGGAAAAGCAAAGGCACGCGTGGATTGCTTCGTCGCAGGCTTCTCGCAATGACGGGGTGTCATTCCTTGCAATGGCGGGGTGCCATCTCTCGCAATGACGGGGTGCCATTCCTCGCAATGACGGGGTGCCCCCTTGCACAAATTCCTACAATAAATAAAATTCATTTCTATGAATCTTCTATCCATAAGTGGGCTTGCAAAAATCAGCCGCGAAAATTACCTTTTTACAGATGTTACATTCGGCCTCAACGAAGGAGACAAGGCCGCCCTTATTGGACGCAACGGAACCGGTAAATCAACCCTCCTCAATACAATTGCAGGTGTTCTTGAACCTGACCGTGGAACCGTTGTAATAAACAAGGAAGCCGGCGTTTCTTTTCTTCCTCAGAATCCAGTCTACGACAAGGAAGATACAATTCGTGACCATGTTTTCAAATCTGACAGCCCAAAGCTCAAGATTATCCGCGACTACGAGGACATCTGCCTTAAACTTGAAGATTCAGCATCGGAAAGCATCCAGAAAAAATTCGACGAACTTACTGTAAGAATGAATGCCGGTGACCTCTGGAACTACGAAGCACAGGTAAAATCAATTTTGAGCACCCTGGGCATCAATGACATGGACCGCAAAATGGGAGAACTTTCAGGCGGCATGATAAAGAAGGTTGCCCTTGCCCAGGTTCTTGTTGAAGACACAAAACTTCTTTTGCTTGACGAACCTACAAACCATCTTGACATCAGCACCATCTGGTGGCTTCAGAACTACCTTGCAGAAACAAAGCGTTCGGTACTCATGGTAACACATGACCGCTATTTTCTTGATGCTGTCTGCAACAACATTTACGAGCTTGACCGCAACCGCGTAAAGCTTTATGTGGGAAATTATTCGACATACCTTGAAAAGAAAGAAACTGAAGCAGAAATAGAAGCAAACACGGAACGAAGAATTGAATCTGTACTCCGATTTGAAAGGGACTGGCTCCGCCGTGGACCTTGTGCCCGAGGAACTAAAGCAAAGGCAAGAATTCAGCGCGACATGGCTTTGATCAACCGCGAAAAATTTCAGGAGGACAAGGGATTCACATTCCATGTGGAAGGCCGCCGCCTTGGGGGAAAGGTCCTTGAACTTCACAACATTTCAAAAAACTTTGCCAAGGGATTTGCAGAAAACAAGGACAATCATCCTGTCCTTAAGAATTTTTCATACACATTTAACAAGGGTGAGAAGATAGGAATTTTCGGAGACAACGGAAGCGGGAAAACTACCCTTCTGAACATCATTACAGGGAAAACCCAGGCAGATGAAGGAACCGTTGTAAAAGGCGAAAACACTTTCGTTGCCTACTACGAGCAGAATCCTGTTTTTGAAAACACAAGTCTTACGGTCCTTGAATACATCAAGGAAGCGGCCGACATCATGAAGACTGCCGACGGAACTGTTTTGAGTGCAGGACTTTTCCTAGAACAGTTTGGTTTTGAAGGAAGAATCCAGCACAGTGCAGTAAGTACCTTAAGCGGCGGAGAAAGAAAGAGGCTTTACCTTGTTCGCCTTTTAATAAGCAACCCAAACTTCATCATCCTTGACGAACCGACCAACGACTTTGACATCTTTACAATGAACATCCTTGAAAAATTCCTTCTGGACTTTGGAGGATGCCTCCTGATTGTAAGCCATGACCGTTACTTTATGGACAAGGTAGCGGATACAATGTTCGTTCTTGAAAATGACGGCAGCGTTTCAGGCTTTGTAGGCAAATGTTCCGAATACATTGATTATCGCGAGGAAAAACGCGCCGCAGAAAAAGATGCAATGAAAGCACAGGCAGCGGCAAACAAGGCCGCAGAAGCAGTCGGTGCAAGTACGAACAACCAGACGGCAAATTCCTCCGCCTTACCACAGGAAAAGAAACGAAAGATGTCTTTCAAGGAACAGAAGGAATTTGAAGAACTTGAAAAGAACATTGCGGAATGGGAAGAAAAGAAAAGTGAACTTGAAACTGCCATGGCCGACAGCGATTATACAAAAGCCCAGAAGGCGGGACAGGAATACAGCGAACTGGAAGCAAAGCTGGAAGCCGCCTACAGCCGCTGGGAAGAACTTGCAGAACTGCAGTAATCTTACTGCTTGCACCTGGCAAGATATTTTTTCAATTCCTTTAGGTAGTCCTCTCCGGTATCGGAAAGGACTATATTTTTTTTGGTGATGTAACCGATTTCCATCTTGCTGTTAGGATTGTCCTTGTCTGCTTCAAAAGGAACTGCAACAAATTCACTGCCGTTCAGCTCTTGGCAGATGATGCCAGAACACAAAGTATATGCATTGAGTCCTACCATGAGGTTAAGGTTTGTTGCACGGTCTGTTGTCTTGATCATTTTTGGATATTCATTTTCAGTCAAAATTTCTTCCGCATAATAGAAGGCGGAAGACTCGTTCTGATCAAAACTCAAGCAAGGGTAATCTTTAAGCTGTTCAAATGAAATTGATTTTTCTTTTGCCAGAGGATGTTTTTTCCAGAGGTAAACATAGGCATCGCAGGTAATCAACTTTTCAAAAACCAGATCATTGGCATTAAGAAGTTTTGTCATGGCCTTGCGGTTAAAGTCACTTAAGAAAAGAATTCCTATTTCACTTCTACCCGTTGCAACATCTTCTACTATTGTCAGGGTGCGGGTTTCGTTGATGGCAAATTCGTATTCCGAAGTATCAAATTTCTTTACCATTTCAACAAAAGATTTTACGGCAAATGAATAATGCTGGGTTGAAACGGCAAAATGCTTTTTTCGTTTGAGCTTGTTTTCATCCCCAAAGCGATCTACAAGGTTTTCATATTGGGCATAAACTTGCCTTGCATACTGAATGAATTCCTTTCCTTCACTCGTCAGGCTAATCCCCTTTGACGACCTGTTGAAAATGGTAATGCTGAATTCATGCTCAACATCTTTTATGGCAGCTGTAAGGGATGGCTGTGAAACATAAAGGCACTCGGATGCCTTGTTGATGGAACCTGTCTCTGAAACTCCGATGATGTATTTTAATTGCTGCAGCGTCATTTTTTTGCATCCAAAATTCTTAAACTAAATTCAAAAGAGTGTTACATTTACTTTTTCAAAGCCAAAACCTTTCACGGTGGCACTCACCAGTTCTATGAGTCTTGCATCGGCTTCCTTTACAATGCCGTTTCGTTCTGCTGCAAGCCCATAGTCAGCCATTGCCATATTTATCTCATCAAAAATTTCCTGTGTCGTGATAGGAACAAATAGACTTTTCTTTTCATCAAAGACTTCCTGCGAAACAAGAGTATTATCAATGATTGTACAATGAGGAATCTTTATCTCAACTTCTTTCCCATCAGGATTTATGCTTACCTGTGATTTCGCAAGGTCTTCCACACCGATTCTGACGATGCCTGAAAATTTTATGATGGCATAGGATTTTGCCATTCCACCTGCAGCAGATTTTTTTATGCTTACAATATCACTGTAACTGTTTTTAATTGCCGTCAATTCAGCAACATGAAGGACCTGATTCGTCAAAGCCTGATGGGTACGCTCAATTTTGACTTCAAACATCTTCTTCCATGTCATGAAACCAAATGCTGCGGCGGCAGCAATTACTACTGAGATAAACAGGTATTTAATTGATCTTAACTTCATGCCTTAAGTATACCACTTATTGTTTTTTCTCGCTTGTTTTTAGGCTGATTTTCCATTATTTTTTAAACCATGATTCAGCTTGTAAAAATAGAAGAAAACACCATTGCATTAAATACAAACATGACTTCAGAAACCTTTGCAAAGACAAGATTTGCAGAAAAGATAAAGGAAAAAGGTGTTCTTGCAGAATTGAACGGAAACAAATGGGACTACACACCATGGACTTTTGATTCCACAGAAGAAAAAGACGGAATAATTTTCATGACAGGGACTGCATTCCAAGGAAAAATCGCATCCGAAATTCTTGAGTCAGGAACAAACGAAGAAGTTCAACATCTGGCAAAAATCCTTTGCGGAGTCTTTGAGGATTCCATAGAAACACAGGCACCGGTTGCAAACATTGGATGCGGCGGAATCATTGTATCAGACGATTACAATAAAGTTCTTTTCCTACCATATAACTTCTGGACCATGGCAGTAATGTCTGCAGGAGACGAAACATTCAGTTCAAGCAACGGCATCTACATCAACCAGAATCAGAACAGGGAATCTGCCATAAGATTTACACAGGCAGTTTTAGTCTACAAAGCAATTGCAGGTATTTTTCCTTTTGCAGAAAAAGATACAAAAAAAAGATCCGCTGACATACTTGACGGAAACTACATTTTTCTAAAATGGACTGTTCCAGGAATAAACAAGGAACTCATATCATTTACAGAACGGGCACTTTCCGCAAAACCAACAGGCTTCCCTTCAAATGCATTCGATAACTATAAAAAAGCTGAAATCACAGAAGAAGAACTTTTAAAATTTTATAAGGATGCAGAAGCAGCTGCTTCAATTAAGAAGAAAAAAGTTCAGTCTAAAAGATTTGTACGCACAAAGCAGACAGCCATCATTTCCATTTCCATTGCCACTGCAATAATTCTTCTCATTGCCGGAAACTTGAGGAAGACTTCCCTTGAAAAACCTACAAGCAAAAGCCTTACTTCACTTGAAACTCTTGAAATGTATTACACCGCTTTGAACGACCTTAATGTTGATGCTGTCAAAAACTGCACTTACGGACTTTCCGACCATATAGATGCAATCAGCAACATATTCCTAAAATCAAGGACCAGATCCATGTACGACAGGCAGTCAGACACCATGAATCCTGCAGCATGGCTCATTAAGAATCAGATCCGGCACAACATTTTTGGTCTTTCACAGTTCTATATTGACGGAAAAGAAGGAAGCCTCCTTGTTGAAGGACCACGAAAAAACACAAACCCTGAACCCCTTACAGAAGAAGACGGAATCAAAATCAAGAGCGGTGATGTCAAGAAATTCCATGTTACTTATACAGTACTTGATACGACGGGAGAAGATCTTCTTGCCGCAACAAAAACCCACGATGCAGTAGAAGTTACCTACATGAAGGACAGATGGGTAGTTTCCAAAATTAACACAGTTGCTGAAACAACTGATTTCAAGCTTTCTGAATTCACAGAAGATTATCTGGCCTGCATGAAACCTGAAAGTCACGAAAGGGAAGATGTTCTTGCAGCCCGCACTGTGCTTATGGAAAAGTACTTTTTCGTTTCCACAGTGCATGAAATTGATGAAGCCTACCAATACCTGAAAAAAATCAGCGTATTCAATTTTGACTGACAAAAACACTGAGAATTGCGGACCAGACAGCCTTGAAAACAACATCCGAAGCTTTAAAAAGCTTAAGGGAGCACCTGAGCAGGCTTAACATCATCAACTTAAGAATTAAAAACTGTTTTTTTGATTTGCAGAGTACTTAT
>SAMEA3663296__coassemble_33_pt1 | contig 145840 bp, 129 predicted proteins | sample SAMEA3663296__metabat2_low_PE_018 | metagenome-assembled genome bin SAMEA3663296 (sample SAMEA3663296) | pig gut metagenome | biome: pig gut; feature: pig-associated habitat; material: faeces | place: China | collected 2013
GAATTAAGAATTAAGAATTAAGAATTAAGAATTAAGAATTAAGAATTAAGAATTAAGAATTATGAATTATGAATTATGAATTATGAATTATGAATTATGAATTATGAATTATATTGACAAATGAGAATTATTGTAATATATTCATAATTGTAATGATTACAAAAATAATTATTGCAAGACAGTTTATAATTTATTGAAAAGTTCTTTCCTATAGATTATAATCGTGGGCAGAGATTCTTGCCGTAGATTTTTACGGCCAACAAATACAAAGAGGTTTAACTATGGAAATGAGACCAGAATGGGAAGGATTTAATCCTGACGGTTTGTGGACAAGCGAAGTTAACGTTCGCGACTTTATTCAGGCTAACTACACACCTTATGAAGGTGATGCAAAGTTCTTGGCAGGTCCAACAGAAGCAACAACAAAGCTCTTTAACGAACTTATGAAGCTTCAGAAGGCAGAACACGACAAGAATGGTGTTCTTGATATGGATACTGATACTGTTACAGGTATCACAGCACATGAACCAGGATACATCTGTGCAGAAGGAAAGAACCTTGAACAGGTTGTAGGTCTCCAGACAGACAAGCCTCTCAAGCGCGCTTTCATGCCTTATGGTGGAATCAACATGGCTGTTCAGTCATGCGAAATGTACGGATACAAGGTTTCTGACAAGCTCAAGGAAATCTTCACAAAGTATCACAAGACACACAATGACGCTGTATTTGATGTTTACACTCCAGAGATCCGCAAGGCTCGTTCAGCACACCTTTTGACAGGTTTGCCTGATACATACGGTCGTGGACGTATCGTTGGTGACTATCGCCGTGTTGCTCTTTACGGTATCGATTACCTCATTAAGTGCAAGGAAGCTGACAAGGCAAACATCGGTAACGGAACAATGACAGAAGATGTTATCCGTCTCCGCGAAGAAGTTTCTGAACAGATCAAGTGCCTCAAGCAGATGAAGGAAATGGCTGCTTCTTACGGTTTCGATATTTCTAAGCCAGCTAAGACAGCAAAAGAAGCATTCCAGTGGCTCTACTTCGGATACCTTTCTGCAATCAAGACACAGAACGGTGCAGCTATGTCTGTAGGTCGTGTTTCAACATTCCTCGACATCTACATCGAACGCGATATGAAGAAGGGAATCCTTACAGAATCACAGGCTCAGGAACTTGTTGACCACATCGTCATGAAGTTCCGCATGGTTCGCTTTGCTCGTATCGAATCATACAACCAGCTCTTCTCTGGTGACCCAGTATGGGCAACACTCGAAGTTGGTGGACTTGGACAGGATGGTCGCCACATGGTAACAAAGAACGACTACCGCTTCCTCCACACACTGGAAAACATGTCTCCTTCTCCAGAGCCAAACATGACAGTTCTCTACTCAAAGAGACTTCCAAAGGTATTCCGCGACTACTGTGCAAAGATTTCTATCGATACATCTTCCATCCAGTACGAAAACGACGAAATCATGCGCCCAATCTGGGGTGACGACTACTCAATCTGCTGCTGTGTTTCTGCAACACAGACTGGTAAGGAAATGCAGTTCTTCGGAGCCCGCGCTAACCTTGCTAAGGCTCTTCTTTACGCCATCAACGGTGGTCGTGACGAAGCTGCAGGTCTTACACCAGGTGTACAGGTTGGTCCAGAAATGGCACCAATCACATCTGAATACCTTGACTACAATGAAGTTATACGCAAGTACGACGCAATGCTTGAATGGCTTGCTGACCTCTATGTAAACACATTGAACGCAATCCACTACATGCACGATAAGTACTACTACGAAGCAGCTGAACTTGCTCTCGAAGACACAAACGTTAAGAGAACATTCGCAACTGGTATCGCAGGTTTCTCTCACGTTGTTGACTCACTCTCTGCCATCAAGTATGCAAAGGTTAAGGTTATCCGTGAAGATGTTCAGATCAAGAACAAGAAGACTGGTGAAGTTATCGGTGTAGCAAAGGATATGGCAAAGGACTTCGTTATCGAAGGTGACTTCCCACGCTACGGTCAGGATGATGACAGAGCTGACGAAATTGCTGTATGGCTCCTCAAGACATTCATGGCAAAGATTGCAAAGCACCCAACATACCGCAATGCAGAACCTTCTACATCTATCCTTACAATCACATCAAACGTTGTATACGGAAAGGCTACCGGTTCATTGCCTGATGGACGCAAGGCTGGAGAACCATTCTCACCAGGTGCCAACCCATCTTACGGTGCAGAAACAAAGGGTCTCGTAAAGTCCCTCAACTCTGTTGCTAAGGTTCCATACAAGTACGCTCTTGACGGTATCTCTAACACACAGACAATCAACCCTTCTGCTCTCGGACACGATGAAAACGAAAGAATTGACAACCTCGTAAACGTTCTTGATGGTTACTTCTCTAAGGGATCACACCACCTCAATGTTAACGTATTCGGTGTTGAAAAGCTTAAGGACTGCCAGGCACATCCTGAAAAGCCAGAATATGCAAACTTCACAGTTCGCGTTTCAGGTTATGCAGTTCGCTTCATCAACCTTACAAAGGAACAGCAGGACGACGTTATCGCTCGTACTTGCCACGCTTCTCTCTAGTTTTAGACCAAGCGTTGGTATGCGGGTTTTCGAAAGAAGGCTCGCATAGCCTTGTAATTTATTATTGCAGCATAAAGCCCTGGTTTATGACTTGTCATTGACCAGGGTTTTTTAATCTATCTGTTTTATTTTTTTTGGAGGCCTTTTTATGGGTAAAGTTTTCCAGCTTGAATCTTTTGGCAGTGTAGACGGACCTGGTGTTCGCTTCATCATTTTCTTTGCAGGTTGTCCTCTTCGCTGCAAGTACTGTCATAATCCTGACTCATGGAATCTTGCTGATGGAAAGGATTACACTGCAGACCAGCTTTTGGATGAAGCTGAAAGCTGCAAGAGCTACTGGGGCACAAAGGGTGGCATTACCGTTTCTGGCGGTGAACCCTTGCTCCAGCTTGATTTCCTTCTTGAACTTTTTACAAAGGCAAAGCAGCGGGGAATCAATACATGCATCGATACTTCCGGCGCACCTTTCAAAAAGGAAGGCGAGTGGTTTGAAAAATTCCAGAAGCTTATGGATGTGACAGACATCCTCCTTATGGACATCAAGCACATCGATGAAGACGAGCATGTAAAGCTTACGGGGCAGAGCGGTAAAAATATCCGCGAAATGTTTGCATATCTTGATGAAATCAAAAAGCCGATCTGGATTCGACATGTCCTTGTTCCTGGAATTACAGACAAGGAAGAATACCTTATCAAAACCCGTGACTTCATCCGTACCCTTTCAAATGTTCAGCGCGTTGAAATCCTTCCGTATCATGGACTTGGTGCGGTTAAATACAAGGATCTTGGAATCGAATATGCCCTTAAGGATCTTGAAAGCCCTGCTGCAGAAAGCGTAAAGAAAGCAAAGGAAATCCTTGAGTGCGAAAAATATGATGCCTGGCGTAAATAGGGTACCGTTGAAAATCCATGAGCGAAAAAGATGAAATTGCCAGGGAAGTCCTTCCGTTCCTGATGGACCTTTTTCCTGGCGTGCCTGTTTCTACATTCATCATTATCTTCAAGTATTTTACCATTGCGGTTTTTTCAGGAGTGGGAATATTTCTTTTGTCTTATTTGCTCGTAAAAATTTTCATACGCCATAAATCTGAAAGATACATAAAGAATCTTGATGCCCTTAATTGCATCGGAAAACTTAATGCGGATGACGGAAAGAAAAAGATGCTCAGGAACCTTATTCTTGAATGTGTTATTCTGGGTACTAAAATAGATTTCCATACAAACAGAAAAAACAATTCCAAGACCGTCAGCCAGATTGTGTGGAAGATGTGTGCTAATCTTGGTATGGATAGAGACCTTTCGATTCTCTATACCTGTGCAGCCATGGTTTATGATGTGGGATTCCTGGATGTAAACTCATCCTATTTTCATACGGAAGTTCTTTCTGTGAAAGAAAGAAAACTTTTGAGGGCTCATATTATGGGAAGCTACGAGCACCTTCTGTTTGTTCCTGAAGATATCCGTCAGTCATTTTTTGATGCGGCAATGTTTCATCATGAAAACTACAATGGATCAGGTTATCCGGAAGGACTGAAGGAAAATGAGATTCCGGAAATTGCTCAGATGATTCGTGTTATTGAATCCTTTGTTTCCCTGACCAGCAAAAGATCCTACAGAAAAGTTTATTCCCGTGAAGAGGCTTTGAAAATCCTTAAAAAAAATTCTTTCTCTTACGATCCAAAATTCCTTTCTGAAATTGAAAAGATCGTTTGATTAATTAACCCTCTTTCCCCATTGTTTTCAAAAGTTGTATTTTGACCTATATTTACCTGTATGATGAATGTAGAACTTAAAGAAAAACTCCTTAATCGTTTTATAAAATATGTAAAGACTTACAGTCAGAGTGACAGCGTAAAGGCTGATGAAGGCGTAATGCCAAGTACACCGCAGCAGTTTGAAATGGCCAGGGTTCTTTGTGAAGAACTTAAGAATCTTGGGTTGCAGGATGTTCAGACTACGGAATGCTGCTACACCTACGGATACCTTCCTGCAAACGACGGCAGTGAAAAAATCATCTGCCTTCTTGCGCACATTGACACAGTCGATGAGGTAAGCGGCCTCAATGTTAATCCTCAGCTTTCAGAAGAAGACGGCGATGTTGTCATCCGTACTGACGGAAATACATTGCTTGGTGCGGACGACAAAGCTGGCGTTGCTGAAATCATGACAACCCTTGAATACTATGTAAATCATCCGGAAGCAAAGCACTGCGGCATTGAAGTACTCTTCAGTCCAGATGAAGAAACAGGCCACGGCATGGACAAGGTTCCCATTGAGCTTTTGAAATCAAAGTGTGCATATACGGTGGACGGCGGTTCCCTTGGAGAACTTGAAGTCGAATGTTTCAATGCATGGAAATCTGAAATTGAATTTACAGGTGTTGCATGCCATACGGGCACTGCACGCGGTGTAATGGTAAATGCGGCAAGCATGGCAGCTTCATTTCTCAATAGTTTGCCTCACGGCGAACGACCTGAAACCACAGACGGATACCAGGGATTTTATGCGCCAATGAGCATTGAAGGTTCCATAGAAAAGGCAAAGGTGGTTCTGTTCCTTAGGGACTTTGACCTTAAGGAAATGGAAAACCGCCGTGAAATAGTTGAAATGCTTGCCCGCAGTACGGCTGCATCTTTTGGCGGAATGGCAAAGGTAACTCATACACAGCAGTACCTTAACATGAAGGAGAAAATGAATGAGGCTCCTGAAGTGGTTGCAAATCTTGTTGCGGCTTACAAGGCAGCGGGTGTTGAACCAAAGTTCGTTCCGATTCGCGGTGGTACGGACGGAAGCCGACTTACGGAAATGGGAATACCGACTCCAAACATTTTTACAGGCGGACATAACTTCCATAGCCGTGATGAATGGGCAAGCCTGAATGAAATGTGCAAGGCTGCAGAAATCCTCATAAATCTGGTTTCATAGTTTTATGTGAAGAGTGCCTTTAATTGTAAACATCCATTATTTTTGGTAAAATAAAAGAGTATCCGGTCTTTCCCGGGTGTTCTTTTTTTATTTTAAAATGGGGTTTTCCAGATGATCAGAATTCAGAAAGCATCAGAAATTGAAAGTGCATTTTTTGGCGGAAGAGACTTTGGTTCTTCAATCGATGTTGTCCGCGATGTTTTGAATGATGTGCGTGCAAACGGAGATGCGGCCGTACAGAAATACTCAAAGCAGTTTGATGTTGCATCGCCATCTGCATTAGAAATTCCACAGGCAGAACTTAAGGCTGCTGCGGAAAAAATGCAGAAAGAAAATCCTGATCTCTATCATGCCCTTTGCTATAGCCGTGACCTTGCAGTTCGTTTTGCAAAGAAGCAGCGTGAATCCTTTGACGATTTTGAAGTTGAACTTGAACCTGGACTTTTTACAGGTCAGAAAAATATTGCCGTAGACCGTGCCGGTGTTTATGTTCCTGCAGGAAGATTTCCGCTCGTTTCTACAATGGTAATGACAGTAGCTCCTGCTGTTGCTGCCGGCGTAAAGGAAATCATTCTCTGTACTCCTCCAAGAAAACACCCTTCTGGAGAAGACAAGGCTTATGCAGATGAAAACATCATGGCTGCTGCCTACATCTGCGGTGTTACAAAAGCTTTTGCCTGCGGTGGTTCTCAGGCCATCGGTGCCATGGCATTTGGAACGGAATCAATTCCTGCAGTAGATGTAATCGTAGGTCCTGGAAACAAATTCGTTGCTGAAGCAAAGAAGCTTGTTTATGGAACTGTAGGCATTGATATGGTTGCAGGTCCAACAGAAGTTTTCATCATTGCAGATGAAAGTGCAAATCCTGAATGGGTTGCCGCAGACTTGCTTGCCCAGGCAGAACACGACATTGTTGCTCAGCCTGTCCTTGCCCTTACTGATGAAAACCTTGCAAAGCGTGTTTCGGAAGAAATTGAAAAGCAGCTGGAAACTCTTGAGACTGCAAAGATTGCACGCCAGAGCATCGACAACTACGGAAGAATCATTGTTTGTTCTTCCCTTGAAGAAGCCGCAGAACTTGCAAACAAAAAGGCCCCTGAACATCTTGAGCTTGCAATGGAAGCAGGAGCTGTTCGCGACAAGATTGAAAGCCTTGTTCATAACTACGGTTCCCTTTTCATTGGTCATGGTGCTGCAGAAGTATTCGGAGATTATGCCGCAGGTTTGAACCACACTCTTCCAACAAGCGGTAGCGCAAGATTTACCGGTGGTTTGAGCGTTCGCGTATTCCTCAAGACTGTAACGACTTTGCGTACAGATGCAACAAAGGAAGGTCCTGTAAATTCTGCAAAGGCAGCAGGAATCCTTGGCGATGCAGAAGGACTTGCAGGACATGCAAGGGCCGCAAGATACAGATTATAAATTAAGGATAATAGATAGATGAGAATTACAAAGCTTGGTGAAGAAATACTCAGACAGAAATGCGAACCGGTAAAGCCTGAAGAAATCAACGATGAAATGCGTGCTCTTTTTGAAGAGATGTTTGAGACAATGGTAAGTGCAAACGGTGTTGGCCTTGCTGCCCCTCAGGTTGGAATTGCAAAGCGCTTTTTTGTCATTGATGTTGGTGACGATGTAAAACGTGTTTTCATCAATCCTGAAATCATCAAGACTTCTGCTGAAACATCAATTTATGAGGAAGGCTGTCTTTCTCTTCCTGGATTTTCAGAGGAAATTGTTCGTCCTGTAAAGGTTTCTGTATCTGCCCTTGATGAAAATGGAAAGCCTTTTGTAATCGAAGATGCAGACGGTCTTCTTGGAAGATGCATTCAGCATGAAAATGATCACCTTGACGGAATCCTTTACATTGATCATGGTGACGAAGCATACAAGCAGGAAGTTGTAGAAACAATGCAGCGCCGTGCAGAACGAGCAGCAAAGAAGGCCGCTGCAAAAGAAGCAAAGCAGCGCAGCATTGAAGCAAAGAAGGCTGCAAAAGCCGCAAGAAAATAAGGTAAAAACCAGATGCTTAGAGTAGTTTATGGTGGAAGTCCACAGGTGGCTGCAACAATCCTTGAGCTCCTTTTGCGTGACAGTGAAATGTCAAAGGCAACACCTGATGAACAGTATGAAATTGTTGGAGTCCTCACGAATCCGCCTACAACAAGAGGCCGTCATTCTGATTTGGTTCCAACAGAAGTAGAGCAGTATGCCCGCACATGGAATGAAGCAAGGGGAACTGACATAAAGATTCTATGTCCAGAACATGTATGTGCACCTGAAAGAGAAATCCTTGCTTCCCTTAAGCCAGATATTTTCATCTGTTTTGCCTACGGTCATATTCTTGGACCAAAGTTCTTTTCCCTTTTTAAATACGGTGGAATCAACATTCATCCTTCTCTTCTTCCAAAGTACAGGGGTGCAACTCCAATCAATGAATGCATCCTGAATATGGATGAAGAAACAGGCTGTTCAATTCAGACAATGGCACTTGGAATGGATGAAGGTGACATCATCACCTGCCACAAATACCGTCTTACTGGAAATGAAAACGCAGAGTACCTTCTGCGTCAGTGTTCGGTTTACGGTACGGCAATGTTTACCCAGTACTTGAGGCAGATTTCACGAACTGGAGTTCTTCCTCCTGCAACACCACAGGTTGGAGAACCTTCTTACTGTACAAAAATCAAGAAGGAAGACGGAAAGATTGACTGGAAACTTTCAGCAGAAAAAATCGATGCGATGATAAGGGCTTATACACCTTGGCCTGGATGCTTTACTACAGCAAATGGGCTTCAGTTGAGAATTTTGAAAGGTCGTGCCGCATCAAAGATTGCAGCTCAGGATCCAAGCATTACAAAGAATACGGCAGCTGTTCCAGGTACTGTTCTTGATTACAACAAGCAGCGTGGAATTTTGATTCAGACTGGAGATGGAGTTCTCATTGCAACGGAACTTCAATGGCAGTCAAAAAAAGCAATGGATTATAAATCATTTATGAACGGAGCCAGAAATTTCATAGGCACTGTTCTTGAATAGGAATGAATATGAACATTAAAGATATTATTAGAAAAGCAAAAATTGATTTTTCAGATTTTACTGACAACTATCTTAAAGGTGGAAAGACATCTGTAATTACAGCAATCGTTTCTCTTGTAATTACTTTTGCAGTGTGTCTTGTTGTTTTCTTTGCGTCGGTTCAGGGTGCGGAAAAAGTTCTTGTTCCAGATGTTGTTGGCGAAACCCTTACAGATGCCCTTCTTAAAATGCAGGAAAAGGAACTCTATCCAAAAATACAACTTAAGTATTCTGATTTTCCTGGCGACAAGGGCACAATCCTTGAACAGAATCCAAAGGCAGGCTCAATCGTAAAGGCATACCGTCGTGTTACCCTTACTGTAAGCCGTGGAATTGCCATTGATTATATAGAAGATTATGTTGGCAAGAATGCTGATGAAGTTCGCAATTCATTGGACCTTCTTTTCAGCGGTGCAGAATCCCTTGTTGTAGTTGCTCCGTTTGTCTATGTGAAGGATGAAAGTGCTCCCGGAACAATTATTGCACAATATCCAGAAGCTGGAACTTCCATTGCAGAAAAAGTTAAGGTTCAGTTTGTTGTAAGCAGCGGTACAGAAATAGAAAAAATTGAAATGCCTAAAATTGAAGGACTTAACATTGAACAGCTCCTTTCTGCAATGGCAGAACACAAGATTGTTGTGGACCTTGATGTTAAGGAAGATGACTCTGCTCCTGCAAAGGGAAAAGTTGGTGATGTAGAAAAGACTAAGGATGAGGTTGAAGCTTACACAAGAGTAAAGGCAATTCTCGAAGTAAAGCCTCGTCAGGAAAAGGATGAAATGGTTCAGGGCATTTTCTCTTGTACCCTTACAGATTATCCGTTCCCTGTTCCTTATGTTCTTACTGCAAAGGATCCTGAGGGAAAGGCAGCAGTCCTTATTTCTGCAAATCACCCTGGAAAGAATTTTACGGCACCTTATAACGTTAAAAAGGGAACAACGCTCATTCTTTCAGTAATGGGAAATGAAACGGCAAAGGTTGTTGTAGAATAAAAATTAATTGTAATGTAAAAGAGGCTGTCCAATAAGTATGAGTCATTGACGTGCTCGACACGGCAATCTCTTGTATTGCAATTAAATGACACTTTTTGAACTTATTGGTCATCCCCTTTTTTGCAGTTTTTTTAGTCGGCGAAGACCGTTGAGTGAAGACTGACTTCACCGCTGCTTAGTTTATTTTCTGTTCCGTCCGAAAGTTGGACAACAAGTTCTGCCTTGTCTGATATTCCTTTTACTGTTGCTGTATAGGAAGTTTTTTCGTTGCCGATTACTGGCGTTACGGTAATTGTTCTTCCTGTTAAAAGTGAACGGCTTTTGTAATCGTTTATTATGTTTTCGTTTGTTTCAAGAATGTTTTTTACTTCCTTATAGCAGGCAGCAAGAAATTTTGCCCGGCAAGGAACTTTAGAATCATTTTTTAAATCGTCAAGAATACCACCTGCCTTGCTTTTAAGTTCCTTGTCAAAAATACTGTTGGTCCTAAGATTGATCCCTATGCCGATTATGCAGCCGTCAATTCTTCCAGCTTCGGGATTAATGATTCCTTCTGTAAGAATTCCGCAGACTTTCTTCCCATTGCAGTAGATATCGTTTACCCATTTTATTTCGCATTCCACACCGTAGGTTTTTTCTATTGCCCTGCAGATTCCGATACACGCAGATACCGTTACCATTGCAGGGTCAGTGATACCGTTCTTTTTTATATATGCAATGCTGAAGTAAATTCCGCTTGAGATTGGAGAAACAAAAGTACGGCCCATTCTTCCGCGACCATTGGTTTGGCTTGCGGCTGCCTTAAGGGAAAAATTGAATTGCTTTCCTGTTGATGTAAGTTCTCCGCTTTCTGAAAGAAGTGGAAGATATTTTTCAGATTCTTTCATCAGGAAAGTGTTTGTGCTGTCAATAGATTCTACTAAGGAAATCTTGTCCCCGATTTTAAGGACTTCATCTTGAGAAAAAGAATTTAGAAAATTTTCGATGGAAAAAATATCGTGCAATTATTTTTTTCCAAGGATACTGAAGTCTTCAATTTCACTGCAGAAACAGATGCCGCTGCCAGGCTGTGAAAGGCAAGGTAGTTCTCTGATTGCATTTAGAACTGCTTCTTTCTTTTCTTCTGAAACTACAATCTGAAGCATTTCTTTTTCTGGAACGATGTGAACTCCAAAAAATTTTTCGTCGTCTTCCTTTGCTGTTCCTCTTGCATTAAGTACGGTTCCGCCACCTGCACCTGCATTTCTTGCTGCTGCCATGACATCGTCTGCAAACCCTCTGTTCAGAATAACTGTAAAAAGCTGGTGTTTTTGATTTCCTTTCATAACCGGTTTTTCTCCTGTAATATTTCCTACCTTCAATAACTGTCCCGCATTGGTTGAGTAGGCAATGCCAAAGTTTTTCTTTTCTTCAGAAACTGAATCTATGATGGCGGAAAAAATACCGCTGCATTTTTCAGATTCTGTCAAAATCATGACTACATCAAGGCTTGTTTCCCCGAGTCCCAGAAAATCCAGAACTTTGCTGGAACTAATACCGCGGCCCGTAAGGACAGTTCCTCCCCAGGCCCCTGATTTTTGTGCGGCATCTGAAATTATGTTGCATTTGTTGTGGGGTACTATTGCCGTAATCAGTTTGTGTGAACTCACGATGCTGCCTCCTTTGTCTTGATTTTGTAAATGATTCCGAGAATCTGTATTGCTATTAGAGGAGTCATGGCAACAAGTGCTATAACTCCAAATGCATTTGTTCCAGAGAAGGAATAGCTTGAGGCGCATCCAAGTGTAAAAGAAAGAATGAAAGTGCTTGTCATTGGTCCTGATGCAACGCCACCAGAGTCAAAGGCAATGCCTGTGAAAAGTGGAGGACAGAAAAAAGTAAGGATGAGGGCGACGGCATATCCTGGAATAAGGATGTACCACAAACTGAATCCATAGATTATTTTAAGGATGCTTAAACCAATGGAAAATGCAACTCCAAGAGAAAGGGAGGTAAGCATGATTTTACGCTTGATGGTTCTGCCGCTAGCTTCTTCAACCTGTTCTGTCAAAACCCATACTGCAGGTTCTGCGCAGACTGTAATTGCACCGAAAACAAAAGCTGCAGCTACTATCAGTACAGTCCATATTCCACCTTTTGCTGAAGAAAGCATTCCAAGGTATTCTCCAAGTTTCTGTCCCGCAGGCATGAATCCTCCTTCTGCTCCAAGAAGGAAAAGTACAAGCCCAATGAAACAGTAGATTACTCCGTTGAACATTTTGCGGAGCTGTACAGGAGGCATCTTGAGAAGAAAAATCTGGAAGAGAATGAACATTATAAGCAGAGGTAAGAGGGATTTGAAAACATCACCTAAAATTGCAGGCAGCAGGTAAGCATAAACCTTCATGCCGTTTGGAGACAGATGCTCTGTCCCTGATGATGCAGAGGACTGGTCCATACCATGTCCGCTCATTACATTCAGTATGATTCCGTAAAAGCAAACAGCAGCAATAGGTCCAATGCTGGCTATTCCAGTAAGTCCAAAGGCACTGTCATTGTCAGCAGATTTTTTTTTGTCGCCTGCACGAACCGAAGCAACACCCATACCCAATGCCATGATGAACGGCACAGTCATCGGTCCTGTTGTAGCTCCACCGGCATCAAAGGCTGCTCCCTGTAGATATTCAGGGCAAAGGAAAGCAAGGGCAAAAAGAATGATGTATGAAATTATTAGTACTCTTCTTAATTTTAGGGAAAGTACAGTTCTGCAAAGTCCGATGGTAACAAATATTCCTACACCGAGGGCAATCATTATCACAAGGGGCCATTTGCTTACATTTGCAGAAAGATTGCCTATTTGAGTTGCAAGAACCTGAATATCTGGTTCTGCAATAGTAACCATAAAACCGATGATGAAAGATACAGAAAGAAGAATCTTAAGGTTTTTCTTTGAGGTTAGGGCAGCACCGCTTCGTTCTCCAATAGGAAGGATACCTATGTCTATTCCTATGAGAAAAAGAGTAAGTCCAAAAACAACCATGAGGCCTCCTGCAAGAAACCTCATTGTCAATTCCAGTGGGAAGGGAACGATTGTAAGCGCAAGCAGAAGGACAATTGCCATAATTGGAACTACAGAAGATAAAGTTTCCTTTAACTTTTCAATTATGTTCATATTTAGAATCCTCCAAATTCTGATTCAATGTCTTCTATTGAGTCATTGTCAGTTTCAAGAAGAAATCCTGCTTCCAGCATTCTTGATGTACAGAAAGAATAGTGGTCCATAAGATGCTTGTGATTTTTCCTTGCAAAATCCAGCTCGCATTTTTTTACAGCTGCTTCCTGAATCTTGAATTCTTCCGCAAGTCCTGAAAGTCCAACAGTGCGAGAAGTACTTTTGAGGGAGTGCAGCCGCTGCCTGTAATTTTCCCATTCACATTCTTCGAAGAATTTCTTGAGTTCTTCCCCATGGTTGTTTGTACAGTATTCACTGATGATTTCAATGCAGAACTCTTCGCTTTCATCACAGTAGCTGAGGGCTGTTTCGTAGTCAAACTCAGGAAGCATGTTCTTGAGCCTAGAAATCTTTTCTCCGCAAGGAATGTCTTCCTTTCCGGTCTTGATGAAAACCTTCTGTTGAGGAAGATAACGGATGAGCATTTTTTCAAGGTTGTTTCCGTCTATAGGCTTTGAAATGTAATCCTTGAATCCAGCTTTAATGTATTTTTCGCGGACACCCGCAAGGGCATCTGCGGTAAGCACAATGACTGGAGTGTTTTTGTTTGGAGTGTCCATACTGCGGAGTTTTTCCAAAGTCTGGATCCCGTCCATCTCAGGCATCATATAGTCCATGAAGATGATGTCATAATGTTTTTCGGAAGCGCGTTCAATTGCTGCAGCTCCGCTTTCAACAAGATCAATCTTCATCTTTGTTTCTTTTAGGAGATTTTCAAAAACAATGAGGTTGAGTTCAACATCATCTACAGCAAGGACATTAACATCAGGAGCTTCGAAACTCTGGTGATAAACCTTAATTTCCTTTTCTTTCTGCTTGCCCTTAGGAGAAACTTCCCCGACAGGTGTTGCATCGAATATTTTCTGAGGAACCGTAAGGATGAATTCGGAACCCTTCCCGTATTCACTCTTTACTTCGATCTTTCCGCCCATAAGGTCACAGAGCTGTTTTGAAATGCTCAATCCAAGACCTGTTCCTTCGATGTTTCTGTTTCTCTGAAGGTCAAAGCGCTCGAACTTCTTGAACATCTTTGCGCGGTTTTCTTCCTTTATGCCAATACCTGTATCTTTAACAGAGAAAATCAATTTTGCTTCAGCGCCTGAAACTGACCCCAGAATAAAGAAATCAACATTTCCCTTTTCTGTATATTTGCAGGCATTTGTAAGAAAATTGATGAGGATCTGACGGAGATGTGAAAAGTCTCCGATGAGTCCCTGGGGAAGATTTTCGTTGCAAAAAATTGCTCCACGGAGTCCTTTCTTTTCAAGACGTTCTGCCACCATTCCGTAGCTGTCCAGGATAAGGTCCTGAAGCTTGTATTCTTCTTCCTTGATTTCAAGTTTACCCGATTCAATTTTGGAAAGGTCGAGGACGTCGTTTACAAGTGAAAGAAGGGCATTGCTGGAAGTCTGTACTGCCGATGCATATTCAAGAATGTTCTTGTCTTTGCATTCACGGAGAATCATTTCGTTCATACCGAGAATTGCATTGATTGGAGTGCGTATTTCGTGGGACATGTTTGAAAGGAAGTCAGACTTTGCATGGTTTGCATTTTCTGCCTTAAGTTCAGAATCTTTAAGGCTTTCGTTTGCCTTTTGAATCCTATCAAAGGCATGCTTGTTCATTCCGTTCTGAAACTTGATGATGCATCCGACAACTATAGCCGTAATCAAAAGACACTGAACGACATCAATGGTGCTGCTCTTAACCGATGTAAACTGCTTGACCAAATGGGGATATGTGTAACCGATGCCGTAGCAGGCGACAACTACAATTATCTGCAGGAAGAAAACTGTGTAAAAGGCACCCTTTTCAAGAACAAGGAATGCAAAGATGATTGCAAGAATAAACCATGAAGACATTCCGCTGTTTACACCACCGCCGGAGAAGAACATGATTGGGAAAACAATGTCTCCCATAATTACAATGCTGACAATGGAAGCAAACTGAATTTTCTTTTTCCAGTTGGCAAGGTAAAACAAGAGGCACAGCAAAACCATGCCAAGGATACAGATTCCAAGCTGAAACAGAAGGGCTGTGTCGGAAAGGGAAATCATAACAGAAAAAACACCGCCTAAGGTTCCTGCCGGAATGATGGTGTTGAAAAGAGTGAGCTGTGTAGGATTGTCGTCTGAAAAAAATTTATTCTTAATGTCTTCCAGTGTAAATTTCATTTACGGCTCCAAATCATATCTGAAAACATCTCTCAGGGCTTCTTCCAGTTCCTGTTTTAGGAAGGGTTTTACAAGATAGTATTTTATTCCATTTTCCCTGACACGGGTGATGGTCTCTTCATTTTTATCTGAAGACATGAAAATCACAGGTGTCTTGTATTTATCCCTGATAAGATCAAAAATCTTGAATCCGTCTGTGTCTGGCAGATAAATGTCAAGGATAATCAGGTCAAATGTATATTCTTCAAGGGCTTTTATACAGTGCTCTCCTGTTTTGACAGAAGTTATTTCCAGTGTCCTGTCGCCTTCAAGCATGAATTCAACAAGTTTGATTGCAATGACATCATCATCAACGACAAGAATCTTCTTATTTACATCATCCTTCTGTCTAAGGGTGAAGTCCTTGTCTTCGTCAATCATATCCAGCATGTGCTTTGCAATTTCAGGATCAAACTGCTTGCCCATCTGGTATTCAATTTCCGACCTGACAAACTTCTGTGGAAAAAGGTTCCTGAAGCTGCGGCTGGATGTCATTGCATCGTAGGTATCTGCAATGGCAAGAATGCGGGCAAATTCCGGAATGGATTTTCCTGCAAGTCCTTCCGGATAACCTGTCCCGTCAAAGTGCTCGTGGTGATACTTTGTAGCGGTTTCAATTCTGCCGTCTTCTGATATTCCCCTGAGCATAGAAAAAGACATGATAGGATGCAATTTCAGGCATTCAAATTCCATGTCGGAAAGCTTTCCTTTTTTGGAAATGATTCTGTCCGGTATGCGAATCTTTCCGATGTCGTGCAAAAGTCCTGCATGATAGATGTCGCGCTGATAATCTTCATCTTTTCCCATGCGCCTTGCTATTTCCCTGGCATAGGCAGCAACACGTTTGGAATGACCGCTCGTATAGCTGTCCTTTGCTTCAATGGCATTGCTAAGTGCCATTACAGAGCGTTCCATTAGGCGTTCATTTCTTTTGAAACTCTCTACAATGTCTTTTTTCTTTTGTTGGGCACAGAGCCGCATCTTTCTTTGAATGAGGATTCCGGATACAACCAGCAAAATGTTCAATGCTGATAAAACTAAAATAAAACTCATATACATTTTAAATACCTTTTTTTTTAAATCTATCAGGTCAGGAAAGAAGGAATTTTTCCAGATCTTCTGGTGCTTCAAAAATCCAGTCGGCTCCCGCTTCTTCTAACTCCTTTCTGCTACCGAATCCCCATAAAATCCCAGCGCATTTTATACCGACTGCATGGGCTCCGTTAACATCGAAGTTTCTGTCCCCGATCAAAATACAATTACTTTTATTTTCGGAAAGTTTCTGGCTCTCTAACACATATTTTACCACATCTTCTTTGGTGACGCGACCTTTTTCAGTTATGTCGCTTCCACCTATGAAATCGAAGAGGTCAAGTAATCCCTTCCTTTCGATGATCATTTTTGTGAAATGTTCAGGTTTGCTGGTAGCGGTAAAGATTTTTTTGCCGGCTTCCCTAAGGTTTTCAATGAGGGGGACTATGCCTCTGTAGATGTCTCCGTTATACATCCCCTCTACAGAATAATAGTCTCTATAGACTTTTATGGCGTTATCCAGTTCTGATTCAGGCAGTTTCATTATGTTTTTGAAACTGTCGCGTAAAGGAGGACCAATCATGCGGTCATATTCTGAACGTGGGTAGTCAAGTTTATAGTGTTCTACAACTTTGTCAAAGGAATCATAAATGCCCGGAGAGGTATTCATGATCGTTCCGTCAAAGTCAAAAAGTATGTTCCTGAACATCATTTGATCCTTAAGAATTCCTTGTAGGCCTTGTATGCTTCCTCAATGTCGAATCTGGAAGTGATTTCCCAAGGAGCGTGCATTGAAAGGACTGCAACGCCTGCATCAAGAACATACATACCGTATTTTGCGGCAAGGTAGGCAATTGTTCCGCCGCCACCCTGGTCTACTTTTCCAAGTTCTGCAAGCTGATATCTGATTCCCCCATTGTCCAGGGCATTTCGGAGCATTGCAATGAATTCTGGGCTTGCATCGCTGGCACCTGATTTTCCGCGGCTGCCTGTGTACTTGTTGAATACGATACCGCCGCCAAGGAAAGAAGAATTCTTTTTGTCGTAGAGGCCTGCATTCATTGGGTCATAGGCTGAATTTACATCGCTTGAAAGCATGTAGCTGCTGTTGAGGCATCTTCTCAAGGCAAGTTCGCTGTAGTCTCCAAGGCGGGCTATGATTTCTGCTACTGCATTTTCCATGAAGTGGCTTGCCATGCCTGTGGCACCTACGCTGCCGATTTCTTCCTTGTCCACGCAAAGGCAGCAAAGGGTCTTGTCCGTCTTTTCTGTATCAAGGATTGCCTGAACTGAAGTGTATGCGCATGAGCGGTCATCCTGTCCGTATGCAAGGATAAGGCTTCTGTCAAAACCAAGGTCACGAGGGGCACCTGCCGGAACAACTTCAAGTTCTGCAGAGTTGAAGTCCTTTTCTTCGATTCCGTATTTGTCCTTGAGGATTTTAAGGATGTTTTTCTTTGCTGATTCCTTTTCTTTTTTCTTGTCTTCATCAGATTCTTCTTCGCTGTCTGGAGAACTGCTTCCGCAGATGAGGTCCAGAATTTCGCCGGGAATGAATTCCCTTGCGTTTCCTTCCATCTGTTTCTGTGCAAGGTGAGGAAGGATGTCGCTTATGCAGAATACAGGATCATCGTCCTTTTCACCTACATTGATGTTTATTGTCTTGCCGTCTTTAAGGCATACAACGCCGTGAAGGGCAAGAGGAATGGTAACCCACTGGTACTTTTTGATTCCGCCGTAGTAGTGGGTGTTCAGGTAAACCATGAAGTCGCTTTCGTAAAGGGGGTTCTGCTTGATGTCAAGGCGAGGGGAATCGATGTGGGCTCCAAGAATGTTCATTCCCTTTTCGATAGGCTCTGATCCAATGTGGAAGAGGGCAACTGATTTATTCCACTTGGAAATGTAAACCCTGTCTCCGGCCTTAAGCTTTTCAACTTTGTTAATGTCCTTGTATCCTTTTTTTTCTGCAAGGCGAATTATTTCGCTTGTGCATTCCCTTTCTGTCTTTCCGTTCTTCAAAAAGTTTTTGTAGCTTTCAATAATATCCATTTTTATCCTCCAGATGATAATTTTTTTATTTTCAGTTGATGATGTTCATTTCTTCCAGCCAGTTTCTAAGGTCTTCATTCCAGTGGGTTTCCTTCATGAACCATCCGTCTTTCATTCCAAATCCGTGTCCGCCTTTTTCGTAGACGGCAAACCTATGGGGAATGTTTTTTTCTGCCAGGGATTTTTCCAGGCGAACGGAATTTTCAAAGATGACGACTGGATCGTCACGGCAGGCAAGGATGTAGGTTGGAACCATGTCATCAGGAATGTTCAGTTCCATGGAATATTCATCCTTAAGTTCCTTTGTGTATTCCCTGTGCCCAAGAAGGCTTCTTCTTGACCATCTATGGCATATGTCGTCCTGCATTGTGACGACTGGATAGATCGGCATCACGAAATTCGGACGGAGTGAAACTTCAGCAGGTACTCCAAGCTTTTCAAGTTCATTTCTTGAACCGCCGTAGACTCCCGCCATGGTAACAAGATGACCGCCTGCAGAATAACCGATGGCACCGACTTTATTTATATCGATTCCGTAGTCTTCTGCATTTTCCCTTATGTATTTGATTGCCATTTCAATATCTTCAAGCATTGCAGGATGATGATGGCAGTTGTAGGCAACCCGGTACTGAAGGACAAAGGGAACTACTTCAACGGAACGGAACCATTTTGCGCTGGCAAATCCTTCGTGGGGCATTCCAAGATGATGGTAGCTTCCGCCCGGGCAGATTACTACGGCCGTTTTTTTTGTTTCTGTTACTGCTGTGTCTTTCGGGGCAAAAAGAATGGTGTCTCGTACATTTACTTCCATTCCCCTTACATTCTGCCAGAGGTAAATTTTTTTGTATCTGGATTTTTCGCCGCAGAAACCCTGAATCACAAATGAGGAAAAAAACAATAAAAGCAGGATGGATTTTTTCATCACTCCCATATTTTACCGTAAAATCTGGCAATAAACAAAGGTCCGACCCTTTGCTTGAGGTTAAGAAAAATATAAAATGGACCTATGAAAAGAATTTTTGTCCTTGCCTTGGTTTTGTTTTTCCCTTCCTCTCTGTTTGCCAAAACAGGAATTGGAATTCAGGGCGGTGCAAAGTTCACTCCGTCTGCTGATGCAGATGTCGGATTTAATCTCCGCTCCGAATTTTCTCCATGGGGAATTGCCGCTTCATATAATCTAAAGGATAAGTCGATTGACCTGATTCTTGACAACTGGTGGATCTATAAAAAAATAAATTCCCGTTTGAACTGGTTTGCCTTGTGGGGCATGTCTTTCAGTGGGAAAGTTGAAAATAAATCTTTTGCAGAAACAGGTGCAAGGCTTGGCATGGGGCTGAATGTCTTTTGCTTTGAAAACCGTTGCCTTGAATTCTATGCCCATTCCGCATGGAATCCATCAGTTGGAGTATACTACGATAGGGATGATGAAGAATACAGCCTTCGCTTTGTTCCCGCCTGTTTCCCTTTGAATGCAGGCGTAAGGTTCTGGCTATAGTTTCTCAACTACATCAAGAACAAATTCCTGACACAGCAGTCCTGTTGTTCGTTCGTATTCTTCCCCGGGATGCTGTTCCGAATTTGAAATGATTCTGACTGTAAGTACTGGGACATTGAATCTGTTTGCAATTTGGGTTGCCGCATAGCTTTCCATTTCTTCGCAGGTTGAACCGTAGGTTTCTACAAGATGATTTATGCGGTCCATTTCCATGTTCCAGTTGTTGCTTGAAGAAATAGTTCCCTTTGTAAGTTTTCCGTTTCTGTATTCGGTCTTAATGGCAAGTTCAACAAGTGTGCTGCTGCTGTAGAGGCACGGCACTTCCTTTTCTTTTTCATCGCCTTCAAAAAGATCCCAGTCCTTTATTTCCCATTCAGTCGGATGAATGCCTTCATCTTTTCCGTATCTGTTGGTTTTAAAAGAAGAAATGTTTACAAGGCGTTCGCCGATAACAATGTCTTTTTTATGAAGGAGCGGGTCGTGTCCGCCGGCAGTTCCCTGGCTGATTATGCAGTCGGGTGAAAAGTTGAGTATTCCTATGGCTGTTGCCGCCGCTGAATTTTCCATTCCCGTAAAAGTTCTGCCGACTATGATTTTTTTTCCGTTGAAAGTTCCTTCGCAAAAAGGATAGCCTCCGATTTCTTTTCTTTTTACGTCTGAAAGTTTTGAAATCATCCATTCGGTTTCTACATTCATTGCGCCAAAAATCAAAATGCTTTTTATTGAAGAAGGGAAGTTTGAATTACTCATGTTTTCTATTATAATGAAATCAAGTTTTAGTTCAATTTAGAAAATATATTCAGGGGTAATGCAATATGATTTTTGCAAACATCAAGCTGCTCGATGAAAATTTCAAGGTTCTTGAAAATATGTTCCTTCAGACAAGGGAGGACAAAATTGCCTACATCGGAACAACCATGCCGGAAAAAACTTCGGCAGATGAAGAAGTTTATGACGGTAAGGGAAAGTTCCTCATGAACGGATTCTACAACACCCACTGTCATGTTCCAATGACAATTCTTCGCGGCTATGGGGAAGGCCTTTCTTTGCAGGACTGGCTTTTTACAAAGATTTTCCCTTTTGAAGCAAAGCTTACTCCAGAGGATGTTTACTGGACAACAAAGCTCGGTGCCATGGAACTCATTTCTTCCGGCTGTGCAGGCATCAGCGACATGTACTTTCACATTGAATCCGAAGCAAAGGCTCTTGATGAATCTGGAATTAAGGCAAACATCTGCAACGGCGTTACTTCTTTTGATCCAAACGAAGACCTTGCAGGCAACCGCGGATGGAATGAAACCTGGTCTCTCCTTGATTCTGTTAAGAACGGAAAGTTCAGCAGCCGCATCAAGGTAGACATGGGGCTTCATGCGGAATACACAAACAACGAAAGGGTTGCAAAACTTATTGCGGAAGGTGCAAAGAACGCGGACCTTGGAATCCACGCTCATCTTTCTGAAACTGCAAAGGAACAGGCAGAGTGTGCAGAACGCCATAACGGCCAGACACCTGCACAGTTCATGAAGGCTGCGGGCGTAATGGATTGTCCTGCCCAGTTTGCCCACTGCGTCTATGTAACGGAAGAGGACGAAGAAATATTGAAGAAGGCAGGTTCATTCCTTATCCATAATCCTTCAAGCAACCTTAAGCTTGGCAGTGGAATTGCTCCTGTAAAGCGTTGGGTTGAAAAAGGCCTCAAGGTTTGCATCGGAACAGACGGTGCATCAAGCAACAACAACCTGGACATGATGGAAGAAATTCATATTGCAGCCCTTCTTTGCCGCGGCGCAACAAAGGATGCCAATGCAGTTTCCGCTGCAGACATCGTAAAGATGGCAACTGTGAACGGAGCCCTTGCCCAGGGAAGAAAAGACTGCGGTGCAGTAAAGGTAGGCAACAAGGCTGACATTATTGTTTTCGACCTTATGAAGCCAAACCTTCAGCCCGATTTCGATACCCTGGCAAATGTTGTTTTCAGTGCACAGAGTTCCGATATCGTAATGAACATGATTGACGGCCGTGTAGTTTACCGCGACGGAAATTTTGCCTTCATCAACAAGGAAGAAGTTTACAGGGAAGTGAACGAAAGGCTTAGCCGTATTTTGAAGGAACTTGCAGCTGATCAAAAATAGTTTTTGATTTTGAAAACTAAAAATTATTGACCGTCTTCGTAAGGGGATGGTCTTTTTTATATGCTTCAGCTGCAGCATGAATTGATCCGTAATACTTCTGCGTAATTCTTTTTGCAGCTATCGGATCCGGAAGATCTTTGTATTCTGAAATGTCTATTTCTTCAAGTTTTATTACATGGTAAAGCAATTTTTCCACAGGATTGAATGACAGCACAGGATTGTATTTCCCAAGGCCGAATTTATCGCTACCTGCAATGAGGACCGGAATAATGTTTGTTCCGGTTGCCTTTGCAATTCTTGCGGCTCCTTTCTTGTAATGATTCTGTCCATGACGTGGAGTTCTGGTGCCTTCCGGAAAGATGATCACATTGTTTCCAAGCTTCAGTGTTTCCCTGCATCTGTTGCATAGTTCATCAAAGTCCAGAGAATTGATTATGTAGCAGGCCTTTATTATTCCACCTAAAATTCCTCTTGAATATTTTTCAGATGCAATGACTGTCGAATTCTGAATAAGGGCAATGAGGACAACTGTATCCAGTATGGACGGATGATTTGCAACAACGATTTTGGAATGAAGACCGGAGAATTCTTTTTTATAATCGGTTACAAGATCTGCAAGGCCGGTTATTTTAAGAAGAAACAGTATGAACCTGAACCCAAGGGAAATGAATCTTTGTGCCGAGCAGCGAAATTTGTCTGCAGGATGTACTAAGATTCTGAGGACAGGAAGTATGATGAAGGTAATAACGAGAGTGCCTATCCCGACGAAAACAGTCAGGAAGAGTTTCGTAAAGATGCGGAAAGTGTGGAGAATAGGATTTGAGACTTCTGGCAGGTCGCGCCAATTGTATTTTTCGTCAAATTCTTCCCTTGAAATTTTTTCTTTTGTCATCATGGTTCCTTAATTGCCTTTTTTAAAAATTCTATTGGAGTTTCGGCAAGGGATGCAGAATCAATTTCAATGGAACCGTCTTTTTTTTCTGAAGACATAATGCAGGCAAATGCCATAGGAAGGAGTTCGGCTGTAGAAGAATAGTTCCCAAGAGTGTCCCTGTATTCATCTGGAATTTTTTCATCTGCGTAGACAAAAAGAATATCTTTTTCATCACCGCTTAGTACGCTTGCCGCTGCCGAAAGAAGTGCATCACGGAAACTGGTTTTAGAAGGGAAAATTACGCTGTAACCGCCCTTCATTTTTAATGCTATGGTTGATGCTGCAATGGGGGTGTTGAAAACTGAAAGAGAAAAGGCTGCGGGAAGAACAGACCTATCTTCGATAATCATCCTGTCGATTGCAAATTCCCTTTCGATTTCTCCGCGGAAAGAAGTAAAAACAATTTTGAAATCCCTTGCTTCTGGAACTTCTTCAATAACATCGTGGACAACCTGAATAGTCATCTTTGTTAACTGACTGAATCTTCTTCGGAACATGGCATCCGTAAATTCAATTTTTGGAGAAAGCTTTTCGTTTTTTATGGAGCCCAATCCATTTTCAATTCCAGGTGCCCAGGCTTTCACTGTGTTGATGTAGAACTTCATTACTTTCCAAACTCCAGCAGAGAATAGGCATTGCTTCCAAGATTGTGGTGTGCATCCTTAAGGCGGAATCCTGCGGCTTCAATTGCATCCCTTAATTCTTCAAAGCGGTACATCTTGCTGTTTCCGTTTGCCATGCAGGTAAAGTAGAGGGATGTTGCCATTACAGAGTATGCATTCCCTTCAAATTGCTGCTTGTCCCACAATGGCTCAAGAACATAAACCTTGGAATTGTCACCTGCCGCCTGAAAAATCTTTCTTGCAATCTTTGTAACCTGCTTAAGGCTAAAGCAGTCAAGGAACTGGCTCATCCAATAGGCATCTGCATTTTCAGGGAGTTTAGTTGCCTCATCAAGGACATTCCCGGCGCAAGTGCCAATTCTGTCTGCAAAACCTGCGGCGGCCGCATTCTTTTCTGCTACTGCAGTCTGTCCAGGCAAATCTACGATGATAACATTTACATCTGGGTTGTATTTGCAGCAGGCAATGGACCATCTTGCAGTGTTCCCGCCTATGTCAACGAGGGTCTTGGGAGGATTGTTCCCGAAAACTACAGGAAGGGCAACTGGAAATGCTATGTCTGAATAGAAGTGATCGAATTCAAACCAGGATTTTTTTGAGCGTTCATCAAGCTGGGAAAGGCCTTCGTAGATGACGGTCCACTTGTCTGAAAATTCCTTCAGACCTTCAGGCTTTCCGCTGATTACGGATTCCTTAAGCTTAAAGGCTCCCTTGTAGCAGATGTCGTTGGTAAAATTGAAGTTTGCAATGGTAAGGTTATCGTTGAGGAGAAACCATCCTGTTTTTCCAAGGATGTATTTTTCATCTTTCTGGCAGGTTGAACTTTCTGTCAGCCTGATTACATTCATGCCCAAGGCCATTTCGCAGAGGACACCGGCACCGTATTTTGAAATTTTTGTCTTCTCTGCAAGTTCTTCAATGGAAATTCCTTCATCCCCGGCTGCTTCAATAAGTTCAAGCAGACCTAATTCAAGCATTGCACGGATTGCCTGGAAAGTCATTGGAGCGAAAGCGATTTTCTGAGCTTCAAAGCGTGCGTCAATGGCGCGGATTTCGTCTTCTTTGTACTTGTCGTATGAATAGATAGATTTGTCCATAGTCCCTCGTGAAAAGCATTCTATATTGAATTAGCATTCATTTCTACTATATAATGAACGGACATTTTGTTTTAGGAGAATTTATCTTGGACGAGTTGAAACAGGAAATCAAAGAAGTAATTATTTCTTCGCTCCAGCTTGAAGACATAAAGCCAGAAAATATCGTAGATGAAGAACCCTTGTTCAATGAAGGTCTTGGCTTGGATTCAATCGACGCTCTTGAACTAGGTGTTGCCCTCAAGAAGAAATTCGGAATCAAGTTTACACTAGAAAGCGAAGATGCAAAAAAAGTTTTTTCTTCGGTTAATTCAATTGCTGAATACATTTTTGCAGAACGCGCAAAGGAAAAGTAAGGGAAAATAAGTATGACAAGAGAAGAAATTTTTGAAAAACTTAAGGAAACCCTGATTTCTGTTTTTGAAATTGAAGAATCTGTCATTGTTCCGGGGGCAAATCTTGCCGATGATCTGGATCTTGATTCTATCGATGCAATTGACCTTGTTGTAAAGATGAAGGAATACACTCCGGAAGGAAAGCCTTCCATTGATGCTTCACTCTTTAAGGAAGTAAAGACAATTCAGGATGCAGTAGACGCCATTGCCAAAGTTTGGGCTTAAGGAAAGAAGGTTTTGTCCAGGTTTTTGAAGTTTTTTTTCTATGCAGTGGCGGCGCTTTATCCGGTGCTGATTTTTACCCTGCTGGTGTTGCTGAAATTGCCTGTCAGAATTGTTTCCCTATGCATGATAGTGATTGCGACAGCTTTTTTTCTTAGTTTTACTTCCAGAACCGGTAACAGTAAAGTGAAATCAGCTTTAAGTTGGCGACCATTGGTGTCGTCTGCTCTTTTTATTGCTGCCGGTCTTTTTTGTTTTATGACGCAGAAGACAATTTTCCTTAAACTGTATTCTGTGGCAATCAGCCTGATTTTCCTTGCTGCATTTGGAAGCACTCTTTTTTCTGCTCCAAGCATGGTATTCAGGTTAGCAACCCTTATGGACAAAACCATAAAGGGGAGTTCTTGGGAAAGAGAAGTTGAGCGCTATTGTTTCAAGGTAACTTTAATCTGGTGCTGTTTTTTTATTGTTAATGGATGCGCCTCTGTCTGGACCGCATTTTTTGCCAGCGACAGGGTTTGGTCAATATATAATGGCGGAATATCCTATGTCCTTATGGGGATGATTTTTGCCGTAGAGTTTATCGTTAGAAAAAAGGTAGATGGAAACATGCTCAAATTTTATCCTATTTCCAAATTCAGGGCTGATTCAAGAAAGGACGACTATATCCTCTGCTTTGAAGAAAAATTCTCTTCGGGCAAATACAAGACCTGGAAAGATTTTTTAAGCGACACAGCAAAACTTAGAAAACATATTTCCAAAAGTTCTGCAATTGCCTGGATTCTTCATTGCGAGGACTACTGGTATTTCCTTACGTCTTTTGTAGCACTCCTTCAGTGCGGAAAGAAAGTTTTCCTTACTCAGAACATAGCAGAATATTTCATTGATGAAATCAAGAAAGATGGAATGGAATTCATCACTGACCAGAAAAGAAATGGGGAATTAATTCCAGGTTCAACATTTGTTTGCGAGGTTCTTGAAAATTCAGATGAACCTGACGAATCGGAAATCAGAAATGCTCCTGCAATTAATCCCGAAGACTCAAACATCTTCATGTATACTTCAGGATCTACGGGGACTCCAAAAGCTGTTCCTCAGCGCATGAAGGAATTTGAAGAGGACAATGCCTTCATCATTTCAAAATGGAAGGATGAATTCCTGAAGAGAAAACTGGTTGCTACTGTAAGCCAGCATCATATCTATGGATTCCTCTTTGGTATCTGCCTTCCGTTTACTCTGGGTGTTCCGTTTCGCAGGACAAGAATTGAGTTCCCTGAAGATTTTGAAAAACTTACGGATGAAAAATACATTATCATTGCAACGCCTGCATTCCTTAAGAGAACTGTAGATGCCAAGGACAGGTTACCTCTTGAAGATCCATGGATCTTTACAAGCGGTGGTGCCGTCAGCCCTGAACTGGCACTCCTTACCGACAAGGTATTTGGATTCTGCCCTCTTGAAGTATATGGTTCAACAGAAACAAGTGGAATAGCTTACCGCCAGCAGTCGGTAAATGCTCTTGTCTGGACTCCTTTTGACAATGCGAAAGTATGGAAAGGAGACGACGGATGTCTCCGTATAATCTCTCCTTACATTAAAAATCCCGAAGGATTTGCTACGGCAGATCTTGTGGAATTTACTGGGGAAGGAAACAAATTCATCCTTAAAGGACGAAGCGATTCCATTGTAAAAATCGAAGAAAAACGCATATCCATGACTGAAGTTGAAAACCGCCTTATTGAAAGCGGACTTGTTAAAGATGTAAAGGTAATTGCTCTTTCAAATGATGTACGCCAGTTCCTTGCTGCTGCCGTTGTCCTTAACGAAATGGGGAAAAAGAAATTTGAAGGCATGGAAAAGTATCTGGTCAACAGGTTCTTTCATGATTGGCTCATGAAATTTTTCGAGAATGTAGTTCTTCCAAAGAAGTGGCGCTTTGTTGATTCTCTTCCTGTAGATGTTCAGGGGAAAAAGCACAGGAACGAAATAGAGGCCATGTTTGAGAATAATCAGGAAGAATAGACAGATGAAAACTCACTCAATAGATAATGAAATAGTAGTGGACAGAAGTAACGCTTCCGTTACGCTGGAACTTTTTATTGGTAAAGAAAGCGATTTTTTTGACGGACATTTTCCTCAGTTCAAACTGATCCCTGCTGTCGGACAGTTTGAATTGATTTCTCGTTTCTCAAAAAAATATTTTGGTGTCAGCAGAAGCGTGTCTTCCATCAAAAGAATGAAATTTTCTTCACCAATCCTTCCTGATTCCAAACTGTTGATGAAGCTTGAACATGATTCTATAAAAAATCTCATTTCATTTAAAATGTGGTCTTCGTCTGATGAAGCAAGGGTGTATTCAAGCGGAACCTTTCAGGCGGTAAAATCTGATGAATAGGTTTGCTTTTATTGTTCCCGTTTACAGGCATGGAGCTACCCTTGATAAGGTGGTTTCTTCCCTTGTGAAATTTAACTGTCCTGTAATAGTTGTTGATGACGGCAATGCGGAAGAAGACAAAGCTTTCATTCGCCATGCTGCAGAAAAATATTCCTGTGTTGTTCCGGTTTGGAGAGATAAAAATGGGGGCAAGGGAAAGGCAGTTAATGACGGTGTCAGAAAGGCACATGAACTTGGAGTTACACATGTGCTCCAGATAGATTCTGACGGTCAGCATGATATAAGTCGTGTTGAACATTTTCTTGAGCTTTCAGAAAAAAATCCCCGTGCCCTGATTTGCAGTTATCCTGAATATGACGAAAGCGCACCGGCAGCAAGACTGAAGGCAAGAAAAGTTGCCAATACCTGGCTTAACATCGTGACTCTTTCAAACGAAATAAAGGACTGCATGATTGGGTTTAGGGTTTATCCTCTGGAACCTTACTGGAAGCTCCTAAAGTCCCATGCGATACTGGACAGCCACATGGGATTTGACATAGACATTCTTGTTCACTTCATATGGAAAGGGATTCCTGTAGTTCAAAGTCCGGTAAAAATTTCCTATCCCAAAGACGGAGTTTCAAATTTCCGTGTTGTTCGTGATAATGTTCACATATCCCTTGCGTATACAAGGTTGTGCATCGGCATGATGTTCCGTTCCCCAGTTTTGATTTTCAGGGCAATAAAAAGAGGTTTAAGGAAAAATGTCAAAGCAGTGGTTTAATGAAAAAGAACAGGTAAAAACAAAGGTTCCCCTACTTATTTCTTTGTGGCTTGTGAAGGTATTTCCTTTGCCTGTGGTCTGTGTCATTGTTTTCCCTATATCCTTTTTCTATTTTCTTTTTTCAAAAAGGGCAAGGGTTGAGATAAGAAGATTTCAGAATCAGATGAAGACTTTTACCGGCGGACATATACCTCATAATCCTTCAATCTATAAAACAATCTTTTCATTTAGTCTTTGCCTCGTGGAACGCATTGCAGGATGGATTGGAAAAATTGATGAGGAAGATATTTTCTATAATGATGACGACATCGATGATTACTGGGATAACCTTAAAAACGGACAGGGGTGCTTTTTATTCATTTCTCACCTTGGAAACAGCGACCTCATAAGAAGCCTTTCAACTTTCAGCAAGGCAGGTTTTGAAAAGGTAGTTCCAGTTACAGTAATCATGGAAATTAAGTCCTCTGAAAAGTTCAACAATATACTTAAATCTGTAAATCCTGATTATGAACTTACAGCTCTTGATCCATCAGACATTACTCCTGAAACAATAATTTCCCTTCAGGAAAAAATTAAGAACGGTGAAATCGTTGTTGTTGCAGGTGACAGAATTTCAGCCCGTACTTCAAACAGAGTCATAAAGACAAAGTTTCTTGGCAAGGAGGCAAATTTTCCTTATGGTTCTTTCCTCTTGGCATCTCTCCTGGCATGCCCAACTTATTTCTGTTTTGGCCTTAGGGATTACCCTGTAATGATTAGGCCTGTAAATGCTGTCTACATGCACAGAAGTGACATTGATTTTACAGATTGCAGGAGAAGTGAACGCGACGAAAGAGTCACTCAACTTTGTGAATCTTATGTAATGACTTTGGAAAAATACTGCATGTGGTTCCCTAACCAGTGGTACAACTTCTTTGATTTCTGGAAGGAAGGTGAATGATGAAGAAGGAATATTATACGGTTGAGAAAGAATTCAAAGTTGAATTCTATGATGTGGATTCCATGAATATTGTATACCACGGAAACTATGTAAAATTCATGGAAGTAGGGCGCTGTGCCCTTCTTGATGAAATCGGTTACAATTACAATGAAATGAGAGAGGAAAATTTTTCTTTTCCTGTTGTGGACATTAAGGTTCGTTATTTAAAATCCCTTCATTTCAATGAAGATGCAAAAATCTGTTCCTCCATTACTGAATATGAAAATTGCCTTAAAGTAAAATATGAAATTTTCAATGCAAAAGGTGAGCTCTGTACAAAGGCTGAATCAACACAGATGTGCGTAAACGAATATACCGGTGAATCCATGCTCACCTGTCCTGAAAATTTTGTAAGAAAAGTTAATGAAGCCATTGCGCTGAAAAATCAGGGGTAGACCTCATGAAAAAAATCTTTGCCGTAATTTCAATTCTCCTTGCCTCAGTTTATTCCTTTGCACAGGAACTTACTTTTAGGTCAGTTTGTGACGGACTTGCAAAAAACAGGACTACAAAAGGGGAATTCATTCAGGAAAAAACAATTGGGAAAACGGGAAGGGTTCTAAAGTCAAAGGGAAAATTCATTTTCTGCAGGGAAGGAATTCTATGGTCTACTGAAAAACCGTTTCCTTCTACTCTTGTTGTTGGTCAGGATTATATGGTTCGGGTGTCTTCTGATGGAACAAGAAAGACAATGGATGCTAAAGACAATGATGTTTTCAAAAGTATTTCATCGAGCATGATGGGAGTTTTTTCCAATGATGTTGCTATTCTTGAAAATGAGTTTGATGTTGTTTTTACAACAGATGAAAATAATGTATGGACTGCTGTTCTTGAACCCAAAGACAGTACTGCTGCAATTTTCATGAAGCAACTGATTTTGAAAGGCAGAAGCAGCGACGGACATTCGGAAATGGATTCAGTTGAGTTGAATGAGGCCAAGGGTAACAAAGTCCTTTATGCATTCATGAATCAGTCTCATCCAGAGGAACTGGGCAAAGATGAAAAATCTTATTTTCTTGAAAGATAAATTTTCCAGCAGACGTTTACTTGCCTTTTGGATACTGTTTCATCTTCTTGTTTCCGTATTTTTTCTGCGGGTGTTTTTGACTAGTGGCAAAACAGTTAAAATTGACGCAGATCTGTTCAATATGCTTCCAAAACAGTTTTCTGCTGAAGCTGTTGGCAAGGTAGAAAAAAAACTTGCTGATTCTACAAACAGAAATGTTTTCATTTTATCCTGCAACAGAGATTTTGATGCTGCTAAAGACAATGCCGAAAAAGTCTATGAAGAACTAAAGGACAGCAATAATTTCAATTCCCTCATGCTTTATCAGGATTCTGAAATTCTCGGTGACTTTGAGGACTTTGTTTTTGAAAACAGATTTAACTTCATGAACTGTTTGCCGGAAGTTTCCAAGATGTCTGAACGTGCGTTGGAAAAACTCTACAGTCCCTTTACCTATACGAGCCTTGAACATCTGGACCGGGATCCTTTTCTTCTTACAGAAATGGAAGTTGGAAATTATTTTGAGACCCTTGTTTCAAATGGAACTGCCTTCAATCCAAAAGAAAATGTTCTTGCAAGGGAATGGAATGGTTCCTGGTATGTAATGCTCAGAGGAATTCTAAGTGCTGAAGGTGCTGCTCTTGCAACATCAAAAAACGGAATCTCAGAAATATATTCTGTTTGTTCAAAGCATGAAAAAAACGGCCAGAGATTTGTCTGTTCAGGGATGGCTTTTCACAGTCATAAAAGTTCCAGTGCCGCATCTAAAGAAGTAACCGTAATTTCCTGCGTTTCATTTTTTGCTGTTCTCGTTCTCCTGCTTTTTGTTTTCAGAACTCCGGTTCCAGTTCTGCTTTCCCTTGCATCCATGGGCGTTTCTGTTTCAACGGCCTTTCTTTTTACTGTTTGTGTATTCAATGGGATTCATGTTCTTGCCCTTGTTTTTGGAACAACTCTGATAGGTGCATGCATAGACTACAGCCTCCATTTTTTCATCAACTGGAAAGCCAACATCTCGGTAAACTCCGGCCAAGAAATTCGAAATTCTCTCTTTTCTGGGATTTTCCTTTCCTTTGCTTCAACGGAAATCTGCTTTGCTCTTCTTCTTTTTGCTCCATTCGAACTTCTAAGGCAAATGGCAGTGTTTTCCATGTCGGGTATTTTCAGCACTTTCCTTACGGCAATGTGCATTTATCCTCTTGTAAGGCTTCCCGAAAACAATAGCCGCAAAGTTTTTGGAATGAAGTTTTTGCAGGTTCTTGAGGGGAATAAAAGAAAAAGTTTTGGTCGCATGGCAATAAGCCTGATGTTTGCTTTCTGTTTTATATGTCTTGGCTTAAGATATGAAAAGTGCATCGTAAAAAATGATCTTTCACGCCTTTACAAAATGGAAGGTAGGGTTATGGAAGATCAGATTGAAAGTTCAAGGGTTCTCAATTACGCTCCTCGTGGATGGTTTGTTCTTAGAGGTTCCAGTGCAGATGAACTCCTTGTCCTGGAAAAAAACTTTGCCGCTGATTTTCGTAAACGGGCAGACGGAGTGACCATGTTCTGCACCTCTGATTTTCTTCCTTCCATAGATGAACAGATAAAATCAAAGGAAGAATACGAAAAGCTTATGCCGATGATGAAAGATCAGCTTGTTTTGATTGGTGAAGATGAATCTAAGACTGCAGAAATAATTTCTGAATGGAAGGATAAAAAAGATTCTTTCACATCCTATGAAGATTTTCCACAGTTTCTGAAAGAACTATGTTCCAATTTCTGGATAGGTCAGGTGGATGGCTTTTGGTATTCCGTAATAATGCCTTCTTCCATTCCGAATGAAATTGACGGAAAAGAAATAGCAGAGGCCTATGGAAACGACGTAGTTTACATAAACAAAGTATCGGACATAAGCCGTGACCTGGATATTCTTACCGTAATGATACTGAAATTTTTTGTTCTGGCATGTTTTGTGATTTTTCTTTTGCTCAAAGTTTTCTACAGCTTGAAGCAGTCCCTTAAAATCATTTCAGTACCGCTTCTGATTGTGTTGATGGTAGGGTCAGTATATTCCCTTGCAGGCATTCATCTTGAGTTTTTTTCAATTACCGGAATCATTCTTGTTTTTGGACTTAGCCTTGATTATTTAATTTACATGACGGAAGTTCAGAAAAGAAAGGATTGTCAGGAAAACAAAAGACTGGAATCTTTTGCTGTTTTCCTTTCTTTTGCTACAACTGCAATTTCTTTTGGTGCAATAGCTTTAAGTTCTTTTGTTCCCGTTCATCTTATGGGGCTGGCAATTCTTGTCGGTCTGGTGACTGCCTATTCAGCCTCCTTGTTTTATGGCAGTTATGAATAGGACGTCCTTAATTTGACAAAAAGAAACATAAAATTTAAACTTTCTATATGATCAAGGTTTTAAGAATCTGTGGGACTCTATGTTGGTTTGTTCTTTTTGCATCACAGCTCTTTATTTCCTGTGCATCAACATCTGTTGAGCCGGAACCAAAAACACCAGTCGTGTATGTAACAAACCTCAAGAAGATTAACATCCTTTCTGCAGATAAAATTGAAAGAAATATAGATGAAGTTCAGTTTTTTGAGGGGGCTTTTAGCGATAAAAGTTTTGCCATGCCCATTTACATCCAGGCTGACGAAAATGGCATCAATCTTTCCGTATTGAATGATTTTGGCACCAGTATGGGAGACATTACCTTTAAAAATGATTCGGTGGAATTTGAATCTGCTTTGTTTTCGGAAAATGTAAAGGCAGAATACATTGTATGGGATGTTCAGCTTGCATTATACAAGACAGAAGAAATTTCAAACTGCCTTTCAAAAAACAAGCTTGCTTTTGTTTCGGAAAATGATGGAGAAACAGAAACGAGGAAGATTCTTGACGGGAAAGAATTAATAGAAGAAATAACAATCAGGAAGAACTACATCGGAATTAAAAATCATCTTCGCAAATACGAATACCATTTGATCGGGGTCGGTGATGAATAATGTTTATCTTTCAAAGCCTGGTACTGTAACTTGTGCCGGACTTGATTCTGACGAACTTTGGAATTCTGTTGTCTGCGGAAATCAGCAGGGAATAAAAAAAATAACTGCAGTTTCCGGCGACGAATTCTTTGTTGGAAAAATCGCTGATGAAAAATTGGAAGAAACGACAGCAAGGTTTTCCATGAGGATACACCGCATTCAGGAAATGGCCCTTAATCAGATTTCAGGAGAAGTTGTCATTGCCAGGGAAAAATATGGTTCGGACCGTATTGCAGTTTGTGTAGGTTCCTGTGACAATGGAACTGAATTTTCCCTTTCGGGACACAGGATTTTTTTTGAAACAGGAAAATTTGATTCAGACTATTCCATCGAAATGCAGGGGGCTGATTATCCTTCGACTTTCGTAAAGGAAAAGTTTGGTCTAACAGGTCCCTGCCTGTCCTTTAGTACGGCATGTTCTTCAAGCGGTGCTGCAATTATAAAGGGAGCACAGCTTTTGGCTTCTGGAATGGCAGACGCCGTAATTTCAGGTGGAGTAGACATTGCCTCCGATACAGTTCTTCTTGGATTTGGTTCCCTTGAAGCCGTATCTTCTGAAATTACAAATCCTTTCAGTGCAAATAGAAGCGGAATTACACTGGGTGAAGGTGCCGCCTTTTTTGTAATGACAAGAGAAAATCTGTTTGGAACGGGGATTAAACTTTTAGGTTATGGAGAAAGTTCCGATGCCCACCACATGACCTCGCCTGATCCAAGTGGTGACGGTGCAAGGAGGGCAATGGAAATGGCTCTGGAAAAAGCCGGGCTTGAACCAAAGGACATTGATTACCTGAACCTTCATGGAACAGGAACAAGACTAAATGACTTGATGGAAAGCAAGGCTGTAGCTGCAGTGTTTGGCGAAAGCAAAGTTGCCGCCAGTACCACAAAACCTTTTACGGGACATACACTTGGTGCTGGAAGTGCCGTTGAACTTGCCGTATGTTTTGAAGCCATCAGGAAAAATCGTAATGCAGAAAAAAATCTCCTTCCGTTGCAGAAATGGGACGGGGTCAGGGATGAAGAGATGCCGGTGCTTAATCTTGTTGATGAAAACAATTCAGGCAATTGCAGAAAAATAAAAGTTTGCATGAGCAATTCCTTTGCCTTTGGCGGATCAAACTGCTGTCTCATAGTGGGGGAACGATGAATCAGAGAATTGAAAAAGATGAACTTATTAATTTGCTTCCTCATAAAGGAAAGATGTTTCTTCTTTCAAGGGTTACAAGCTATGATATTGAAAACTTTTCCATTACAGTAGAAACTGATGTTACTGAAGACTTTATATTCTATGAAGAAGAATTGGGCGGAATACCAAACTGGAGCACTTTTGAAGTCATGGCACAGGGAATATCTGCCCTTACCGGAATATACGACAGGATTCATAACATTGAATCAAAAGCCGGATGTATCTTGAGTGTTTCAGCTTTCAAGTCTGATACGGATGTTTTTAAGGTCGGAACAACCATAAAGGCAACCGCTATTGAAGAATACCGGGATGAAGAATCTGGAATCTATCGGTATAACTGTGCTGTCTATGTTTCTCCAAGTTCTCAGGATGCAGCTGTAACGGCTACTGTTACAGTTATGAAAGTAGAGGATTTGGAAAGTCTTTCAGGTATTTGAGTGTGGAGAAAAATTGAAATGAATGAAAATAAAAAGGTATTGGTTACAGGTGCTTCCGGCGGAATAGGGAGAGCCATTGCCCTGGACTGTGCCAAAGCCGGTTACCATGTAATCTGCCATTATAATCACGGAAAGGAAAAGGCTGAAAAGCTTCTTGAAGAAATCAAGTTGGTTGGCGGTAGCGGAGAATTGATTCAGTTTGACATTACGGACCGGGAGGACTGCAAGAAGAAACTGGATGCAATGACTGAAGCAAACGGTGCCCTCTGGGGAATCGTGAATAACGCGGGAATAATCAAGGATAACATTTTTGCAGGTCTTGATGGTAAGGATTGGGACGCTGTTGTTCATACAAATTTGGACAGTTTCTTCAATGTAATTAATCCTCTTGTAATGCCTTTGGCAAGAAACAGAAAGGGCAGAATCATTACCATTGCATCTGCAAGCGGCATCATTGGAAATCCAGGCCAGACAAACTACAGTGCCTCAAAAGCCGGAATCATCGGTGCAACAAAAGCCCTTGCTGCAGAACTTGCAGGCCGTTCAATTACCGTAAATTGCATTGCTCCTGGTTTCATTGAAACCGACATGATAAATGAAATATCTCAGGATGTCATAAAGCAGACAATTCCCATGAAGCGTGCCGGCAGGCCATCGGAAGTTAGCGCACTTGCAGTTTTTCTTCTATCTGAAGAAGCAAGCTACATAACAAGACAGGTAATTTCCGTAAACGGAGGCATGATTTAAATGACCTTTACAAAGCCAAATGGTAAAAGACGTGTAGTTGTTACAGGTGGCGGAATGATCTCAGCTCTGGGACGCAACTGGGATGAAGCCTATTCCAAACTGAAGGAAAGGAAGAACTTCATAAAATACATGCAGGATTGGAATTATCTTGATAAGCTGAATACAAAGCTTGCCTGTCCATATACCGAAGAACTTCCAAAATTTCCAAGAAAGAAAATTCGCGGTATGGGTCGTGTTGGTTTGCTGTCCCTTGTTGCAACAGACGATGCCCTAAAGATGGCCGGCTTCCTTGATGATGAGGGGAATGCCATTGAAGAAATTCATAATGGAAGAACCGGCATTGCCTACGGCAGTTGTATGGGATCGATGGAATCTATGTCAGTCTTAGTCGGGGTTGTTGACCGTGCTGATTTTACCAAGCTCGATTCCCAAACCTATATAAAGTGCATGCCTCAGACTTGTGCTGCAAACTTAAGCATCTACTATCAGGTTCGAGGTCGCCTAATCATTACAGATACAGCATGTACATCCGGAAGTCAGGCAATAGGATATTCCTACGAAGCAATTGCAGACGGAAGGCAGGATGTGATGATTGCCGGCGGTTCAGATGAATTGAATTCAGCAGACGGTGCGATTTTTGATGTGATGGGGGCTGCAAGTACTAGAAACAGTTCTCCGGAAACTACACCTTCCCCCTGGGATAAAAACCGTGACGGCCTTGTAATTGGAGAAGGGGCTGGAACTCTTGTTCTTGAAGATCTGGAACATGCAATGAAACGCGGCGCTAAAATCTATGCGGAAGTTGCAGGCTTTGGAACGAACATGGACGGAACACATATTACAAGACCAAACTCCGATACTCAGGCTGTGTCATTGGAACTGGCGCTGAAAGATGCCGGAATTTCTCCTGAAAAGATTTCTTACATCAATGCTCACGGAACTGCAACGGTTCACGGAGATATTTCCGAAAGCAAGGCCGTGTACAAGGTGTTTAACCGGGCGGTTCCAATAAGCACCACGAAAAGTTATATAGGACATACCTTGGGTGCTTGCGGTTCAATAGAGTCTTGGCTTACAATTAACATGATGAATGAGGGCTGGTTTCATCCAAACCTGAATCTTGCGGAAGTTGACCCTGAATGTGCTCCCCTGGACTACATAAAGGATGACGGAAGAAAAATTGATGCAGAATATGTAATGTCAAATAATTTTGCATTCGGTGGGGTGAATACATCCCTTATATTTAAAAAGTGGAATGACGGGAGCGAAAATTAAATGGCACTTGCTAATATCATAAAGAGCATTTTTTCAAAGAAAGAAGAGAAGCCTTCTGGACCAAGTCTGGTAGAAGAGATTAACAGGCACATGTCCCTTCTTGTTGATAAATCGCGAAATCTAAATGACAGCTTTGAATCAGAAAAGTCAGAGATAGCAGCCATTGCCAAAGAAGCTGCTTCCATTGAGGAATCCAGGGAAATCCTTGCGGCAAAACTTGAGCAGGATATCCTTGGAAGGGTAACTGCAGTAAGTTCTGCCTGCGAACTTGCCATTGCTGGCAAAGCTACCGGTGAAACAGTAAAGAGGGAAATCAATTCCCTCAAGGCAAAGATGGGTCAGCGTTCTGCCCTAAAATAGTTTCAGACTTTAATCTGACTCAGAATCTTGCCGATGCTGTCGTGGATTACAAGGTCTGCAATATCATCGCTCTGGGTTGGATCACGGTTTATGAGAACAATTTTGTTTCCGTTGAAATACCTTACCATTCCTGCCGCTGGATAGACAGTAAGGGATGTTCCTCCGATTATGAGAAGATCGGCGTTGGTGATTGCCTTAAGGGCTCCTTCCACAATTCTGTCTTTCAATGGTTCTTCATACAGGATAACATCCGGCTTGATTGTTGCCCCGCATTTATTGCATTTAGGGATGCCTTTCTTTTCCTGGTTTTCACGAATATAGTTGTCGTCAAAAAAATCTCCGCATTTCGTGCAGTAGTTTCTAAGGACGCTTCCGTGCAGTTCCCACACTTTTTCGCTTCCTGCAGCCTGATGAAGTCCATCGATGTTCTGGGTAACGATGCCTAGAAGTTTCCCGGCTTTTTCCAATTCTGCAAGCTTCCTGTGTGCTGCATTTGGTTCAATTCCGCTTACGAGAAGTTTTTCCCTGTAGAATCTATAGAATTCTTTTGTATTTGATGAAAAGAAAGATGCGCTCAGGATTGTTTCCGGTGGATAACGCCATTTCTGATTGTAGAGTCCATCTACACTTCTGAAGTCTGGAATCCCGCTTTCCGTAGAAACGCCCGCACCACCAAAAAAAACTATTTTACTTGAATCATCTATAAGCTTCTGAAGCTCTTTTACTTTTTCTTCCATAATATGAACAGTATACCACTTCTTTTCTACTTTGCGTTTTTTTTCTTAAGAAATGTCAAATTTTGCCTATGGGTATGATTTTTTCTTTGATAAAATACCGGTTTTGTTCTATAAGATACAAAGAATTTGACGGCTTAGACATTTTGGAGTTATTATTATTTTAATATACAGAAAATTATATTTTCTGCCGATAAAACAATAAGGAAATTTTTCTTTATTTTTGAAATGGGAAAAATCTTATGTTTTTATTTCTAATTTAATTGGTAATAAAAAAGTAAATATTTGGGGTAAATTATGCAGAGAAAAGTACTTGCATTCCTGGTAGCAGTATCACTGTTGCCTTTCTCTATGTTTGCAGCAAAGAAAATTACTTCTCGCTCTGTCGGCGCCGAAAACAGCTGGCAGGAAAAGTTCGACATCAATCATGAGACCGAACATGAAGCCGGAAAGTACAATGTTCTTGTTACTGCAGAAGACAAAGCGGGCAATAAGACTATTGCAGGTCCGTACAACATTTACATAGATCCAAAGTCCGATCTTCCAGTCAGTGGTATTACAAACCCTGTAGAAAACATGCGTGTTCCTGGTAACCTTAACATCGTCGGAACTTGTGTTGATGATGATAAAGTTACAGAAGTATGGCTTATTCTTGATGGTGATGAAGCAAATCCTGTAAAGGCTGAAGGTACTGAATTCTGGTCTTACTTCCTTGATACTACAAAGCTTTTTGAAGGACCGCATACAATTGAAGTCTACGGTATTGATGACGGTAATCCTGACGCATACAAGGATGAAAACGGGAAAGTAGTTGCCTCACGTGTAGTTCCTAAAAAGGGTGAACGCACAAAAGTAACCTGGCAGCTTGACCGCCGTGCCCCTGCAATTGAAGTAACAAACCTTACAATGGGTCAGCTTGTTTCTGGAAAAATTGAACTTTCAGGAACTGTAAAAGACGGTAACGGAATCAACACCCTGGAATATTCCCTTGACGGTGGAAAGTACTACAGTTTTGCATCGATTAGGGAAGAAAAATACAAGCAGAGAACAGAAGACGGTCTTGTCAGCGAATTCAAATTCAACATTTCCGTAAATACAAAGGACTTTCCTGATGGTGTTGCAACCTGTTGGTTCCGCGCAAGAGACAACGCAGGGTCAGTAGGCAACTACGCATTCCTTTATTTCATCGATAATACAAACCCAGATATCAGAATCATTACTCCAGCAAAAGATGAAGAAAGAAACGGTGTATTTACAATTGCCGGTTATGCAAAGGATATCAACGGAATCCAGAAACTTTCTTGGCAGTGGGGTCAGGAAACAGGTGATTTCGAACTTACACCAGGTAACCCATATTGGGTAAAGGAAGTTAATTCAATCGGAATGCAGAAGTCAGAAGTATTTACCATTACTGGTACAGATACAATGGGTAACACTGTTTCCGTTAAGCAGACAATTCTCCTTAACCAGGAAGATGACAAGCCTGTTGTTACAATCGGATATCCAGGAAACGGAATCGAATTTGAAGGAGAAGAAGGAGCACTCTTCCTCCGTGGTATCGTTACTGATGATGACGGTCCTGTAAGTGTGACTTACAAGGTAGACAATGGTGAAGAAAAGACAATCGACTGCATCGGTGTATTCTATGCCCCGATTGAAGGCACATTTGCAGACGGCAATCATACAGTTTCTGTATATGGAACAGACAAATACGGCGTAAAGGGTAATGTTGCTTCAACAACATTCAAGTCTAAGGGAGTTGCCCCAACTTTCGGACAGCCTGTATATAAGGCAGGTGGAGCATCCATTGAATTTAAAGACGGACTTACAGTTAACCCGGAAGCAGATGGTGTTTATGAAATTCCTGTTTCTTCTACATGTGGACTTTCTTCAGCAAAGTATAGAATTACATGGGGAAAGAACGGAATCAGCGAAGGTGACGCTGCTCTCAAGGGTGGCGAAAAGGGTGCTACAGTAGTTGTTCCACTTTCCGGTGAAGCTCTTCCATGGGGTGTTGCGAAAATAGAAGTTGAAGCAAAAGACATTTATGAACGAACAACAGCATTCCATTCTATTGTAAATATCCGTGACCTTACAAAGATGTGGACTGATACACCAGGCGTTTACTTTACAGATTCAAAGATTTTGGAAAACGGAAGCGTAATGGCCCTCAAGGACAAGCCTCTTACAGGTTACTTTGCAGGCGGAAAAATTTCTACAGTTACACTCAGCCCGGCTCAGAAGGGTGTTGAAGTTTCATTCAAGGGAAATGTCATCACACTTGCATCTGAAATTGATACATCTGAGTTTAAGGTTCAGGTAACTGATGCTTCCGGGGCTGTTTATACATCAAGGCCTCTCAAGTTTGTTGCTCCTCTTGAAAAACTTGCTCTTACACTCGACGAAACAGATGCTTACAATGCTGATCGCGGAATTCCATTTGAATTTGAAACTCCAGAAACAAGGCTCAGCATTTCAGGTAAGGTAACAGTTCCTTCAGCAAGCGTTCGCTACAGAATCCTTTCTGTTGCAGCCAACATGTACAATGGTGTTCTCCTTGTTGATTCAGCTCGTGCTCCGGATACAGACTGGGCAGATGTAGAAGTTTCAAAGAGAGGAACATGGTCAATTTCTAACCTCAACTTCGATTCGTTTGCAGAAGGTATTGCAGTAGTAGAAGTCGTTGCTTCTGCTGCAGACGGACAGGATGCTGCACAGGCAGTATTTGTTCGCAAGATTCCTTACGCACCTGAAGAAGATGTTTTGGACGAAAAGGGCAAGAAGGTTTCTAAGGCTGCACCAAAGATGTACTGGCTTTCTGGCCGTGACAACTATGGTGTATGCGTATACCAGGGTACCCTTGACAATGCATTCAAGTATGTACGCAAGGAAAACCTCAGTGCTGATGAGCCTGCAATCGTATTCACGGCAAACACACAGGATACTCCAAAACCTGTTAAAGTTGTTTCTGCTCCGCTTAATGTGCAGGCAGACGCAAAGGTTGAAATCGAATTTACAAACATTGACAATGAACCATACAAGAACGGTATGAATGTCCTCATGAGCAGAAATGCTCCTAAGGAAGAAGTTCATGCACTCGCAGTAACAGTAAAGGGCAACAGCCTCGTTAAGGCAGTTACTTATGTAATTGACGGCGTAGATGCTCCTGGCGGAGTTGTAAAGCAGAGTGGATCGGCTCCAGTTGTTCTCGTTTCATCAGACCCAGAAACACTGGTAAATGTTTACACTGCAGCAATTCCACTTGCAAATCTTCCAGCCCGCATTACAAATGTTGCCGTAGCAGCAGATGTTAAGGGAAAATCTGCAGTTGCTCTCGGAACCTTCAATGTTGTTCGCCAGCATGAAGTTGTTGATAATGAGCCTGCGATTTACTGGCAGAGCGAAGGAAAGACTCGTTACGACGAAGACCTTAAGGCTTATGTTCTTAACGACGGTTCAGCTCTCGTTGGATACTGCAATGTACCAGGTCCTGTAACTGCAAAGGTTCGCGGTGATACACCAGGAATCAATATAACATCAGAAGGAAATATCATCAGACTTACAGCATCGAACGACGGAACATTCCGTGGTGTTAGTGTTCGCGTTAACGGTGCGGACGGTGGTTCATACCTTGCTCCAGATGTTACTCTTGTTGTTGATACAGCAAAGCCAGCAGTAAATATGAACAGTCCTAAGGTAATGTCATTCGTAAAAGATTCATTCATCATTTCCGGCACAGCATCTGACGGAAACGGAATTTCCAAGATTGAATATTCAATTGCAGATGACAAGGCTGATGTTCACGAAAAGGACGGAACTGTAAGTACTTCAGGAAAGGCTGAATGGAAGAATGTTGCCTTTACAAAGGCAGGTGAATTCTGGGTAAATGTATCTTTGAAGGATGCTCCAGACGGATACATTCCATTCTCACTCCGCATTACAGATACAGTTGGAAAAACAACATATGTAAACAGTGTTCTCCACAAGGATGTGACACCTCCAGAAGTTAAGGTTATTCTTCCTGAAGATGAAGCCATCGTAAACGGTGAAAACACAATCGTATTCTCTGTTACTGATGCTGGAAGAACAAACAAGGTAACATATACAAGTGCAAGTGGAAAAACAAAGTCTCCTTATGAAATGTCTGTTCGCGCTGCTGATGTACCTGTAAAGAAGGTAACTGATGCAGAAGGAAACGAAACACTTGCTGCTGAAAGGGCAGATCCTCTCAGAACAATCAATAATAAGCTTCCTAACATGAGGGTAGGTACATTTGATGCACCTATCGACAACAACATGTCATTCACATTTACAGATGACAACGGGAATGAAACAGTAATCAACAAGTGGAATTTCAAGGTAGATGAAAAGAGCGATAAGCCTGTTACTGAAATTCACCTTCCAGAAGAAATGCAGGTTGTTACAACAGACTTTACAATTTCCGGTGTTGTTTATGATGATGATGGAAAGTGTAAGATTTACTACAAGATTGACAACGATGAATTCAAGCAGTACATCGCAGAAGATGGAAATGAATATTCATCAAGCTATAAATTTGATATCCCACTTCTTTCACTCAAGGACAACGAGCATACAATCACAGCTTATGCAGTTGACGTAAACGGCGTTAAGGGTGACGAAGTTAAGCGTGTTTTCCGCGTATCTCTTGAAGAACCAAAGGGTGGAATGACATCTCCTGAAATTGAAAAGACAGTTAAGGGAACAGTTACACTCAAGGGTTGGGCAAGCGATAAGAACGACATCGGTCTTGTTCAGGTTTCCGTTGATAACGGTGCAACATTCAACGATGCAAAGGGAACAACAGAATGGACATACACATTCAATACAGCTGTTGTTCAGGACGGCACACATGTAGTATTCATCCGTATCTATGATAAATACGGTATAGGTGCCCTCTATTCATCTTTGATCAATATTGATAATACTGCTCCTAACTTACGACTTGAACTTCCTCTTGATGACTCAAAGGTTTCAAGAAGAATCTTCATGTCTGGGCAGACAACAGATAATATTGAACTTACAAGTCTCTTCCTTACAATCCGCAGCCTTGAAGGAAAAGCAATTCCAGACCGCCTTGCAAAGAGAGAACTTGTTCCTGAAGAAATCATTACTCAGGTAATCGACATTGCAGAACTCAACAACGGATTCTACAACATTGAACTTACTGGTACTGATGCAGCAGGTAACATCAGCCGTGTAAGCCGTAACATCGAAGTAGACAAAACAAAGCCTCTTTCTAAGGTTGATGTACTCTATCCACTTAACGGTGAACACTGTCACGGTCAGTTCAACATCTACGGCAGCACATATTCAGAAAAGGATGATCCAATTGACCATGTGGACCTCTACATTGACCGCCGCAAGATGGAAGAACTTGGTGCAGCACAGGTTACAAAGAGCGGATACTACAAGTTTACACTCAACCATACAATTACTCCTATCCTTATTGAAGACACGGATGCAAACGGAAATGCAATCACATATCCAGCAGGCGAAGAATTCGAACTCAAGGAAGGACTCCACTCATTCCAGACTATTGCCGTAACAAAGAACGGTAAGCGCATTCTTTCAAATGAACAGTCATTCGTTTACAGTGCAACAGGTCCATGGGTAACTCTTGAAACATTTACATACGGTGACTTCGCAAGAAACAGACCTCTGCTTGAAGGTAATGCAGGCTATATTCTTACAGAAGCAGAAAAGCTCGAACTGAAGGACAAGACTATTCCTTCAGACCGTCGCCGTGAACTTGAAAACAGAAAGGTGAAGAGAATCTATATCAGCTTTGACAACGGTAAGACTTATGAACCTGTTGCAAAGGAAGGAAAGACTCACTGGGAATATAGGGTTGAAAACCTTGATATTCCTGCAGGATTCCACTTCATGCTCGTAAAGGCAGAAATGTACAACGGTGACAAGGCCATTACAAGGACTGTAGTTCAGGTAGATAGAACAAACCCATCTGTAACATTGATTTCTCCAGGTGAAAGCGGAAGATACAACCAGCAGCTCCTCTTCAGCGGACTTTCTGGCGACGACATCGACCTTAATGATGTTACACTTACATTGCGTAAGGGTGACAAGGCAGCTTATGAAGTTCCTAAGTTCATCCAGGGACTTTACTTTGACGCTTCTGTTTGGGGTGCTACACTCTGGAACTTCGGTGTTGGTCTTACAGCATTCGATGGTGCAGTTAAGGTTCAGGCAAACTTCGGACAGTTTACACAGGAACAGCGTGACAGCATTTCTAGTATGTTCGGCAAAGAACCCACAGGCCTTCGCTTCGGTGGAAATGTATTCGGCGGTAAGATCATTGCTCAGCTTGCATACATTCCATTCAGATACTTCTGGGGACGCGATTGGGACTGGCTTACAGCAACAGTTTCAATCGGTGCAAACTTCTCTTACTTCACAGATTCTGGTGCTTCTTCTACTACAGGAGAAAGAGTTGCACAGGTTCTTTCTGCAGCCCTCATGCAGCTTGAATTCCCTCGCGTAACTTTTGAAAACGCAAAGTATTTCAGAACCTGGTCAACTTATGTTGAACCACAGATATGGTTCATTCCATCCGATGTTGGTGGTGAAGATGCCAAGAAGTATGTATTTACATTCAGCTTGGGTGTAAGAACAACCCTCTTCTAGTCTGAAAAAAAAAGCCATGCATTGAGGTGCTATCTCTCCGCATGGCTTTTGTCATTTAAATTACTAAGTTGGAAATTATCTTTTTGCTTCTGGAAGGTTTACGATTCCTCCCGCTGCTGTCAAAGGAATGTATTCAGGTACCTGTCTTCCGTCCCAGCGCTTTGCCCTTTCAAGTTCAATTTCAAGTTCCTTGAGCTTGATTTCGACCTGATAGTTCTGTGCAACCTTTGAGTTGTAGTAGGCAAGGGCATCAGCCTCAACTTTCTTTGCTTCGGCTTCCTTCTGTGCCTTGATGAGTGCAGCCTCTGCTTCCTGTTCAATGGCAGCCTTCTTTGCTTCAGCTTCCTTAACCTGTTTCTGTGCATTCTGTTCTGCAAGCTTAAGGTCCTGTTCTGCCTTCTTTACTTCCTGTGCACGGTTTGCAGTTTCCTTGATCTGCTTGTCAAAGTCATCCGACCAGTCCCAGTTTGTAATTGTTGTCTGGGAAATGGCTATAGGGTAGTCAGCCATGCGGGTAAGCATTGCATCTGCAACACGGCCTGTAACTTCGTTCTGCTTTTCAACAAGATCGTAAATTGAATACTGGCCTACAGTTTCCTTAAGGGAAGCCTTAACATTGTCGCGCATGGCACTCTGAATTACGGTATCATTAAGGTATCTTGTAACGATATCCATGATGCGCTTTTCATCGTAAACATAGCGAACTGCAACTGTACTTCCTACAGTCTGCATGTCCTTTGTAATCGCTCCGTCACTTCCGCATGAAAAAGAAACTTCGTATGTCTTTGGTTCAAGACGGAATTTTCTGATCTTTGTGATGAATGGAACATGCCATACCAGCCCTGGCTGAATTACATCACCCTGAACCTGACCGAGCTTTACTTCTACTCCGCGTTCATTTGGATTTACGACTGTACAGCTTGATGGGAAAACCACCAAACCGATGATTACGATTGCCACAATCAAAACGATTCCGCCAATGTTTCTGCTTGAAAACTTCTGAACTTCCATAAGGAAACCCTCCTTTGAATATTAAATCTAATAAGGGAAATTAATTAAATAACATTTATTTGTCAATAAAATGAGTCGGTAATTTTTTATTTTTATATTTTGTTTATGAGTTCCAGATGATATTCAAAGTGCATATTATCCCAGATTGCCGGGCCAAACCATTGTTCATGTATTTTGTTGTTGCAGTAAGTTTGGCCTTACGGTTGCAAGGGCAACCGTATTCATTCCAGTAAAAATGGGCAATCCGGGCCTGCTGTAGTTAATCTATATTTTCCTTTGTCTTCATTTTGGCAATTAGTTCGGGATGATATTCAAAGTGCATATTATCCCAGATTGCCCAGTATCCGCCCCAGATGAATCCTTCGCTTTCAAAGGCATCGATAACTTCCTTTGGAGGCATCCATCTTCCCTTGATTGAAGTCATCATCCATTTGTCTGGATTTTTGTCCCTTGCCCAGCTCCAGAAAACTTCTCCGCCGTGATATGCAACAGGCAAAAGATCTATGGCAATCCCCAGGCTGTGGAAGGATTTTCGTTTTGTTCCGTCTATCTGGCGCCAGTTATAGGCCGCGGCACTTTTAAGTTCCTTGATGAAGACTTTTACTTCCGGTGAAGTTTTTTCTGCTTTGAGGATTTTTGCCTCAACATTTTTCAGTGGCTCAAGAATTCTTTCGTGGATCCTTGTTCCTTTGCCAAGGAATTTTGTGGTGATTATGTGGGGCTCAATTTTTGCCCTGCTGTAGCTGGAATAAACTGCATCAAAAAAAAACATTGGGGTTCCAGGTGCTTTCCTTCTGTTTTTTACTGTTCCGTATTCCTTTAGCCTTGCAATTTCTTCATCCGTAAAATTTTTTGGATCTCTGAGTTCATTGCTGTATTTGTAAACCACATGCCAGTATTCTTCTCTATTTATCAATTCTTCTTCTGGAAGAACAGAACCTTCTGCCCAATGAAAAGTGTGGGGGAGCCCATAGTTCTTAAACTTGATTATCCAGTCGTTTTTTTCTTTGTCGAATTCAGCCTGAATTTTAAGATCGCTATAAGAATCCATCAGAATCTGAAGGTCTTCTGGAATTGTTCTTTCAGGTTTGGGAGCTTGCTTTGGTTCATCCGATTTCGATTTACTCTTCCTGAATCCCCATCCGGAGGCAGAAAAAATCAATGAGGCCTGCAGCAGAAACAAAATCACAGTCTTAAGCATATTTCAATTATACTTGTTTTTCCCTTGAAAATCGAGGTTACATGACGCATACCGTCATCGCGAGGAGGTTGCACGCATACCGTCATCGCGAGGAGGCCTGCCGACGTGGCGATCCACCAATGCCTTTGCTTTACTGACTTGGCCTTTTTGGGGCATAAATGACGGGACTCGCAGATTTATGTCTTCATCACCGTTGAAAAACTCCCATTTCTTTTCTATAATAATACAAATTTTTTTAGGATCTATTATGGCAATCGAAAAATATGAAGTTGTAATCGGATGCGAAATCCATACTCAGTTACTTACTAAAACAAAGGCTTTCTGTGCCTGTGAAAACCGTTACGGCGGAATGCCAAATACACGCGTATGTCCTGTATGTCTCGGACTCCCTGGTGCCATGCCACGCATTTCTAAAGGATATGTTGAACTTGGTGCCGTAGCAGGCCATGCGCTCAACTGCAAGATCGCCCGCTTTACAAAATTTGACCGCAAGCATTATTTCTATCCTGACCTTGCAAAAGGCTATCAGATTACTCAGTACGATATTCCTCTTTGTACAGACGGATATGTAGACCTTCCCATGATTCATTATCCGGAAGAAGAAAGGGCAGGCGGACCAAAATGCCGTCCAACAAACTTCAAGGGTGAACCTTGCATCGTGGAAGATGGAAAATACCGCCGTGTTCGCGTAGAACGCATTCACCTTGAAGAAGACGTAGGAAAGTCACTCCACTTGCAGGGTGCCCACTCATACATCGACTACAACCGCTGTGGAACGCCGCTTATCGAAATCGTTACAAAGCCTGACATGACATCCGGTGAAGAAGCTGCATTATTCTTCCAGACGGTTCAGGAAATCTTGCGCTATGTAAAAGTTACAAACGGTAACCTTGAAGAAGGTAATATGCGCTGTGATGCCAACATCAACCTTAACGTTTGGGAAGACGGAAAGGTTTACCACACACCGATTTCAGAAATCAAGAACCTCAACTCATTCCGCACAATCAAGGATGCCTGTGCCTACGAAGCAAAGAGACAGCTTGAAGAATTCATCAACGACCGCCAGGAATTCAATGCCGGATTCAAGGTAACAATGGGTTGGGATGATGATAAAAAGCAGACTGTTGTTCAGCGTACAAAGAACTCTTTCGTAGACTATCGCTTTGTTGTTGAACCGGACATCAAGCCTTTTACAGTTGAAGAAGAACTCATCGAGCGTGCCTTTGACCGCGTAGGTGAACTTCCGGAAGCAAAGAGAACCCGCCTCAAGAAGGAATACGGACTTTCTGACTTTGATGTTCAGACTTTGACAACAACCCGTGACCTTGCCATGTGGTTTGAAGATGCCGCAAAGAATGCAAAGGACGTTAAGAAGGTTGCCAACTGGATTCTTGCAGAACTCCTTGCAGTCCTAAACGAACAGAAAAAGACAATCCTGGATGTAACAATTACACCTGCTCATATTACAGAACTCGTCAACCTCATCGCCGACAAGAAGATTACCGGCGCACAGGGTAAGACTGTATTTGCAAAGATGCTTGAAACAAACAAGATGCCTTCAGTAATTGCAAAGGAAGAAGGCATGGAAGTTGTTGCAGACGAAGGTGCCATCGAAGCCATCGTTGATACAGTAATCGCCAACAATCCTAAGGCTGTTGCAGACTTCAAGGGCGGAAAGACAAACGTTGTCGGCTGGCTCTGTGGTCAGGTCATGAAGGAGTCAAAGGGAAAGGCAAATCCTGCAGTTGCAAGCAAGCTTGTTGCCGCAAAACTCGCCGCACTTTAATCATTACCTGCCGTCATTGCGATTCGTCATTGCGAGCCCGAAACGGGCGTGGCAATCCACTTCTCTATCAAACTGTCATTGCCGGACTTGATCCGGCAATCTTATTTTAAAATTGTCAATTTAAATTTACCGATTTATAATGTTATTGAAATCCGTGCTGCTCTTATTTTTTTGAGTGGATTTCTTCTATATATCATGGAGGTCACAATGGCTCGTGACGTTAAATCAATAGTTTCTAAAATGACATTGGAAGAAAAAGCTTCCCTCTGTTCCGGTGCAAGTTTCTGGGATACAAAACCTGTAGAACGTGTTGGCGTTCCTTCCGTAATGGTGTCGGATGGTCCCCATGGACTCCGCAAAATGAACAAGGACGGAACAACCCTTTCAACCGTATGTTTCCCTGCCGCCTGTGCAACTGCATCAAGTTTCGATACAGAACTTCTTGAAGAAATGGGAGATGCCCTTGGTCAGCAGTGCCGCGCACAGGATGTTTCAATTCTTCTTGGACCTGCCATGAACATCAAGCGCAGTCCTCTTTGTGGCCGCAACTTTGAATACATTTCAGAAGATCCTTACCTTTCAGGAAAAATTGCCGCAGCCCACATCCGCGGTGTCCAAAAGTGGAATGTGGGAACTTCCGTAAAGCACTTTGCTGCAAATAACCAGGAATATTTCCGCATGAGCGTTAGTTCCGAAATGGATGAAAGAACTCTCCGCGAAATCTACCTGAGCGGATTTGAAATTGCCGTAAAGGAAAGCAAGCCAAAGACAATCATGGCAAGCTACAACCAGATCAATGGCGTATATTCAACAGAAAACAAAAAACTCCTTACGGACATCCTCCGCAACGAATGGGGATTTGACGGCTATGTAATGACAGACTGGGGGGCAGTTGCTGACCGTGCTAAGGGAATTGCCGCTGGCCTTGATCTTGAAATGCCTGCAAGCGGCGGCGTAAACGATGCAAAGATTGTTGAAGCTGTGAAGGCTGGTACTTTGGATGAAAAACTTTTGGACAAGGCTGTTGAAAACATGCTGACTGTCCTTTTTGATTATGTGGACAATCCTCACGATGATGCCGTATTCGATAATGAACGCGATCACAAAAAGGCCGTTCAGATTGAAAGCGAATGTGCAGTCCTTCTTGAAAACAACGGAATCCTTCCTCTTAAAAAAGAAGCAAAGGTCCTCTATGTTGGCGAATATGCAAAGGTTCCAAGATTCCAGGGCGGCGGTTCAAGCCACATTCATTGCTGCAAGATAACAAGTGCCCTTGATGTTGCACAGGAAAAGAACCGTTCAGTTGAATACTGCAAGGGTTTCCCTGCAGACAGGGATCTGACTGACGAAAAGGAAATCAAGGCTGCCGTAGAAAAGGCTAAGGCTGCTGATGTTGTCGTAGTGTTTGCAGGCCTTCCTGATGTAATCGAAAGCGAAGGTTTTGACAGAAAGAACATGAATCTTCCGGCATGCCAGAACAAGCTTATTTCTGAAATCCTCAAGGTAAACAAGAATGTTGTTGTGGTTCTTCATAACGGTGCACCTGTAGTCCTTCCTTGGAGAAAGGAAACCGGTGCAATCCTTGAAATGTATCTTGGCGGTCAGGGTGTTGGAGAAGCAACTGACATGCTTTTGTATGGCGAAGCAAATCCTTGCGGACACCTTGCAGAAACTTTCCCTCTCAGCGTGGAAGATACTCCATGTTACCTTTCTTTTGGCGGTGACGGAATTACAACAAAATATGACGAAGGCATTTATGTAGGCTACCGTTATTATGAAAAGAAAAAGATTCCTGTTGCTTATGCTTTCGGACATGGCCTTTCATACACGACTTTTGAAATCAGCAATCTTGTTTTGAGTTCTTCTGAACTTAAAGAAGGCGGAACTGTTACTGCTACAGTTGATGTTAAGAACACCGGCAATGTTGCAGGCAAGGAAGTCGTTCAGTTCTATGTTGCAGACAAAACAAAGACATTCGGTCGTCCAGTAAAGGAACTCAAGGGCTTTAAGAAAATCTATCTTGAGCCTGGAGAAACAAAGAAAGTTTCTGTTGAACTCGATTCCCGCAGCCTCAAGTACTATGAAGTAAGAATCAACGACTGGTATGCAAAGTCAGGAGAATATGAAATCTGCGTTGGAAATTCCAGCGATAACATTCATGCCGTTGCAAAGTTGAACTATGTTTCAAGCCGTTATCTTCCATTGGAAATCAAGGGTGACACAACCTTCAGTGCTCTTCTTGAAGATCCAAGAACAGCTCCAGTTTTCAAGGCATATCTTGCTGAACACGACAAGGGCAGTGATGATACAGTTGTTGGCGACATGGGTGCTGCCGCAAAGGAAATGGCAGAAGCAATGTTCCAGGGATTCCCTCTAAAGTCTCTTTTCAGTTTTGGAATGGGAACAAGGGAAGAGGCCGAAAAACTCATAGCCGACTTAAAGAAAGCAGTTGAATAAAATTCTTCTTGTTTCCGTAAATGCAAGCTACATGCATACCAATGTGGCAATCAGGACTCTCAAGGCTTATGCAGAAAAATTTTTGTCTGCAGAAAAGATTAATGTTGAAATTGCAGAGTTCACCATTAATCAGCCTGTGGGGGAAGTTCTCCGAAGCATTGGGTTTACTGAAGCTGACGCCGTTCTTTTTTCCACTTATATCTGGAATGCAGAATATGTCAGCAAACTTCTTCCCGATGTAAAGAAACTTTTGCCACAATGCATTCTTGGTGCAGGTGGACCAGAGTACGGTTACAGTGCAGAAAAATACCTCGGTTTAATTTCCGATCTTGATTTCATCATGTTCGGTGAAGGCGAAAAAACTTTTGCCGAACTTGCAGAAATTTTATGCGGCGGAAAAAATTATTCTTCTGTCAAAGGAATTTATTTCAGGGATGCTGACGGCAAAATAAAATTTTCCGGTGAGCAGCAGCCCATAGAAAATCTTGACGAGCTTCCATTTGCATATCCTGAAATTCAAAAAGGGGACTTTGATCCCGACCACAAAATATATTACTACGAATCTACCCGCGGCTGTCCCTTTGGCTGCGCCTACTGCCTTTCTTCCGTAGACAAAAGGGTTCGCTTCAAGAGCCTGGAAAAAGTTCAGCAGGAACTGAAAATATTTCTTGAAGCCAATGTTAAACTTGTAAAATTCATTGACCGTACCTACAATCTGAATCCCGACCGTTACATTCCCATATGGAAATACATTCTTGAAAATCACAACGGAAAGACAATGTTTCATTTTGAAATAGAAGCGGAATATCTTTCGGACGATGCCCTTGCTTTCCTTCAGCAGGTACCGGGTGGAGTGATGCAGTTTGAAATGGGAGTTCAGTCGGCAAACAAAAAAACTTTAAAGGCTGTGAACCGTTCCGACAATGTTGAACTTCTTGCAGAAAAAATCCGCCGCATTCCAAAGACAATTCATCAGCATCTGGATTTGATTGCAGGCCTTCCCTATGAAGACCTTGAAAGTTTTGGCAAGAGCTTTGATTTTGTAATGGCACTTAAGCCCGATGCCCTTCAGCTTGGATTCCTTAAAATTCTAAATGGAACCCAGATGGCGGATATGGCTTTCGCTGGCGGCTGGAAATGGATGGAAACTCCTGCCTACGAGACTTTTTCCACTCCTTATCTTTCCTTTAGGGATGTTGCTTTCCTAAAGGATGTTGAAGTTCTTACAGATGCATGCTGGAACAAAAAAAACTTTTCTTTCACAATGAACTACATCTTGAGGAAAACAAATCCGTGGAAATTTTTGTCGGCCCTTGCTGTCTTTGGACATAAACAGGGAACTTTTACTCAGGCGCGACGAGACCTTTATTGGTTTGACTTTCTCTATTCTTTTATGGATGGAAAAGAATCTTCGGAAGAATTTGCAGAATTGAATTTTGAAGTTGCAAAGGAACTTCTGCGTTACGATTTTGTCCGTTCAGGCAAAAAAGGGAATTGGCCTGCATGGTATGAACATGTATATGACAAGGACAGGCATAAGACACTTCTTGATGAAAATGAAATTGACGGATGCAGCAGGATTAAATTTGCCAACAGCGAATATGAAGTTTTCAAATACAATGTGGAATCGGAATTCCCTGAAAAATTCCCCGGTAACTTTGAGATTCTCATCAGGTATAGATAAAATGCAATGATTCTTCAAATGTAATTTTCGAAACCTGATTTCAATTCTTTTAATGCATTATTAACACAAATTTCCTGTCCTTTCCTGAAAAAAAACATTTTAAATAATCAGTATGGCGAAAAAATCCCTTAAAAAGGTTTTGACCTGCACATCATTTTCCCTTGACAATTTAGTAGTAGGAAAATAGAATATAACTATGGACTTAAGAACAGTATTAACACCTGAAACAGTAGACCTTCATTTGAAGGGTACTTCAAAAGAAGAAATTATCGACGAACTCCTTGAAATCCTTGTAAAGGCAGGAAAGGTTACAGATAAAGCATCTGCAAAGGAATGCGTACTCGATCGTGAACGCAAGATGTCAACTGGCATGAAGCACGGAATTGCCATACCACACGGAAAGACAGACACAGTTTCTGATTTGGTTGCTTGTATCGGAGTTTCTGACAATCCGGTTGATTTCGACAGCCTTGATAGCGAACCATGTCGTATATTCATCATGACATTGTCTCCTGTAAACAAGACAGGCCCGCACCTTCAGTTCCTTGCTGAAGTAAGCCTTCTCTTCAAGTCAGCAGACAAGCGTGCCCAGATCCTCAATACACAGGACAAGGCAGAAGTAATCAAGATTCTTACAGAATAGTTCTTGATTGCTCGGTAAAAGCCCCTCAAGCGGGGGCTTTTTTGTTTTAAACAAAAACCTTCATTTTGTTTTTTGCCTTGACATTTTTCGGATTTTTGTCATAATAAATGCAGTAAACTTTTATTATGAGGTTAATTATGTCAAAGAAGTATGCATTTTTGTTCCCTGGACAGGGAGCCCAGGCACCTGGTATGGCTAAGGATATTGCAGAAAGTTCAGCAGCTGCAAAAAAAGTGATCGACGACATTTCTGCAATCACTGGACTTGATATGGCAAAACTTTTGTGGGAATCAACACCGGAAGATCTTGCAAGAAGCGACAACAGCCAGATTGCTATCACGGCAGCTTCATTGGCAACAATGGCAGCCCTTAAGGAAAAGGGAATCGAACCTTCTTCTGCAATGGGATTTTCCCTTGGTGAATTCCCTGCACTTTATGCAGCCGGAGTTCTTTCTTTTGAAGATGTAGTAAAAGTAGTTCGCCAGCGCGGAATCATCATGCAGAAGGTTTGCGAAGAAATCGCAGCTAAGAGTGAAGGTCGCGCACCTGGAATGACAGCTGTTCTTGGCCTTTCACAGGATCAGGTAAAGGCTCTCGTAGAACCAATCGAAGATGCCTATGCTGCAAACATGAACAGCGACAAGCAGACAGTAGTAAGCGGAACTTTCGATGCTCTTGATAAGGTTGAAGCAGCCGCTAAGGATGCAGGTGCTCGCCGTGCAGTTCGCCTCAAGGTTGCAGGTCCATTCCATTCTCCACTCATGCAGGATGCTGCAGTAGAATTTGAAAAGTTCCTTGCAGATGTTAAGTTCAACAATCCAAAAATCAATCTTTTCTCAAATGTAACTGGCGGAAAGGTAATCGACGGAGACCAGGCAAAGAAAGCCGCAGTCCTCCACCTTACACATCCAGTTCTTTGGACAGATGAAGAAGCTTGCCTTGCAGGCGTAATCAAGGAAGACGGAGTTGAAAACTCTGCTGTACTTGAAGTAGGTCCAGGAAAGGTTCTTTCAGGTCTCTGGGGTCAGACAGAATTCGGTGCCGGAATCGCCGCTACACCTGTAAACACAGCTGAAGGAATCAGCAATTTGTAATAGATTCAGTGGGAAGAACCTTAAAGAGTTTTTCCTATTGATATTGTTGGAATTGTTTGATCTCAGGTAGTGAGGTTAAGCATATGATGTTTATAGAAAGCAATTAGAGGTTTAATATGCTCAAAGGAAAAAAAGCCCTTATCACAGGTTCTTCACGTGGAATCGGAAAGGCTATAGTAGAAGTTTATCTTAAGAATGGTTGCGAAGTATGGGGACTTTGTTCAAAGCCTTCTGCAAATAAAGACGCTCTTGAATCCCTTGCAAAGGAAAACGGAGTTGCATTCCATGAAATCTATGCAGATGTTGGAAACGCAGAACAGGTAACGGAAGTTGTAAAGGCTGCCCTTGCAGAAGCAGGCGGATTCGACGTTCTTGTAAACAATGCAGGAATCACACGCGACGGCCTTTCATTCAGAATGAAGAAGGAAGACTGGGATGACGTACTCCGCATCAACCTTACATCAGTGTTCCTTATTTCTCAGATTGTTTCAAACGACATGATCAGAAAGCGTGCAGGTTCAATCATCAACATGTCTTCTATCGTTGGTATTCACGGTAACGGCGGACAGGTTAACTACTCTGCATCAAAAGGTGGCGTTATTGCTTACAGCAAGTCACTTGCAGCAGAAGTTGGTGCTCGTGGTGTTCGTGTAAATGCAATCGCACCTGGATTCATCGAAACAGACATGACAAATGTTCTTAAGGATGAAGTAAAGGCAGCAATGGCAGAAAAGATTCCTCTCAAAAGACCAGGAAAACCGGAAGACATTGCCAATGCAGCATTATTCCTTGGAAGCGACCTTTCAACATATGTTACTGGTCAGGTTATCGGCGTAGACGGCGGAATGGGCTGCTAATTGAATAGATAAATTATATTAGGAGAAAAAATTATGAGAAGAGTAGTTGTAACAGGTCTTGGTTGTGTATCACCACTTGGAAATTCAGTAGAAGAAACATGGGCTGGCGTAAAGGCTGGAAAGTGCGGTATCGCAACAACAACAAAGTATGATGTAGGTCCTTTCAAGGTAAAGTACAGCGCAGAAGTAAAGAACTTCAAGGCTGAAGACTATATGGACAGTGCATCAGCACGCAAGATGGCTCCATTTACACAGTTTGCAGTAGCAGCAGCAAAGCAGGCTCTCGATGATTCAGGACTTATGGGAAAGCAGGATATCCTCGACGATACAGCTGTTTACCTTGGTGTTGGTATCGGTGGTCTTGATGTTACAGAAGCAAGCATGAAGAGCTACATCTCTTCTGAAATGACACGTGTTCCTCCAATGACAATCCCAGAACTCATCCCAAATGAAGCAGCAGCAAACGTTTCCCTTCAGTTTGGTCTTCACGGTGCAACACACACAGTTGCAACAGCTTGTGCATCTGGTACAGACGCTCTCGGAAACGCACTCGATGTTATCCGCTCGGGCCGCTACGATGTAATCCTCGCTGGTGGTGCAGAAAGCACAATCTGTGGATTCGGTACACTTTCTTTCACAGTTCTCCACGCTCTCTCTTCAAAGTGGGCAGATGATCCTTCAAAGGCTTGCCGTCCATTCGACAAGGACCGCGACGGATTCATTATGGGTGAAGGCGCAACAATCCTCGTTCTTGAAGAATATGAACACGCTAAGGCTCGCGGTGCAAAGATTTATTGTGAACTTGCAGGTTACGGTTCATCTTCTGATGCTTACCACCTTACAGCTCCTAACCCAGACGGAATCTGCGGTGCAAAGGCTATGACAATGGCCATGAAGGATGCCGGTGTTGAACCAAAGGACGTTACATACTACAACGCTCACGGAACATCAACATCAAAGAACGACTCTGGTGAAACAAAGATGCTTCACATTGCATTCGGTGACGCAGCAAAGGACCTCCACATTTCTTCTACAAAGTCTATGACAGGTCACTGTCTCGGAAATGCAGGTTCCCTTGAAGCTCTCATGTGTGTTAAGGCAATTCAGGACAGCTACATTCCTGCAACAATCAACCTTGACAACCCGGATGTAGAAGGCGGATGCGACCTTAACTACACACCAAACAAGGGCATTGAAATGCCAGTTAATGTTGCAATGTCTGGAAACTTTGGTTTCGGTGGACACAACGGTATCGTAGTATTCAAGAAAGTTAACTGATTGAATATTGAATAGACTGAAAAAGGGGTGGGGAGAAGTCTCTCCCCTGGTCGGCACTAAAGGCGCCTTGCGCCTTCATTGCCTCCACACCCCTCTCAGCGGGGACACCCCGCAACGCCCCGTTAGAACCTAATGGGGTAATTTCATTTTTGAGGTATTACCATGAGCGTAACAACAGATATAAAATCACTTTTGCCACATCGCGATCCTTTCCTTTTTGTTGACGAAATCATCAGCTGCGATGACAACGGAAGCGTTAGCGAACATACATTTACAGAAAATGAATTCTTCTTTAAGGGACATTTCCCGGAATATCCTGTAGTTCCAGGCGTTATCCTCTGTGAAACAATGGCACAGGCTGGTGGAGCTGCCCTCAGCTACCAGAAGAAGTTTGAAGAAGGAGCATTGTTCTTCTTTGCAACATTGGACAAGGTAAAGTTCCGCAACCAGGTACGCCCTGGTGACAAGGTTCGCATGGAAATCACAAACCTCCGCGTAAGCCCAAAGATGATCAAGCAGGAAGGCAAAGCCTATGTAGGCGACACTCTCTGTGCCGAAGCAGAGTGGATGTGTTTAGTCGGAAAGGCAAACTAAGTAGATTGCGCCCACGCCACACGCAGGCAAGCAAGGCAGATTGCACCCACGTCATTGCTAGCCCGAAAGGGCGTGGCAATCTACACGCAGGCAAGCTCCTTGCAATGACATAATCTTTACTTATTGTTCAGCCCTTTTTATGCCTTTCAGACAATCATTTCTTTGTTGATTTTTTTGCGGTTGTCTTGGCAGATGTTTTTTTTGCAGGCGTCTTTGCCTTTGTTTTTACAGAATCTTTCTTTGCGGTAATTTTCTTTGGCGCAGTTTTTGCCGCAGACCCGTCTTTTCTAGGCCTTCCGCCTTTCTTTCCGTTTTCCCTTGATGCAGCGGCTTTCTTTTCAGATTTTACACGCCCAAGAAGTTTTCCTGCATTAGTCAAAGGCAATGGAATCTCTGATGTCTGCCATTCCTTAATCAGTTGTTTCTGAGTCTTTTTCAGTTCTGTAAGCTGCCTGATAGCTTCGTATGCAGAATCAAGTCTTGATTTCACATTGTCAGTAAATGTTTTTTCAGGAATTGCTGACACACGGTCTTCAAGCATGTTTATAAGGTCAAGAATTTCCGTAGCGGCAAGGGCAATGTCATTGGCAACATCTGCAATGTCCATTTCCTTTACGGAAGAGTTTCTGAAAGAACGGAGGGTATCAATGATAAGCTTGTCTTTTGCCGTAAGCTCAAGAGGTCCGTCCCTGAATTCTGCCCCAAGAAGAAAGAGCGAAATGTTTGAATCAAGCATGTTCAGGTCAAAAATCTTTGCTGAATCAGGCTTTGGAGACAGGTTCATCTCGTTAATTTTTCGTTCAATATATTTTTGGAGTTCTACAATCTCTTTCTTCTCAACAATCATAAAATAAATTTAATGACATTTTTTTCACTCCGTCAAGGGCCATAGGACCATGAATCATGACCTTTATCTGGTTGAAGCAATCCAGAATCTTACATCGTCGCTTTGAATGTCTTAAACGGAACTGCGCAAATGAAATGGTGAAAGACCTGTGTCTTTTGCCAGTTTTTCTTGACTTTACGATGGTTTTTACAATAAGGGCATGATGCAATTTTGTTGAAGTTTGAATGGAATCTGTCGATTCGCATGCATAAAAAAATCCCCGTGCCATCACGGGGAACAAATATTAAAGCTTGTCTATGAGCATAGAACACTTTCCGCTTGGAATTGGAAGTGTCTTTTTCTTCTGGTCCAGAATGTTGATTGTAAAGTAATAAAGCTTTTCGCTTTCCATCTGGATTTCCCAACCGCGTTTGCTCTTGTTACTGAGGATTGTAATGAGGTTGCGTTTGAGGGAAAGTTTTTCAATTCCCATGATTTCAAGGTTTGGTATAATCCAGTCTACTGTTTTGCGTGGAAGACTGATGTTAAGTCCAATGACATTTTCAATCATAAGGGCAACTGTAGAAAGACCTGTGTAGTGAAGGAACTTCTTTCTTGGGAATTCCTTTTCGCTGCGGCATGAAGCAGGACCGTATTCATTTGGCTTGTATGCTTCGTAAAGGTCTCCCTTCTGCTTTGTGCTTGCTGGACTAAGGCCTTCAAGAATGTAATACATATGGCGGATTGCACATTCTCTTGCAAATGCATATCTCTGATACTTTTCAAGTCCCTTGATAACCATGAAGTTGAATGGAGCAATAACAGAACCCTTGTAACCTTCACCGTTTTCCTTGAAGTCAGGGCTGTCTGCACTGAGGGTTGGGAACGGGTTGTCTGTTCCGAATGTTTTAGGGTCTGTCAGGTGAGCAATGAGGGTATCTGCCCTGTCTGCATTTGGAAGTTCTGCAAGAAGTGGCCAGAAGCCTGCAATTGTTTTCTGAGGAAGTTTCTGTTCGTTTCTATCAAGGTCATGGTAGAAACCTGTTTCGTTGTCCCACATAAGCCCGTTGATTCTTGTCTTAAGGCTGAAGTACTGCTTTTTGTACTGGAAACTCAAATCCTTGTCGTTAAGAATGTCTCCGAGGGCTGACATATGGGCAACATTGATTGCTACACAGCAGTTAAAGTCCACCGGATAATGGCATCCTTTGCGTGGCGAGTTGAACATTGTTGAAGCTTCATGAGGAGCGGCATAGAGTCCGTTTGGCTGCTTGAAGTTTTCATCCAGCCAGTTCATGTACTTCTGGAGTACAGGCATGATTTCCTTGATGCGGCGTTTGTTTGCGCTCTTGTGGTAAATGTTGAATTCAGCCCATGCAAAGAGAGGAAGTCCTACTCCTTCCGGATTTTTCTTGTCGATAATAGGCTTGTTTGTCTTAAGGTCGTACTTCCATCTGATGGCACCATTTTCTTCCTGGTGTTCATAGAAATAGTCGATGTTTTTGCTTGCTGGGTAATTGCGGTTGGAGTAAACAAGAAAAAATGAAGAGAAGATGGATTCAGTCTGATCCAAGATGTATTTGTCGTCTACTGGATATGTAAAATAGCCGTCGGAATCCTTTTCGTCTGTTTCCGGATTAATCCAGTATTCAGAGAGCCAGTTCCATGTCTTGTCATATATATCTACGAAGTCCTGATCGTAAAAATGAATCTTTGGAAAATCACGCTTGTTCACAATTACTCCTGTTGAACCACTTTTTTCAATAAAATGGTTCTAACCGCCAATAAATGGTTCTAGTATTATAACATAAAAATTGCAATATGTGCGTTTTTTTGAAAAAAAAAGTGCTGATTTTTTGATTTTTTTTGCGAATTTTGAGTTTTTTGCTTGACATTGTCTGATTCATCTGGTGAATCAGACAAAATTCAGGCTTTTATTCAGCAGAAACGGTAGAATTTGTGCCTTCCGAGTCAGTAGAAGCTTCTGTTGCTGCGGCAGGGGATGGTGTTTCAGGTGCCGGTTCCGGTTTTGGTTCAACCTTAGGGGCTGGCTTTGGAAGTTCAGGAACCTTTGAAGGGTCTGCTGTAGTTTCAAAAGTACGTGGACCGTCGTAGAAGAGGCGGATAAGTTCCAGTTTTGACTTGTGGCGGCTCTTGATGAGGAGGGACCTGCTCTTCTGCTGGTAAACATATCCTGAAGAGTTATAGGTTTCAAAACGTGGGTCAGTACGGAACATCTGTCCCTGAATTTCAATTCTTCCGCCAAAGTTAGGAACTCCGTTGAACATCATGTAATGTGTAAGGTTGAGAGGGAAGTCGATGAAAATGTTTGCGGTATCCGATGGCTTGTGGGTGTAGGCGACGGATTTTGCACAGGTCCATACCCAGGCACAGGTAGTTCCGTAGTATCCGAGGATTTCTGTATGTGGCAGGAAGAAGTTTTCCGGTGCCATAATAGGATAGATTTCAGAAAGGGTTCTGATTTCTGGATCTTGCTGAGAAAGTGCCGTGTAGATGGCAAGTCTGCCGGCCTTCTGGAATGAATCTTCGTTCTTGTGCTTTCCGTACATGGCAAGCGTGTTTCCTACAAAGACTGCCCGTTCAATTGAAAGTGCAGATTCGTCTTCTTCCTGGAATGTAAGGACTCCGTTGTCCAGTCTGCATCCTGTTTTGATTTTTTCTATACATGTGTCAAGTGAAGGTTCGAGGCTTGCGGCGATTGACTTGTCCTTCTCGTAAAGCTTCAGGAATACATTGAGGATTCCTGCTGCCTGGTAGACTGTAGGTGCAAATCCATCCTGATTAGGAACTGCAAGAAGATCCTTGATTTTCTGTGTTTTCTTTTCTCGGAGGATGTAATCTGCAATTCCGTCAACATTGAATACATCAAGGGTTTTTGACTCTACAAGTGACTTGTATTTTTCGTCCTGAATTGAAAGGCTTCTGTACATTACGGCAAGGTTGTTGAAGAATGGTGATGAAATGTAAGAGCGCTTGTTTCCCTTCTTGAATGAGTCGGGAACAGAATCTATTGCCTGGTTGTATTTTCCCTGGAAAGAAAGTTCTGCAACATAGGCTGTAACATCCATTTCAGAAAGTGAATCAACCTTTGCTGTAGTAAGAAGGGCCTGAACCTTTGATACAAGAGAGCTACGGTACTTTTCAAAAAGTTTTGCAATGGCAGCTTCAGATGTTCCTTCATAGCCTTCAACTTGATTGAATTCAAACTGTTTGCTTGCTTCATAAGTTGCAAACCTTGCAAGGGACTCCCTTCCGTTGAAAACCATCTTTTCGTTTTCAAAGCCAGGTGCCATAAAGATGAATTCACCGCTTTTCGAAGTAAGCAGGAAAGAAGATTTTGCAGTTTCTTCCATTGTATACTGGTGGTTGATTTTGTATGGAATGTAGATGCTTCTGTATTCTGCAGATATTTTGGTGCTGATGGAGAAGTCTACAAATCCGTCTTCCCTTGTTTCTCCGCGGAATTCAATGGAAGTTCCGCCTTCAAATGTAAAGCGTACTGAGTTTGCGGAATTGTCTGAATATCCGGACAACTTAAGTTCTCTGCGGTTTCCGTTTTTGTCTGCAGCGACAACAGGGTTCTTTTCATCCACATTGAAGGAAAGACCCTTGAAAGATACGGAAAAACGGTTTTTCAGTATTGTCTCATTGTTTTCGGTCTGTGTCTGGGAAACTGAATAGCTCAGGTCTCCAAAAGATTTGGAAATAACCGATTCAGTCTTAAACTGGACAACGAAAATGCCGACAATAATTATGATATAGAGGACTGTCAGTCCAAGAAACTTTCTTAACGGATGTTTGTGCATATTTCAAAAGTTTATATTTTATAGACTTAAAATTCAATATAAGTGGTGTAGTATGAAAAAATCGTCGAACGGAACCTTTATGGATATTGTTCTTGCTTTTATCCTTGTATGTGTAGTTTCAGTAATTTTGAGCATCGGATTTTCTTCCTGCGGATCTGCCCCGGCATCTCAGCCAGAAGCTGAACAGCCAAAAGTAGAAAAGGAACAGGCAAAGAAGCCTGTAAAGAAGGAATATACAAGGGTTGATTTCGTATCTGACCTTCAGAAGGCTCTTGAAGAAGATGGTCCTGACGCAGCCCTTGAATTCTATGATAAAAAAATACCTTCGAAACTTAAGGATGACTATGACCTTATTTTCCTTAGGGCTGCAATCTGTGTAAGTGGAAGCAGGCTTGATGAAGCAGAAGCCCTCTGCAATGCACTTTCAGAAAGGGATCCTGAAAATCAGGATGTCATTGGTCTTGCTGCGGCCATTGCTAAGATGCGCGGAAACAATGCGGAAAAAACACAGCGCATGAAACAGCTTCTTGCAAAGGATCCATACAGTCCAATTGCAAATGTTGAGCTTGGAACAGAATTGTTCATGAAGAAGAATTACAAGCAGGCTAAAAACTATTATGTCAAGGCTCTTGCAAGGGATCCAAAGAATGAAGATGCTCTTCTTGGAAAAGGCCAGTGCGAATACTATCTTGAACGCGATGATGAAGCAAAGGAAGTCTTCAAGAAATTGATTGAAGTTAATCCTTATAATATTGAAGGATATCTATACCTTGGAAAAATTGCATTTGCCAATGATGAATATAAGATTGCATCTGACAATGCAAAGAAGGCATTGGATCTTGCTCCAAACAATTATGAATGCAACATGGACTGGGGGATGTACGAAAGATACCTGGGTCACTTTGACAATGCAATTTCTGCATGGACAAAGGCAATCAGCATTGAACCTGATTACTTCCTCGCATATACATATCGTGCAGGCCTTCTTGACGAGCAGGAAAAATTCGATGAAGCCATCAAGGATTATCTGATGGTAGTCAAGCTTAATCCTCAGTATTACTATGCATACGAAAGTATTGGCATTCTTGCCCTTCATGAAAAAAACTGGACTATGGCAAGAGAAGCTTTCATGAAATGCTATGAAAGAAACAAGACAAACGTCTCCTATCCGCTCATGATCACTTACTGTTATTACATGGAAAAGAAAGATGCTGATGCAAAGAATTTCAGCAATCAGGTTCTTCGCAAGATGGACAGGAATTCTGTTGAATATTCAATGCTCCGTGTGTTCCATGACAAGGCAGGAGAAAAGCCTTTGAAGCAGAGAATCGGAAACATGAACAACAGAAATCAGCAGGGAAAAATGTACTACTACCTTGGTCTTTTCTATGACATGTTCGGTGCAGAAGAAGGTGCAAAGGAATACTATGCAAAGGTTATTTCCATGAACAGTCCGATGTTCTTTGAATACCGTCTTGCAGAATGGCGTGTAAAGGACAAACCTGCAAACAACTAAGGATTTAACATGGAAAGTCAGACACAGGATAAATTTGAGCTGGAAGGTAGGGAGTTCATTCTTCTTGGTACGGCTCATGTTTCAGAATCAAGCATTGAGGAAGTTGTAAGGGTAATTGAAGAACAAAACCCAGATGTAATCGCAGTTGAACTTGATGAAAAAAGATACCAGAGTATTGAAGATCCTGATGCATGGAAAAACATGGACATCATAAAGGTTCTAAAAGAAAAGCAGGGGTTTCTTCTCCTTGCCAATGTAGTTCTTTCAAGCTATCAGAATAAAATGGGCGGAAAGTCAGGAATAAAGCCTGGCCAGGAAATGGTTGCTGCCGTAAACATGGCTAGGGAACTTGGTCTCGAAAAGATTCTTGTGGACCGTCCGCTCTCAATAACAATGAGACGCGCTTGGGCAAAAACTCCTTCATCAGAAAGGTTCAGGCTTCTTTCATATCTGTGTTCCTCTGCATTTTCAAAAGTAGAAATGTCATCGGAAGACATTGAAAAACTCAAGGAAACAAATGAGATGGACACTATGCTTCAAGAATTGTCAGAAACTTTTCCTGCTGCAAAGGAAGTCCTCATTGACGAACGAGACAGATACATTGCTTCCAAAATCTGGAACAGCAACGGAAAAAAAGTTCTTGCCGTTATAGGTGCAGGTCATATGCGTGGCGTTAAAACTTATCTTGAGCAGATGGCAGATGATGAAATTCTTTCCGATGTTACAGGAATTGAAACTGTTCCAGAAAAAAGCAAGGCTTCTAAATTTGCTGCCTGGTTTATACCGGCACTTATCGTTGGTCTTATTGCCTACGGTTTTGTAATCGGAGGAAAAGAAAAGGGTGCAGAGCTTTTAAGCAGCTGGGTCCTTTGGAATGGAATTCTTGCTGGTATCGGAGCAATCATTGCCGGTGCCCACATCGTTACCATTCTTGTGTCGGTTCTTGGAGCTCCGCTTACTTCACTCTGTCCTTTCATTGGAATCGGATTTGTTTCCGGTGCAGTTCAAGCATTGATAAAGAAACCTACTGTAAAGGACATTGAAAACCTTCAGAATGATTCTTCATCAGTGAAGGGGTTTTATAGAAACAGAATCCTTCGCGTACTGCTGGTATTCTTCCTTTCTTCGATTGGAAGCAGCATTGGAACTTTTGTTGGGGGAGCAAGTTTTGTTTCAATCTTCTCAAAAATTTTTAATGGACAATAGGCATGGTCTTTAAATGGAAGAATTGAAACCTGCACTTTACCTTATTCCTAATACTCTTGGTGATACGGCTTACGAAAGGTCTTTGCCTTCCTACAACAAAGAAGTTTTGCGGGGCATCAAGCATTTCATAGTGGAAAGCCGACGTGAAGCAATTCGTTTCATAAAGCTTGCAGATTCGGAAATTGATGTTGATTCTCTTTCCTTTACAGAGTTGAACGAGCATACTGACTTGAAGACAATCGGAAAGATTCTTGATCCCCTTGAAAAGCAGAGGCTTCCGATGGGTGTAATTTCCGATGCAGGATGTCCTGCCGTTGCAGATCCTGGAGCCGCTGCCGTAGAAATGGCTCAGAGGAAAAATCTTTCTGTAGTTCCCCTTGCTGGGCCTTCATCAATGATAATGGCTGTAATGGCAAGTGGATTCAACGGGCAGAGTTTTTCTTTCAATGGCTATCTTCCGGTAAAGCCGAATGAAAGGGTTTCAAAACTCCATCAGCTTGAAAACCGTGCATACAAGGAAGACCAGACACAGCTTTTCATTGAAGCTCCATACCGTAATCTGAAAATGCTTGAGACAATCGTAAAGAGCCTTAAGAAGGAAACAAGGGTTTGCATTGCAGCAGGCATGACAACAAAAGACGAATACATAAAGACAATGACGGTGGAACAGTGGAAGAAGGCAGGTGAGCCTCCAATTCAGAAAGTGCCTGCCATATTCTTGATTTATAAAGGCTAGTAAAATGAAGACTATAGTTCTTATGGGAATAAAGCATTGCGGAAAATCAACACAGGGAAAAATCATAAGCCAGAAGCTTGGTCTTCCCTTTTATGATACCGATGATGTAATCACTTTGCTTACAGGTAAAACTCCACGCGAAATCTATACTGAAAAAGGTGCCGAAGGTTTTATGGAGGCGGAAAAAAATGCCTGCGAATATGTAAAGAATGAGACAGCCCTCAAGAACAAGAATGCCGTCATTGCTACAGGCGGTGGAATCTGCAACAATGCTCAGGCCGTAGAAATCTTAAAGTCTTTTGGAACTCTGGTATATCTTGATATAGAAGAAAAAATTGCAACGACCCGCGTGCTCCGCGAAATACAGGTTGCGCCTGATGGAAGTCTTTCCAATATGCCAGCCTACATTGCAAAAAAAAATCCCCGCACCATTAAGGATGCAGGGAATATTTTCCATGATTTTTTTACTGAACGCGAAAAGATCTACAAGGGAATTACAGATCTTTCCATCAATGTTTCCGGTTCTTCAAAATCTGAAAACGCAGACAGAATCATTGAAGCAGTGAACTCTTAGTTGCCTCCGCAACCGCCGCATCCACCGCCGCAGTTACAGTCGTCGCCGCAGCCGTTTCCGCCGCAACCACCGCCACAGCCTCCGCAACCGCCGCTGCATCCGCGTGGAGCAAGTTCTTCTTCTGTTGCATCGCGAACTTCAACAATTTCAACTTCAAAGTGAAGCCTTACGCCTGCAAGTTCGTGGTTCCCGTCTACAGTAACCTTGTCGTCTGTAACTTTTGTTACGCGAACAATCTGTGGGCCGGCTGCTGTCATTGCCTGGAACATCATTCCCTGTTCAATCGGCATGTCAGTTTCAAAGTTGGAGCGGTCAACATCCGTTACGAGTTCCTTGTGGTATTCGCCGTAACCGTCCTTTGCTTCAAGAACAGTTTCAAACTTGTCGCCAGGATTCTTTCCGGCAATCTGTTCTTCAAGTTTTGGAAGAAGCATTCCGCGACCCTGAATGTAACCGAGGGGTTCTTTTCCCACTGAAGTATCAATAGTCTTGCCTTCGTCATTCTTAAGTGTATAGTTGATTGAAACGTACTTGTCGTTTTCTACTGTCATAATTCAAAACTCCCTATTCATCCTGAACTACTTCGTTGATTTCAGGACATACTTCCTTAAGGTATCTTTCGATTCCCATCTTGAGTGTCATTGTTGCCATTGGACATGAACCGCAGGCACCGGTGAGTTTCAAGTGAACTTTGTTTTCTTCATCGATACAGATGAATTCCATATCACCGCCGTCAGCATTAAGCTGTGGTCTGAATGCTTCAAGGGTTTCCTTTACTTTAGCAATAAGTGTTTCGTCTGCCATAATTTACTCCGTGTTAAAGTTACTAAAATTAGACAATAAATTCAATTGAAGGCTAGTTATATTAGCCCATGGCCTCAAGCTTGTGGTTGAGTTCTAGAATCTTTGTGTGCAGGTAATGGTCAACGGCAAATTTTTCCATTACGCCGTATGAATGCATTTCGCTGTCCACGATGGGCATTGTTTCCGTATCAAACTCAGTGAACTTCTTGTAGACATCAGGAAGAGATTCTTCAGGTGAACAGGTGCACAGTGGGCGTTCCATAATGTCTACGGCAAGAAGCGAGTCTGCCATTTCACCGATCTGAAGGGTTTCCTTAAGGTGTTCAAGAGTGATGATGCCGATCATTTCCTTTGTATCGCTTGTGATTACAGAGAAAGACTGGTTGTGATGAGTCTCAAAATTTTCAAGAATTGCTGCAAGTGTATCGACTTCACGAACAGTTGCAGGACATTCAGGTGAGCAAAGGGATTCAGTTCCCCATGTAACATCCTTTACTTTTGTAGTCTTGAAGATGTCTTCTTCCGTTACATCAAGCCCAACTTCCCCAGCCTTTGTAATTCCGTGCTTAACGCATATTGGACCAAGAAGCTGAACGATGAAAGTAGTTGCTGTGATAATGAGGATGACCTGCGGCCCGATGGTATCTGCAAAGTCGTTGCTTGCGGCGATGCTTAAGCCGATGGCAACACCCGCCTGACTCAAAAGACACCACGGAAGGAATTTGCGGACTGTATCAGGAGCTTTTGTGATTCTTGCACCGAGTCTTGATCCGATGGATTTTCCAAGAGTTCTTCCAAAAACATATACTATGGCAAGAATTCCAAGAACAGGCGTAACAACCCAGATGTTGAGTTTTGCACCGACAAGAACAAAGAAAAGTACATAGATTGGAGGAGTGAATTTTTCAACAAGGGAGAAAATCGGTCTTGTCTTTCCAGGGGCAAAGTTTACCATGAAGAAACCAAGGGCCATGGCTGCAAGAATGTTGTCCAATCCAAGCTGGTTGCAAACACCGGTTGAAAGGAAAAGTCCGCCGAGACCAAAAGAAAGTACACGGCCTGCATCCTGCATAAGGTTTTTGATTACGAAAGCAACAAGGGCTCCAAAAAATCCACCGACGATAATGGAACCGAAAATATCCTTTGCTATGTTCAGAAGCTGTGCACCAAGGGAAACAGAATTTCCGCCAAGAAGAGGGGCAACAAGAGTTGAAGCAATGGCGTAGAGGATAAGGGCAACCGCATCATCCATGGCAACGATGCCAAGGATTGTTGTTGTGAGCGGACCACGGGTTCTGTATTCCTTTAGGACATCAGTAGTTGCGGCTGGTGCTGTTGCAGAACAGATGGCACCAAGAACAAGACCAAAGGAAACTGCAATCTTAATGTCTCCCATGAATGCATATGCAATTCCTGTCACTAGAAGGCCAACTACAAAAAATGGAACGATGGATTCACCGATGAGAATTCCGATGAACTGCTTTCCGTATTTTCTGATAACATCAATTTTAAGTTCTGCACCAATCAAAAATCCGATGAGGGAAAGGGCAATGGTGTTTACCGGATTAAGGGTAAAGATGGTTTCGGGACGGAGAACCTGAAGTCCAGAAGCACCGATGATGATACCGATAACGATGTAACCAACTACCTGTGGAATGTGAAGCTTCTGAAAAAGTCTTCCTCCGATAGCTCCAAAGAACATGATGATGCCAAGAAGAAGAACAAACTGAGTTCCCGAAAGATGTGCAAAGTGCATCACCTGTGGAAGCACCTGTGCAAATGGATCGTCCATAAAAAACTCCTGAAAACTAAACAATAATAGGGAATGACAATAGTATATTGAGAAGAATTGATTGTTTCAATTTTTGGGAGGTCTTGACTTTATGTATAAAAATCTCTTTTAGAATTTCTGAGGCGACGACAGAGGGCGAAACTCCGTAATAGAGCCAGGCGTACATGGCTGCAGCTGAAAGAATTTTTCTTCCATATTCACGGGTTTCTGCATAGGGCAGGGCTTCAAGGAAAAGGTCGTTTGGAACTTTTCTTGAACCGAACTGCATTGCGGCACTTTTTACCCACGAACGGACTCTTGAAATCCCGCCGTTATAGGAGAAAGCAGCCAGAATTATGGAACCGTCAAGACGACGAGTCAGCTCTTCAAAGTAAAAGGCGCCGAAAAGAATGTTCGTGTCGGTGTCGGTCAAATCGTATTCAGAGAATTTCAGTTTTCTTGCAATGTCTCCTGCCGTTGATTCCATAAGCTGAGTAAGCCCTACTGCTCCAGCATGGCTTGTAACTTTTGCATTGAAGAAACTTTCGCTTCTGATGAGGGCATAAAGAATATATTCCTCCTGCCCGAATCTTTCGCAGGTTTCTTTTATAGCAGTGGTGTAGTTCTGAGGAAATGCCAGTGCCAGAAGCTCCCTGTCGGGATTGCTTTCAGAATTATAAACCCTGCGGGAGGCAATGCGAATGCTTTGAAGCAGGTATTCGCTGTCAGTGTTTCCGCATTGCCACAAAAACTGGGCAATTTTTTTAGCACATTCTGTACTGATGTTTTCCTTCAGTTTCTGATATTCGTCGTTGATGTATTCCGCTAGACCAAAGTCAGCATAAGCGTATAAGAGCCTTTCCTTTTCTGCATCAACTGAAATGTCTTTTCTGTTCCCGATGGAATAAAGTTCTCTTTCGATTTCCTTTTCATCAAGTTCAAGTTTTTCCATTGAAAGAATCTTGTAGTAAAGGTCGCTTCCGCTTGAAAGGGATTTGCGGAAATATTCAGAAACTTCTGCAGGGGTTGAATTCTTTATGTATCCGCTTTGGATGAGCCTTGCCGTAACATAGGCAAATTTAGAGCAGGAGTCAGGGCTTGCCTTGTTCCAGATGAGGTCGGCAGTTTTTTTGTACAGTTCCCATTTTTGTGTGGATATGAGCCTTACTGAGAGGGTGTCAAAGAAATCGTTGTAGTATTCTTTGTCCTTGATATTGTCTATAAGGCGTTCAAGAAAGTCGTAGGATTCCTGAGGAGTGTATTTAAGACTTGCGTTCAAAATGTACCAGAGGGCATTATCGTAAAGCCCGTCAGTGTAGGCCTGTTCCATTGCACCACTGTATCTGTCAATGGCTTTTTCGTCGTCCCCGTTTTTTTCATAAAAGCGTCCTGCATAAAAGTTGCAGTAGAACTTGCAGTTTTCGGGACAAGTTTTGCATAGGGAATCCATGAAAGTTGCTGCAGCCTGGAAATCCTTTGTTCCGTAAAGAAGAGCCTTTCCTGTATCACTGAATATAACAGGCTTTCTGTTTGTCTTTGTTTCTAGAACTGGATTTATTAAATCTATTGCTGCAAGATAATCCCTGTTGTAAACGAGCCATCTGAATTTTGCAAGGGAATTTGATTCCGGATTTTCGATTTTTACGAATTCCGTATAGAACTTGTTGTGCCATGAAGAGTATGTGCGTTCCGAAAGCCAGACCCTAAGTTCATTTTTTAAGCGTGAATCATTTTTCTTTAGCATTGAAAGAAGACGATAATAGACAAGTTCGTTGCTGCTTTCCTTACAGTTGATGGAATCTGTTTTTGCCATGATGCTGTAGAATTCTTTCTGTCTGTAAAGTTCCTTTACATAAAGGAGAAGGCTTTCTTCGTCAGGATATGCTTTGTAAAGTTTGCGGCAACTTGCAGTTCGTTCCTGCATTGAACCTACTTCCGTAAGTTTTTCCATTGCCCGTCTAGCGATTAGGGGACTGCCATTTTTTGCAGCGGCTTTTAGATTATGGATTGCCTGTGAGGAGTTGTTTTCCCTAAGTGAATTTAAAGCAATGAAGTACGATGCGTCTGCTCCGTACTTTTTCTGGAGTGTGCCGTTCTGTGCACAACCAAAGCTGGAGAAAGCAAGAAGAAAACAGATGGTTGCTGTGGTTATGCGGGAAAGCTTCATTATTATTCAGCTGGAATAAGAATGTATGTGCCGGAAATGATGCGGTCAGGGTTTCTGATCTTGTTGTATTTTGCAAGCTTCTTGTATTTCCAAGGAGTCTTGTAGTATGCAGTTGAGATATCCCAGAGAGTATCGCCCCAAACAATCTTGTAGCGGATGTCTGGAATTGGTTCTGGAGATGGTTCTGGCTCTGCAGGAACGACTGCTGCAGGAGTTTCTGCAACAACGATCGTGTCTTCCTTTGCAGGGGCAACTTCTTCCACTGTGATTTCAGGAATTTCTTCTGCAACTTCTTCTGTTTCTTCTTCAACAACTTCTACGGTTACGTCCTTGTTCTTTGAGAACTTAGAGAAAATATTGAGGTTTGAAGGAATTACAAAAAGGGTAAGGAGAACTGCAAGAATGCAGATGATTGCACAGATGATGCAGATGATCATTGGGACCTTAGAGTTTCCTTGTTTTTCTTTTTCATCTTCAAAATCATAAGTGCCTGAAGTTCCTTCGAGTGTTTCCTTGTCATAAAGGTTGCTGAACATGCTTGTGCTTGGAGCAAAAGTTGGATTTTTAGGCTGATCGTCAAATTTCAAAATATCATCCCCCTCATTTTTTACATCAAAGTCAGGAGGAAGTGTAAAGTCTTCACCATCATCTGTCAATGATTCATCGCTGTCAAAGTCTGGCAAATCATAGAGTGAAGAATCGTCTTCGGTTGTGGAAGAAAAGTCATCAGTTTCAAGTGATGTTGCTTGAAGATCGTCAAAGTCTGGGAGATTAAGGGATTCTGTAGAATTGTCTTCAATAGATGTTTCTGTTGCGTTGCTGGAATTATCGTCACCAAGAGATGTTGCTTCAAGATCATCGAAGTCAGGAAGATCCAAAGTACTTCCCAAATCGTCTGCTGAATCGTCTGCTGCCGGTTCTTCTTCTGCAGGTGTATCGAACATTGCATCGTCAAAGTCTGGGAGTGCAGTTGAAAAATCTTCTTCTTCTGGAACTGTCGTATCTTCTGATTCTTCTATTGCAGGTTCGTCAATAGTTTCATCGAATACAGGATCTTCAACTTCAGGCTCGTCTTGAATTGTTGGTTCTACAGTTTCTTCAGTTGTTTCTTCCTTTGTTCCGAACTCAGGAAGGTCGAGGCTGTTTTCACCGAAAATATCTTCTGCATCATTTGTAGAAGTTCCTTCCGAAAGTGTTGGTTCTGCAATTTCTGAAGTTTCTTCTTCTGCGTGTGCAGGTTCATTCACATCATCAAAAGAAAAATCTTCTGAAGGGAGAGGAATCTCTTCTGATGCAAATTCTTTCTTTTCTACAAAGTCATCAAGGCCTGCTTTTTCAAGGTCGTTGTCCGAAATAGTCACGTCATCCTCCTCTTCTTCAATGGATCCGCCGTTGAGACCAGCAAGAGTCCTTGACTGAAGAGTTACCTGAATCTCGCTTTTTTTGCCTGTTTCAGGATCTCTTATTTCTGCAGAAAGTTCATTGTTTTCATCAACGTCGATGGCAAGGCAAAGGGTTGGTTCACCGTTTTCATGAGGCCTAAGGTTTTTGATTTCAAGAGTATCAATGTATTCTGCGCCTTCAAGGGAACCTGTTTCAGTTCTGTAAACTTCAACCTGAACTTTTGTCTGGTTGTCCATTACAGTTGTAAGATCCAGAGTCCTTTTTTCGGGATTCCCTTCTTCAAGTAAAGGATAGAAAGATCCGTCAGCAAGTTTGATTCCAATAGATTTCATATAAACCTCTTTATGCCCAATGTCAAAAAATACTTCTGCCCTTAGATTATCGGCAAATCCAGAGAGAAATTTAGAGAATCTGCCATCTTTTTACACTCAAATAGATAACACCTCAAAGTTTCATGGGTGCTTGCCAATCCTCTTTTTTTGTATGATTTTTAATTTATTTCTCTTGACATAAGTGAATATATTTAATAATATTCACTTACTTTCTTGGAGCGATGTCTGAGTGGTCGAAAGTACCTGTCTTGAAAACAGGCGTGGGGAGACCCACCGGGGGTTCGAATCCCTCTCGCTCCGTAAATCTAAAAGGCCGCAGGCTTTTTAGAATTGGAGACGTGGTAGAGCGGTAATACAACGGATTGCTAATCCGTCACTTGCGCAAGCGGTGGGCAGGTTCGACCCCTGTCGTCTCCGCTACTAGAACAAGGGTACTTGCTTTAGCAGCGTGTCTTGTTCTTATGAGATTGTAGCTCAGCTGGATTAGAGCATCACCCTGCGGAGGTGAGGGTCGCACGTTCGAATCGTGTCAGTCTCACGTAAATGGCACTCGATGATTTCGGGTGCTTTTTTTTATTTAAACCGATACAGATAACTTTGATTCGAAGCGGAATTCGCCCTATATACCGTGATTTTTGCCACAGTAATCAACTAATTTTCTGTTTTCCACTATATTGAGAACATGAAACTCAACAAAACTTACTTCAATTCTATTTTTAAGATTGCTCTTCCCTTGATACTGGCAAATGTCATCAGTCAGATTCAGATGATCATAGACAAGGCGTTTTTAGGCCAGATGAACGACATCTACCTGAGTGCAATAGGAAATGTAAGCAGTCCGGTCTGGACATCCCTTTCATTCTGTTTTTCCATCGTAATCGGTTCTTCAATAATCATCAGCCAGAAAGTTGGTGCAAAGGAAACTGACCAGGTAGAAAAATATTCCGCTTCCATGCTGATATGGACCAATGTGATTCCGACGCTGCTTTTCATTTTCTGGTTCTTCTTCAACAGATATGTTTTTCAGGCAATGGATGTTTCGGAAAATGTTCTGCCTCTATGCGTTGAATACACGAAATGGTATTCGCCTGCAATTCTTCTTGTTGGACTTCAGTCTTCTTCAATGGTAATCATGCAGACTTCAAACTATACCAAGCCAATGATTTTGTATGGATTGATTCGTGCAGGCCTCAACATCTTCCTTGACTGGGTAATGATCTTTGGTCGTCTAGGTTGTCCTGCCATGGGAATGAAGGGGGCTGCCATTGCAACTGTCATTGCAGAATATGCGGGCATGGTCTATGCAACTTTCATTTTCTTTACAAGCAAAGAACTTTTTACAAGACCTTCTTTTGCGGCCGTAAGGAAAGCATCTCTTCTCCCATTTTTTAAATCGGTAAAGCTTGGAATCAATACGGCCCTTGAAGATTTTGCATGGAACGGCTCCAACCTGATTCTCATTGTCATTCTCAATTCCATCAATGAAATGGCAGCGGGAATTTATTCCATGATTTTTGGAGTTGAACTTCTTGTAGTTGTTGTAATCGGTTCTTTCGGAAATGCAACCCTTACCCTCTGCGGTGAAGCAAAGGGAGAATTGAACAGGGACAAGTATCGGGGAACAGTACTTTCGGCTGGAATTCTTTCAGTGGCTGTTTCACTGATAATGCTCTTCCTCTGCCTTGCAATTCCTGGAAAAATCATCGGACTATTTTCTAAGGATGCAGATCTCATTGTAGGCTGCGGAATCTACCTTATCCTCATGTGCATCAACCTTTACGGAAAATCGGGAAACATAATCATTGGCAGTGCAATCCGTGGAAGCGGCAATACCATCTGGATGTTCTTTACTCAGATTGCAGGTTCGGTAATCGTAATTTCTTCTGCTCTTTTCTTTGTCCGCGTTTTGAACATGGGAATTGCAGGAGTTTTTGCGGCCATCATTACGGATGAACTTATCCGTGCAATGATAAACTATTTCAAATACAGATGCATAGTGAAGAGATTCTGATGTCATGATAGAATAACAGCATGCCAGACATTCTTTTTTACACCAGGCTTCAGACAGGTTGCCTGGTTTTTCTGTTGTATATAGGTTTTCTCGTTATAAAAGGAAAAGATGAAAACACAAAATGCAATGTGTTTTCGGACTGTCTTTATTATTTTGGAATTCTCTGTGTAATTTTTGATGGACTGACGGCCTGGTCTGTAAACATGATTGATTCCGTTTCAATGGCGACAAACATTGTTCTCCATGGAATCTTCTATCTTCTCCTTGAAACAGAACTTTGGTTCATGTATTTCTATTTCCGCTCCATTGTTGGCAGGCTACCAAAAACTATCTGGGAAAAAATATTGTTTGCCTGCATTGCAGGTTCTGTTGCTGCCGTAACTTTAATTACTTTGCCTGACATCAAGATTATTCAAGGAAAGACAACAAACTATTCGTATGGAACTCCGGTATACATTGTTTTTTCTCTTGTTCCTTTATTCCTGGCTTTCATCTTCATATTCGGAAGAAAATTTGTCCGCAGGGCCGATCCTGTAAAAAGGCTGACCTTTGTTTCCTGTTTTGCAACCGTTGCATCCTTTACTTTACTGCAACTGATCTTTCCAGAATTTCTTGTGACAAGTTTGAATGTTTCCCTAATTGTGATTTCCGTGGCCCTTAACAGTGAAAATCCAATTTTCCACAAGCTTGAACGCCTGCTGAAAAAATACGAGATGGAAAAAAATTACTATGACCGCCTTGATGAAATCGAACAGCGTCAGGCAATCATTCGCCATGATGAAAAGCATTATCTTGCTGCCATTGGTGGACTGTGTGCGGAAGGGAAAACAGAAGAAATTGAAAAGCTTCTTAAGGTAATGAATATTGAACTTCAGAAGAACACTCCCAAAAAATATGTCAGGAACAGAATTGCAAATGCACTTCTTAATGAAAAGGAAAATCTTGCCCTCAAGGAAAACATTCATATTGATTTCCAGATAGAGCCAGAAGTTGAACTTGATTGCTTTGAAGAGATAGACATCATCGCCATGTTTGGAAATCTCATTGACAATGCCGTTCGTGCAGAAAAGGAGTGGAAGGAATCATTAAGTGGTTCTGCTGAAAAATCTGCCGTAAGCATCAAGCTCTTTGAAACTGAAGGAAACTTCATCATGTTTGTTGTTGAGAATCATTTTTTTAAAATTGATGTTAAGAACGGAAGACTGGCTTCCACAAAGGAAGTTCCAGGAGAACACGGTCTTGGACTTTTTAATGTAAGACAGCTATGTGAAAAATACCGCGGAATTTTTGATATGGAAATAGATGAAGAAATATTTGTTTCAAGCATCTGCCTTCCAAAGGGGAGAAAATAAAATGTATGAAATTGTAATTTGCGATGACACAGAAAGTGATCTTCTTCAGCTTAAAATGGCTGTGGAAAAAAGCAAGTACTATGACATGTCTTCCATGAACATTCATACCTTTAATTCAGGAATGAGCTTTCTTGAAGACATGAAGTTGAATACGGATTTGATTCTCATTGACATGCAGATGAAAATGATGAATGGTTTTGAAACCATAATGGAATTGCGAAAGAAAAACCAAACGGCTGTCGTATGTTTCTGTTCTGCGGTTGTTACTCCCCAGACTGAACATTTTGAAGTTTCTCCATATCGTTATATCCTAAAGAACGAGAGCAAGGAAAGAATTGCAAAAACCATCGACGACCTTTTGGTAGAAATGAAGCGACGCAAGCAGCAGAAAACCCTTGAAGTTGTTTCTGACGGAAAAGCTTCTTTGATTCCAGTAAACGATATTTTGTATATAGAAAAAGCAAAGCATGGCTGTCGTATCGTCATGTCTGCAAATTCAGCAATAAAACCGGAAGACGGGAAGATTACATCAAGGGAAAAACTTGCAGTTCTTGAGGAAGAACTTAAGGAGGAAGGTTTTGCAATTCCTCATTCAAGTTATCTTGTAAACATAAAGAGAATTACGAGCATTTCAAGTGATGAAATTTTCATGGAAGGTGATCAGCGAATTTCAGTTTCTCGTTCCTGCAAGGAAAATTTCCATCACGAGTTTTCGAAATTTTTTGGAAAGAAATATCGCCGTGGATAATGGGCGAAAGCATTTGCAACCTGAATGTCGGTGGCTTCAGAAACTTTCGCCCTACGAACAGCATAGGAGTGTTCGTGTATGGGTCTGTAAAAGATTTGGATTATAGATTCTTCAATTCTGCTGAATCTACAGTCCACTTACCGTCTTTCTTGCTTACAGTAAGCCATCCGTATTTGCCTTCGGCAACTGCACCTGGGTTCATTACTGTTGTGTTTCCAACCTTGCAGATGGCAGCACTTTCATGAATGTGTCCTGTAACAACTGCAAGAGGCTTGTATTCTTCAATGAACTTTGTAGACAATTCGCTTCCAACGTGAATGTCTCCAGGAATCTTGTCGCAGTCAGTATTCTTTGGAGGGTTGTGCATAAGGACAATCAGGTTGTCCCATTCCTGAGCACCTTCGTTTGTGATGATGTTGAAGTCAGACTGAAGTTCTTCTTCTGTTCTTTCGTTTGGAGTAGTACCAGTGAATTTACTTCCTCCGTGGCTGCCTGCAAAAGCAAGACCTTCGTGCATTACAAGTTGACGTTCGCAGCTGATGTCGCTTCCTTCAAATTCTTCTTCAAGAGAAGGATAATCGCAGTTACCGCGAACGGCAAAAATATTTTCATTCATCTTGCAGAGGGCCTTGAGAACTGGTAGTCCAGTCTTTTCGTTTTCGAATTCTGTGAAATCGCCTGCAAAGATAATCCCGTCGGCTTCCTTTGCCATTGGATTTAATTTTTCAAGGTTTTCAAGATTTCCGTGGATATCGCTGAGTACTAAGAATTTCATACTTCCTCCAAAACTGATTTCAAAAGGTTCATCTGCTTTTTTGTACCGATTGTGATTCGAACAAAATCTTCGATGCCGGGAGTTGCAAAGTGGCGGATGAGGATCCCGGCTTTCTTAACTGCCTGATAAATGTCTGTTCCCTTGATGCCGTCTTTCTTTGCAAAGATGAAGTTTGTCTTTGAATCGATTACGAACCATCCGCGCTCGCGAAGGAACTTTGTAATGCTTTCTCTTTCTTCAACAACTTTTCTTGCATTTTCTTCGCAGTAGCTGTAGTTTTCACAGCTTGCAATTCCTGCTGTCTGAGCAAGGAAGTCAACTGGAAAGTGGTTGAAAGAATTCTTAACTGTAAATACTGAACGAACAAGGTCAGGAGAAGCAACGATGTAGCCGAGTCTCATTCCGGCAAAAGAAAGGCTCTTGCTGAAGGTGCGCACGATTACAAGGTTTGTATGTTTTTCAAGAAGAGGAATGCAGCTTTCGTCGCCAAAATCAGCGTATGCTTCGTCAACAATAAAGATTTTGTCCTTTGGGGATTTTTCAATCATTGCCGCAACTTCATCTCGTTTGAGGGCAATTCCTGTTGGTGCATTTGGATTTGCAAAAATGATTGCGCTGTCGTTCTTGTTGGCTTCTTCAAGAATTTTGTCTGTATCAAGTTCCCAATTATTTTTGAGTGGAACCTGGCACATTGGAATGTTGTAGTAGCCGCAGTATACAGGATAGAAACTGTATGTGAACTCTGGCATTACCAAAGGTCTGTCGCTGTCAAAGAAAGTGTAGAAAACAAAGCTCAAGACCTCATCACTTCCGTTACCGCAGAAAATCATGTCAGGTGTAACTGTAAATGGCAAAGCCTTTTTTGCCTCTTTTGAATTGTTGAAGCATCCGCCGGTTTCATTAAGCATTTCAGCAATAGCAGAACGCAGTTCGTTGCTGTCAGGATCAGGGTAAAGTCCAAGGCTGCTGATTTTCTTTGCAACTGCCTTTTTTACAGATTTAGCCACAGCCTTGCATGGAGGATATGGATTTTCATTGGCGTTCAATTTTATGTAAACACGGTCCTTTGGCTGTTCTCCAGGAACATAAGGGTGTAAATTTTCAAGTCTTTTAGCAAGCAACATTTTCTGCCACCTTTTGATTTTTTCTTCATTATACTTAAATGAATTGCTTACTACAATAATGGGCTCATTTAATGTAAGATAATGTCATGTACTTGAAGTATGACAGAACTTTCTACAGAAACATTTTTACAATATCGCTTCCAATTGTAATTCAGAGTACCATTACAAATTTTGTTGGTCTTCTTGATAACCTTATGGTGGGGCGCTGCGGAACTGATTCAATGAATGGAGTCAGCATTTTTTCCCAGCTGTTTTTTGTTTTTACTTTATGTGTATGGGGTTCTTCCTGTGGCGCTGGAATTTTTACGGCCCAGTTTTTTGGCAAGGGAGATCACAAGGGCGTAAGGGATACTTTCAGGATAAAACTCTATCTTGTTGGAATTGCAACAATTGTAGGTGCCCTTGTTTTTTATTTCTTCGGTGAATTTTTTATGGAAAATTTCATCCATGAATCAGACAACATAGGTGATCCTGTAGCCACAATGAAGCATGCAAAGGATTACATGATGATCATGCTTGTGGGAATGATTCCGACTGCACTTGGAATGGCTTATGCCGGAACCCTCCGCGATATCGGTGAAACTTCCGTTCCAATGAAGGCAGGTTTCGTTGCCGTTTTTGTAAACCTTAGCCTTAACTATGTTTTGATTTTCGGACACTTTGGTTTCCCGGTTCTTGGCGTAAAGGGTGCTGCCATTGCAACCGTTGTTTCCCGTTTTGTTGAATCTGGAATCGAAATTGTCTGGACTCATACTCATAAGGACCGCTGCAAATTTATAGAAGGGGCTTTTGCGTCATTTAAGGTTCCTGTTGCCCTCGTGGAAAAAATCATCCTCAAGGGACTGCCTCTTGCCGCCAATGAAACCCTCTGGTCCCTTGGTCTTACAATGCTGAACCAGAGCTTCTCTCTCCGTGGTCTTGCCGTAGTTGCCGCAATCAACATTACAAATACCATTGCAAATCTTTTCAACGTATTTCTTTTTGCCATCGGGGAATCAATTTCTATTCTGGCAGGTCAGTTGCTTGGCGCCGGAAAAAATGAAGAAGCCAAATCTACTGCAAACAGAATGATTGCACTTTCTGCCATAGTCAGTACCTTTGTTGGAATCGTGCTGATTTTCTGCAGGAACCTTTTCCCTGCTTTCTACAATACGGAAACTGAAGTAAAGGAATTTGCATCCAATTTCATTTTGCAGACCGGTGCATTTCTTCCCATTCTGGCCATTGTCCACGGATGTTATTTTACCCTTCGTTCAGGAGGAAAGACTTTCATTACCTTCCTTTTTGACAGCGTATTCATCTGGGTGTTCATCGTTCCCACAGCCTTTGCCCTCACAAGATTTACAGCCATGGGAATCATAATGATTTACTTTATAGTCAAAGCCCTTGATATGATAAAGTGCGCCATCGGCATCTACCTGATTAAAAAAGGCGTGTGGGTAAACAACATGGTTTCCAACTAAATTGTCGGCAGGACCCGCCTTTTTTTATATTGTCATTATCTTAATTAAACTTTCTTTGGCACCTTGATTGTTGCGGCATAGATGCTGTTGAAGATGCCAAGGATGGCAGAAAGTGTAAACAGTGTCTCGATACCAAGAACCTGCCATATCCATCCGCCAAAAAGTGCAATGAGAATCGTAATGAAATGGTTGACGGAAATTCCCGTGCTGATTGTTGCACGAACCTCTTCCTTTGAATCTGAAATGTCCTGAACGTAGACATTGCTTGCCATCGATGCCAAAGAAATCACCGAATCAAGAATGTAGTTTGCACAGCAGATGATGAAAGCAACATTCTGAGGAAAAATCCTGTGGGCAAATCCGTAGAAGAAACAGACGATTACAAGGATCAATGTGTCTGAAACCATCACGATCTTGTATCCCAGTCGGTCGATGATTTTCCCAACGAGAGGACTTGCAAGGGAACAGCAGATTGCACTGATTGCAAAGAGAAGGCAGATGGTGCTTGTGCTTGCCTTGTAGAAAAGAATCAGAACATAAGGTCCAAAGGTAAAGAAAATCTGCTTTCGTGCTCCGTAGAAAACTTCAAGAAAATAGAATTTCGTATACTTCTTTCTGAAATAGAAACGGCTCTTTGACTTGTCTGTCTTGCTCTGTCCCGTCATGCGGAAAGCAAGTACAGTTCCGATTCCCATGATGAGCGCGCTTATGGCAAAGAAAAGACGGAATGATTTTTCGCCGCCTATGAAGCTGAATGCAATCATTACGATGAAAAAGCCTGCAAGAGTTCCGCCCTGATAAATTGAATTCTGGAATCCAAGGGCACGGCCGCCGCGACCTTCCTTTGAATATTCAAGTGAAAGGGTGTTCCTCATTCCAAGCTGCATGTGTTCGCCAAGGGAATAGATGCAGATGGCTGTTGTCACGAGAATTCTGTCTGCAGGAAGTCCCATGTGAAGGAGCATGCCCACAAGCATTATGAGACCGCCGATTTTAAAAACTCCTTCGGCAGAAAAACGGTAGAGAAGCGCAAGAATGAAAACCAGGAGAAAGCCTGGAAGCTCGCGGAAAAACTCCGCAACGCCGCGGTGGAATTCTCCCATTCCTACGACTTCCGCAAGATAGTTGTCGATCACTCCCTTGTAAAGTCCGTAGCCCAATCCCATGGACATGAGGCTGATGAAAAAAGGAATCCAGCAGGTGTTGGAATCAAAAGTGTCGCCAAGTTTCAAAGTGAACTTTTTAAATGGATTTGCCATGTGTCTGTACCTCTATTTGATGCGTGATTATAGCAAAAAAAACATTACTGTGTATAAGAAAAGAAAAAAATGACGAGATACTGTGAGAGAAATGAAAATAGGGCTAGGGGAACAGACTGTAACTAACTTTTGGGAATCGCAGTAATAAATTTTACTTCAGTAAGTTTTTTAAGATCTCCTTTGATTGTTCTGCAATCAATTTTGAAGCATCTTCTATAACTTTGCTTTTATCAAGTGTTTTCTCTTCGTTTAATGGTTTTAATAAATAATAAGACGGAATATCGAGAACCGAAGCAATCTGCTCAATCATTGATAAAGGCGGAATACTCTTTTTCCCTTCAATCATATTTATATAGTTGATGTTTTTGTCCAATTTAGCAGAAAGTCTTTCCTGAGATAATTTTGCTCTTTGTCTATAGAATCTAAGGTTTGTGCGAAAGATTTCTTCCAATGAATCATTCATACATCATATTATGTTGGATTTGTGTTGTTAAAATTACATTAGGATATAATGGATTTATTGACGAAAGGTACAATATAATATATTGTGTAAATTGAGGCTGGTTACAGTTTTTTATATTGTAGGTCAAGGAGAATTTTATGGCTAGTTACGATAATGATTTGAATCCTGTACTTGAAAGGGCTAGTGATGCGGATTTATTGCCACTTGTGGAGTACATGTTAAAAAAATTGAGTAATGGAATTGATACTGATGAACGATATAAATCAGATCCTAAAAAGCCAACATCGTATGCAGATCTAATTGCTGACGAAATTCGACTTTTTGGCGGAAACACATTTGCAAATCTGGCTCGTGGAGGTGTCGGAGTTCCTTATAGGGAAGTTGTTTGTGATGTAGCTGATAAAATGAAAGTTTCATATAACAAGGCATCCACTGTTGAAAGAATTGAATTACTGATTGTTCAAAAAATATTTGAAGATTCAATTGAAAAAATGACAGAAGAGGATAGACAAAAATTAATTAAAGATCTAGGCATCCGTGGGATTCCAGTTGGATCAAGTGCCACAATGATCATGCAGGCAATCATAAAAATGGGAGGTTTCAAGTCATATCAAATTGCTGTGATTGTTGCAAACTCAATAGCTAAATTTATCTTGGGGAGAGGACTCTCATTTGCTGCAAATGCTTCTCTAACAAAAATTATGAGTATCTTTGCTGGACCTCTTGGTTGGGTTATTTCTTCTCTTTGGACTTTAATAGATATTGCTGGACCTTCATACAAAACAACAATTCCTTGTGTCATTCATGTTGCTATGCTTAGACAGAAGCAGAATTGCTGAATTTATTTTAGGAATGTTAATTGTTTGGTTATAGTTAGTTGATTTCTGATTTATCAGTAATGAAACTATCTTGTTCCATATTTAAAATCGGCGGGTTGCAACTGTAAGCTGTCGATTTTTTTTCTATAAATTACGATAATCGTTTAGAATGCATAAATTGGGGAAAGTGTTTAAATCATGAAAATCTGTTCACGAGATGAATATAAAAATGATGATAAGGAAAATTTCTGTTCGGAATGTGGTACAAAATTGCATAAAATAAAAAGATACTGCGTTGAATGTGGAACAGAAATAGAAGGTGAAAAAAATCTTTGTCCTGAATGTGAATATATTTTGTTGAATGGAGAAGAAACTTCTTATCAGGATGATGAATCGGCAGATGACGATCATGAAGATTTAGATGAAGAAAAAGTATATGCTTTTGAAACAGTTGATTTTGAGACACTTGATTATAATGATTTATCAGATTATACGTTAGGTGAATTAGAGTATATTGAATGGTGTATTGATTCCTATAGTGATTTTGACTATCGAAAAAGTTGTAGAATTTCAGTTCGTAATGAAATTGCCAGACGTTATCTTGATGGTGAGGGTGTCGACAAGGATGAAAAAAAAGCATTTGAAAATTTCATGAAGTCAGCGTCTAGTGGAGATTCTTATGCTCAATTTAAGCTGGGGCAGTGTTATGAATATGGGTGGGGAATAGAAGAAAAAGAGGAAACAGCCTTTAAGTGGTATAAAAAAGCTGCAGAACAAGGATATGCAGAAGCACAAAATGCACTAGGTGATTGCTATCGATATGGTACTGGCATAGAGAAAGATGAAAATGCCGCTCGCGAATGGTATGAGCAGGCAGCTTCACAAGGAAATGGGGAAGCTGAAAGTATGTTGAATTCTTTCTACAAGTAGACAAAAAAAATTATATTTAAGTATTCATCTAATGCGATTGATGTACATTTTTAGCTTAAAAATAGGGATTTTCTGTCGAATTGCAAAATTATTAATGTGAAATTAGACAGTAAATGTTGAATGTATTGCTGACAATGCAGAGTTTCAGAATAGTTGGTATAGATGATTTATTTGCAGTGTAAATTTCTAATAAATCCAGTTTCCTTTGAAAATTGTTTTTTTCTTCTATTATTTGTATAATCACGCCATGGCTTTTTATGATTCATTTGACGTTGCCGTTTGTGGCGGCGGTCATGCAGGTATTGAGGCTAGCCTTGCCTCAGCACGCATGGGATTAAAAACTGTTCTCATTACTCAGACTATAGATTCAATCGGAAGAATGTCCTGCAATCCGAGTATCGGCGGAATTGCAAAGGGAAACATCGTCCGTGAAATTGATGCCCTCGGCGGCGAAATGGGAAAACTCATTGATAGGTCAATGATTCAGTTCCGCATGCTGAATAAAAGCCGTGGCCCTGCAGTTCAGTCACCAAGAAGTCAGGCTGACAAACTTCTGTATTCGCAGCTTGCCCGCAAGACCCTTGAGACGACGGAAAATCTCTGCACTTTGATGGACACTGTCGTTGATGTTCTGACTGTGGCATCAGATACTCCGCTTCCTGAAAATTCCGACAGCGCTGCAGAACTCAATACAATTCCAGGCGAAAAGAGAAGCAACCTCAATTATGAATATGCAACCGATGCTGCAAAAAGCGGAATGCGCCAGAAAGTCATAGGTGTTGTTACCGAGCGCGGAAGAATAGTAACCTGCCGTTCCGTAGTCCTTACGACAGGAACATTCCTTGGCGGAAGAATTTTCATCGGTGAGTACGATGCTCCTTGTGGCCGCATTGGAGAAACAGGAGCCTTTGGCCTTACTGAAAGCCTGAATCGTCTTGGCTTTACGACTGGCCGCCTTAAAACTGGAACTCCTCCAAGAATCCTCCGTCACACAATTGATTTTTCAAAACTTGAACTTAACGAAGGTGATGAAGAAATAATTCCATTCAGCTTTGACACTGAAAAAGTTGAACGCCCTATGGTTCCATGCCACCTTGTATATACAAATCCGGAAACCCATAAAATCATCCGCGAAAACATCGGACGCTCGCCCTTGTATTCAGGAAAAATAAGCGGTATCGGTCCTCGCTATTGTCCTTCCATTGAAGACAAGGTAATGCGCTTTGCAGAACGCGAACGCCACCAGCTTTTTGTTGAGCCGGAAGGACTTGAGACAGATGAAATTTATCTCAACGGTTTGAGTTCTTCTTTGCCGGAAGAAGTTCAGGATGCATTCCTCAGGACTATGCCAGGTTTTGAAAACTGTGTTGTTAGCCGTCCGGGCTATGCCGTTGAATATGACTATGTTGAACCAACCCAGCTTTTCCCAAGCCTTGAAACAAAACGCGTTGCAGGTCTTTTTGATGCAGGCCAGATAAACGGAACTTCAGGTTACGAAGAGGCCGCAGGTCAAGGACTTATTGCTGGAATCAATGCAGGCCTTTATGCCCGCGAGCATAAAAATCTCTGTGGTCCCCTCTGTGCCGCAGATTCAAAAATCTATTCATCTCCTGCCAGCGGAGAAAAAGGAAAGTTCCAGCCAAAGCCTGTGTTCAACGCGGAAGATCTCAAGAACTTTGCGGAAATTTCTGCACGCGAAACAAAGGAACTTTCTGAAAAACTTAAAAACTTCCAGACGGAAAATGGCTTCAACAATTTTGAAAAAATTCCGTCTTATGAACCTCTTGTTCTTGGCCGTGATGAAGGTTACATCGGCGTTCTCATCGATGACCTTGTTACTCTTGGAACAAAGGAGCCATACCGTATGTTTACTGCCCGTGCAGAATACCGACTTAAGCTTCGTCACGATACGGCAGACAGAAGGTTGCGCCAGAAAGGCTTCAATGTTGGCCTCATTTCAAAAGAACAGATGGATTCCATGGAACTGAAATACCGCAACGTAGAAGAAGCCATGGCATTTTTGGACAAGCATCCGGATGCAGAAAATCCCGGAAACTATACTCTCATTGAGTGGACTCTTGCTCAGGAAGACCACAAGTACCGCTACTACATTGAAAAGCAGGACAACCGTGTTGCAAAGATGCACCGCATGGAAAATGTCCGCATTCCGGATAACTTTGACTATTCAAAGATCGTGGCCCTTTCGTCAGAAAGCCGCGGCAAGCTTGAGAAGGTTCGCCCTGTAACTTTGGGACAGGCATCCCGCATCAGTGGAATCCGCAACAGCGACATCATGCTCCTGATGGTTTACCTTCAGTAGGTGGCGGGCTGCAATGAGAAAACTTGCCTTCTTTTCGGCCTTGTGTTTTTTTCTTTCCGCAGTTGAATATGCAATTCCAAAGCCTGTGCCATTTTTCAGGATTGGTCTTGCAAACCTTCCAGTAATGATTTCATTTCTCTGCATGTCCCGTAAGGAAAGCACCGCCTTGATTTTTCTTAAAGTGCTCTTGCAGGCTATAATCAGCGGAACCCTTTTCTCCTACATTTTTCTTTTTTCTCTTGCGGGGTCCGTTGCTTCAGGTTTTGTGATGATGGCGATTTTCCATCTTTTTTACGGAAGAAAACTTGTGTCCTGGCTTGGAATCAGCATGGCAGGCGGTCTTGGCAACAACCTTGCCCAGCTTGGTGTTGCCTGCATTTTCCTTTTTGGAGAGAACACGAAATTTGTTGCACCTGCTTTGCTTGCCATCAGTTTCGTTGCATCAATTGCAATGGGCTTGTTTGCCAATGTCTTTGTAGAAAAATCAAAGTGGCTTGCAGACCTAAAAAATAAAAATTGGACGGAAGTAAAATCCTCAGGAAAAAAATCTGCAGCCGCAGAAGAAAAAAAATCATCTTCAAAGTTTCAATTCCTTGTTTTGACATTCTCTCTTTCAATGTTCATCCTGCTTTTCTTTTCTAAATCAATTTATGCAGTCAGTGGAATTTTCCTTTTAGCCGTAATTGCCTGCTTCATAAAAAACAAAAGGGTAAATCTTCTTCCTTCACTTGCACTCATCCTGTCAGTAACATTATTTTCGATTCTTGTTCCCCACGGCAAGATCCTTGCAGAAATCTGGAAACTTAAAATTACGGACGGTGCAATTTTTTCTGGACTTGAAAGATCCATAAAGCTTTGCAGCTGTGTTTTCCTTTCAAAACTCATTGCGGATAAAAACATGAAGCTGCCTTCAAGAGCAGGTTTGTTCATGTCCCTTGTATTTGAATATTTTGAGAAGCTTTCAGAAAATATAGAGAATAAAAAAATAACCTTTTCAAATTTCGTTTCCCTTCTGGATGAAAAACTTGAAAAGGCTTTTGAATGCTAGGTCAGCATAAAAGAGTTAACTGTACAGCTTTTCCAGTTCTGACCGGCACTTTATGAATTCAAGTCCGAGGGCTGGATCAAAGTGTGTTCCCAAATCTTCTTCGATAATCTGGAATGCCTTGTTGAATGAAAAATAGAAAAACTCAATCAGGCACGGCAGTTCTTGTTGAATAGACGCAGCCGCAATATTGCTGTCGGTATAGTCCGTATTCTTCGCTGATTTCAAGACTTCTTAAAAATCCGCTTTTCTTCTTAAAGTCGGAATAAAGCCACTTTGGACCTTCAGGATTTTCTGAGGCAATTTTTTCGCCTTCAGTATTGATCTTTACAGAATCTTTGAATGGACTTATGGAAAGGGTAGTACAGAAATAATCGAATTTGTTTTCTGCTGCATAGCCGTAGGATTTTCTCAATCTGAATTCGTAGCATCTTCTGCAGCGTTCGCCTTTTTCAGGATCATCAGCCATGGATGGCTCTTCACGAACTTTGATGGCGCCGTAGAATTCTTCCGGATCATAATTCATTTCTACAAGTTTGATTTTGTTTTCAACGGCAGGTGAAAATCTCGGGAGAAAATCTTTCAGCTCCTGAAGCCTTCTTTCATATTCTTCCTGAGGATAAATGTTTGGGTTGTAGTACAGAATCGTAATGTCAAAAATAGACGCAAGGTATTCCATTACATAACTTGAACACGGCCCACAGCAGGCATGCAGAAGAAGTTTTGGTTTGTCCTTGAGGTTTTTGATTGTCTTGTCCAGTTCAGCCTGATAATTCATTTTAGCCTTCTACAGAATGAACTTAAGTTTTTGTTCAAGCTGAGAAAAATTAAGGTACTGTGCTTTGTATCCGACTTCACCGTCGGTGTGAAGCCAAAGCGGAATTGAAGTTTTTATTTCTGCAGTTTTAAAACGATATATGTCGATTCCCTTGAATATTGAATGGAATCCAAAGAATGCCGTTGGAAGGGCAAGAAGAATTCCAGGAACTGTTTTGTTTGCCGCACAGATGAAATCCAGTTCTCCGTCATAAGCATCAGCCTTTGGACAGAATTTGAATCCGCCACCTTCATACTTGTGAACCATTGCTGCAAAAAATAAAAGGTTCTTTGCGTTTACTTTCTTTCCGTCGGCAAAGGTAATTTCTGCATCAACTTTTGGAGCATTAATGATTTGGTTTAGGGCAATTCCCAGGTATGTAAGTTTTCCAAGACCGATTTTATTGAGTCTCTTCTTGAGAATTGAATGTACTGATTTCTGGCAGACTGCACCGTCAAAGCCAAGGCCACTGCTTACGGCAAATCTTCTTGTTCCTCTTTCTGTTTCAACCTGTCCCACATCCATGAGTACCGGAGCCTTTGCATCGAGTATGCGCCTAAGGTTTTTCTTTACGCTTTTTGGAAGCTTAAGGTCACGGGCAAAATCATTGCTTGAGCCTGTCGGAATATATGCAAGGGTAGTGTTCTCAAAATCTTTTATTCCCTGAACAGCATCGTTTACCGTACCATCTCCGCCAAGAATTACAATGATGCAGTTGCTTTCATTCTTTGCTGCTGAAGATATTTTTGCGACAATGTTTGTTACATCTCCGCGCTCTTTTGAAAACTCAACTGAATATTCTATGTTTTGAGTCTTAAGTTCTGGTTCAATCTGCTGCTGCCAGAGTTTAAGTCCTTTTCCTGATCTTGAAACCGGATTAACTATGAAGTGGTACATGTATCAAATCATAATGCCAAAAAACAAATCTTTCAATTTGGAACTGAAGATATTTTTCCGGATTTATGATAGAATGAAGGAAAGAGGTCTTATTATGGAAAAATTCGATTATAAAACAACAGGTACTTGTGCTCAGGTAATTCACTTTGAACGCGACGATGATAAAAGAATACACAACATCTCGTTTGAAGGCGGATGCAACGGAAACCTTAAGGCGGTCTCAAAGCTTTGCGAAGGAATGACAGCTGAAGAAATTTCTGCAAAACTTCTTGGCAATCTTTGCCGCGACAAGGGAACCAGCTGTGCAGACCAGCTTGCAAAGGCTGTAATGTCTGTATACTAATCAAATTTCATTTTGAAGAAGTCACGTCCTGTTGTTCTGCAGCGGGATTGTTGATTAAATCATTTTCTTCTGCTATTTTTTCAGGTAGAAATTACGTTTGAGATGACTGTCGGCAGAACTTCACTGCCTAAGGAGCCTACGCACGCTCCTATCACTACATCACCAAGTAAGTCAAAATCCTTTTACATTTTATTTTTTTTCTCATGAGGTATTGTTTATGAACAAGTACGTAAAGCGTTATTTGATTGATGCTTTGGGCGGAATGGCACAGGGACTTTTTGCATCCCTCCTTATCGGAACAATCGTAAAGACATTGGGCCAGCAGCTTCTCCGCATCGATGTAAATCCTTTTTTTGAATTCCTTGTTAAGGCAGGAACTTTTGCCGGGGAACCGCATGTTGTAGGTGCTGCCATGGCTATCGGAATCGGCTATGCAATGCAGGTTTCTCCTCTTGTCCTTTTTTCTCTTGTTGCAGTAGGTAGCGCCGCAAATGTTACCGGTGGTGCAGGAGGTCCTCTTGCAGTTCTTCTCATTGCTGTTGTCGCTGCAGAAGCCGGAATGCTTGTAAGCAAGAAGACAAAGGTGGACATCATCGTAACTCCATTGGTAACAATCGTAACCGGTGCCCTTCTTTCAGTACTGTTTGCAGGTTATATTGGAAAGGGTGCCTCTGCCTTTGGAAACCTTATTGTATGGGCAACAACATTGAGGCCATTCCTCATGGGTGTGATCATTTCCGTTATTGTGGGAATTCTTCTGACGCTTCCAGTAAGTTCTGCAGCAATCTGTCATGCCCTTGGGCTTACAGGTCTTGCAGGTGGAGCTGCCGTTGCAGGCTGTTGTGCCCAGATGGTTGGTTTTGCTGTCCTCAGTTTCCGTGAAAACAGATGGAGCGGAATTCTTTCTCAGGGACTTGGAACTTCAATGCTTCAGATGCCGAACATCGTAAAGAATCCGCGCGTATGGATTCCTCCTGTTGCAGCATCTGCAATTACAGGTCCAATTGCAACATGCATCTTCAAGATGGAAATGAACGGTGCTGCTGTTTCATCTGGTATGGGAACTTGCGGTCTTGTCGGTCAGATCGGTGTAATTTCAGGATGGTTCGATCCGTCTGCTGTTGCTTTTGAACACGGTGCTTCTGCCATCAATCCTAGTTTTGCTGACTGGCTTGGACTTTTCCTCATCTGCTTTGTTCTTCCAGGCATAATTTCATGGGCAGTAGGACTCTTGCTCAGAAAAATCCAGTGGATTAAAGAAGGCGACCTTACTCTTGCGTAAAATTGAAATTTAGATAATTTAGCAATAAAATGGCAGTAGTGAGGTTCATGTGAAAAAATCATTGTTCTTTATTGCTGCTATTATTCTTCCTCTTGCAATCACTTCCTGCTTCCTGTTCCCTCAGAAAAAAAGCGAAAAAAAAATCATTACAATAGGATTTACATATTCCGGCAGATATTCAGAACCTTACAAGTCCAACTATGAGGAAATACAGAAAGCATTTTCTGATACGTCTAAATACAGATTCATTGAATATGATGCAAAGTGCGATTTGAAGGAACAGATAAATCATCTTTATACTTTCGTTCAGAGAAAGGCAGACTTCATCATCATTGATCCTGTTAACGAACATGGTCTCAAATATGGCATTGAAAATTGTTTCAATCTTGATATTCCCGTAATTATCTGCGGCAATTCAGTTGTTCTTGAACCAGGCCATGAAAATAGAATCATTTATGAAGTTCGTACAGACTTCTATAAGGAAGCTGTCCTTGCTGCTAGATGCCTTGAAATTTATGAAAAAGGAAAAGTTGATGTAGAAATACTCGTTCTCAATGATTTTGCCGATACAACTTCTGCCAGGGAAAGAAACAGAGCCATTGACGAGGCTATGGAAAGAAACGAAGGTTGGAAAATCATTTCCAAAAGGGAAACTGGCGGCGATTACTTGACTGCCAAGAAACTCATGGAAGAGGCTTATCAAAACTGTCCTGGAATCGATGCAGTTTTTGTAGAGTCAGAAAGCGACTATCAGGGTGTAATCGATGTTCTCTTCAAGTATGGAAAAATGCCTGGAGAAGATGTCCTTATTTTTGCATTCGAGGACAACGACAATCTCCGCAAGATGATCCTTTCCGGTGTTCTGAATTTTACCGTTATCAATGAACGCGATGCAGGCGAAGACATCACCAATGTAATCAATAGAATTACAAAAGGAAAGTCCTACAAAAAAATCAATCTTTCTGAAGCAAACGGATTGTATTCAAATAAATCTATAGAAGAGAAAGTTATCAGCAGGGAAAACAACATCCTCTATAGAATTTTTGAATAAAAAAATATCTTAAATTTTATTTTCCAGTGCCGAAAATTTGAACATGAAACCTATCTCTGTAAAAATTTGTCTGGCATTGTCTCTATTATTTATTACTGAAAGTTTTTTTGCACAGACTAAACCATTGTATCAGTTGCCTGAAACCCTCCCTGAAAAGAAAGTTACCTTCAAGGAGAAAGATAAGGACGGAACTCCATTCCTTTTAGGTACCGACAGAGGACTGTATAAAATTCTTGGAAACGGAACTGCAGAACCTTTGTGGACGGACGGAAAAGTTGAAAGAATCATCAAGACAAGTGCAAGATGGTTTTTCCTTACAGACAAAGGTATCATTTCATCTCCCGATTTAAATATTTTCACTGAAAGAAACAATGGTCTTCCTTTCCTCACAGTTAAGTCTTATGACGGCGTTCAGAAACAGCTTGAACAGAAGGCAGCCCTCCTAAAGGATATTTGTGCAGATCCTTTCAATCCTGATGTTCTTGTAACTGCAACAAAAGATGCAGTTTACCTTACAAGAGATGGTGCACAGACTTGGGAAAACATTGGTTCAGCAAGCAAGTATACTGCAGGAGTAAAGGCTGTTGCCGTATCTCACATGCCTGTTTATGACAGAGATGGTACGATTACAGGCAGTGAGCTTGTAGTATTTATGTCTCACCCGATTTATGGTTTCAGCTATTACAGGGCAGATGCAAAAAAGCCGACCTGGTTTGATGTAAGCGCAGGTTTTGCCGCAATGCCTAGCATGACTCAGGTTGATGAAATAGCAGACATTCTTCCTGTAATGTGCAAGGATGCAAACGGAAATCATTTTGCAGAAGTATATCTATCACAGACTTTCCTTCCCAACATTTACAGATTCAACTGGAAGGACAAGAGGGGGGAGAAGGTTTATCAAGGCGAAGAACAGATAGATACTATTGATGGACTTTGCCAGACCGGTTCAAGCATTGCATATTCTGCTCTTGGAAAGGTTAGTCTTTTTTCTCTCGTAGATAAGAAAATTACGGATCTTGAAAGCTACGACACATGGAAGAGCAGATTAAATGCCGCTCATTCAATCGTAAATTCAGCATATATTCCAAAGGTTGTTTGTGGACTTGATACACCTCTTGAGCTCAGCGAACTTTGGCTCCTCAATCCGGATGTAATCCTTACGCCTTGGGGTGAAGTTGCCAACAAGAAGAAGGCTGTTTATTCATCTGTATATCAGCTTCGCAATGACAATGGAATTGAAAAGTACCGCAAGATTGTAAACGACAACAAATTGAATTCTATAGTAATAGACATGAAGGATGATTATGGACTCCTTCGCTTTGAACCTGAAAGTCCACTTCTCAAGGAAAAGGGAAAGGTTACAGTTTATAAGATTGATGTTGATAAGCTTGTGAATGAATTCAAGAAAGACGGAACCTATCTCATAGGTCGTATTGTTGTTTTCAAAGACAGAAACCTTGCTGGTTATGATAAAGGAAAGTATGCGGTCTGGAACTACAATACAAATTCACCTTGGGTTGGTATCCGCAGTTATGAAAACATTACTGCAGAAGATGGAACTGTAACCGGTCAGAAGGCAAACTATTACGATGAAAACTGGGTAGACCCATACAGTGAAGAAGTTTGGGAATACAATGTTGAAATTGCAAAGGAACTCATAAAGCGCGGATTCGATGAAATTCAGTTTGACTATATCAGATTCCCTACAGACGGACTTAACATGGGATCGGCTTCCTACAGATGGAAGGACAAGGGAATGGATAAGGAAAGTGCATTGGTTTCATTCCTTTCCTACGCACGAAAAAACATTGATGCTCCAATTGGAATCGACATCTACGGTGCCAACGGATGGTATCGTTCAGGAACAAGAACCGGCCAGGATGTTGAACTCATGAGCGAATATGTTGATGTAATATGTCCTATGTTCTATCCATCACATTTTGAACAGAGCTTCCTTGATTATTCTCCTTATGAAGAAAGACCATACAGAATTTTCTTCTACGGTTCATACAGAAATACAGTAATCGGAAGAAACAGAATCGTTGTGCGTCCATGGCTTCAGGCATTCTACATGGGAGTCCGCTATGACAGAAAATACTACGACAAAAACTATGTAAGCCGCGAAGTTTTTGGTGTTCGCGATGGAATCAACAGAGGCTACATGTACTGGAACAATTCTGGTGGCTATTACGAAGACATCAGTCCTGATCCAGAAGATTCTACTTTGTCTCCATGGCATCACAATGAAGCTGCAAAGCAGACAAGGATTCCGGCTTTCAGCAAGGAAATGAATCCTGGTGAAAGCGAAGAAGGTCTTGCAGATGACAAGCTTTTCAGCAAAGATGAAATTCTTTCAGTATGGAATACAGTTCTTGAACAGGAAGACTATGAAAATCCTGGTTCAACGACAAGAAACTTCCTGATGGTAGAACCATTTCCGGCAGTGAACCATGAATAATACAGGCTATACACCAGAAGAACCAATAGCAGCTATTGCCACAGCCCTGGTTCCAAGTGCAATCGGAATCGTAAGGGCAAGCGGCAAGAACTGCATTGAACTTGCTTCAAAAATATTTTCACGACCAAAGGCCCTGTCAGAAGCACAGGGCAATTCTCTTGTTTACGGTTGGGTCATTGATCCTTCAAGACCAAAGGAAAGCAGCAGAATTGATGAAGTAATGGCAGCCGTTTACCGTGCACCAAGATCCTTTACAGGTGAAGACATGGTGGAAATTTTCTGTCACGGCGGTGTTTCGGTTGTTACATCAATTTATAATCTTTTTCTTGCCAATGGTTTCAGAAAAGCAGAAAGGGGAGAATATACTTTTCGTGCATATATCAATGGCAAAACAGACCTTACAAAGGCTGAGGCTGTAAAGGAAATCATCGACAGCAAGACCGATGTTTCCCGTGGAAGAGCTGCTGGAAGACTTTCAGGAAATCTATTTAAACTCATTGATTCCATCAAAAAAAGCGTTGTTGATGTTCTCGGTAACATTGAAGTTGAAATTGAATATCCTGAAGACGAAGAAAATATTGCGGACTGTTTTGACTCGACACCTTTGGTTCAGGTAAAGGAAAAACTTCAGCAGCTTGAAGCATCCTGGAAAAGCGAAAAACTTTATCAGGATGGAGCACGTGTTGTCCTTTGCGGAAAAACAAACGCCGGTAAATCAAGCCTGTTCAACACTTTGCTTAAGGAAGAAAGGGCTATTGTCAGCAATATAGAAGGAACTACCAGAGACTGGATTGAAAGCTATGCAGACTTTGGCGGAATTCCAGTAAGGCTTTTTGATACAGCAGGCTTAAGAAAAACTGATGATGTAATAGAAGCCCGCGGTGTTGAGCTTACGAAGGACCTTTCGGAAGATGCAGATGTAATCCTTTACCTTGTAGATTCAAAAAACGGAATTAAAGAAGAGGATGTTGATTACATGAAGGAACAGAAAACAGTTCCGTCTGTTCTTGTAATGAATAAATGTGATGGAATCGAAAATGTTGTAATTCCAACAGATGGTCCATGGAAACACGCCGTAAAAATTTCTGCAAAAAATGGAACCGGTATTGAAGAATTGGTTTCGGTCGTAAAGGAAATTGTTCTTGGCGGTTCAGTTGCTGAAAAAGAACATGCAGGGCTTGGTTCAGAACGCCAGAAAAAATCAGTTCAGGAAGCCCTTGAAAGGGTGACCCATGCACTGGAAATTGCAGCAACCGGTGAATACGGTCTTGATGCTGTGGTTCAGGATCTGGAAGATGCCTTGGACAGTCTTGGAGAAGTTACCGGTGATGTAACTCCTGACGATGTCCTTGGAAATATATTCTCAAGATTCTGCGTTGGAAAATAAAATCTATATACTTAAATGTCATGTCCGTAGACATAGTCTTTACGTCATTGCGAGCCAGAAACGGGCGTGGCAATCTTCATGCCTTTAGCTAGATTGCTTCGTCACAAGCTCCTCGCAATGACAAGACTTTCAGCAATACTATTATAGTACATAGTCAAAATATAAAGGGCTGTCCAATAAGTAAAAGACTTTGTCATTCTGAACTCGTTTCAGAATCTGTATACTACTAATAGTGTAGATGCTGAAATAAATACAGCATGACAATTCTTTTTGGACAGCCCTTCAATTATATTAAGCTATTGCAATCAGTTTGATTCAGCTGCTCCAGGAAGACCAATGTCCTTTCTGTAGAACATGCCGTCGAAACTTACATGTTCGATGGCCGCATAAGCTTTCTTCCATGCTTCGTCAAAAGTATTTCCCTGTGCAGAGCAGGCAAGAACACGACCACCGTTTGTAACGATTCCGCCTTCTGTTCTTCTGTTTTCCATTGCACCTGCAAAAAATACCTTTGCACCTGTTTCTTCAATCTTTGCCGTGTCGATTTTGATTGTCATTCCCTTCTTGTAAGCCTTAGGATATCCACCGCTTACAGCAACAGGAGCAACAACATAACCTGGTTTCCAGGCTGTCTTGAATTCGTTCAAAGTTCCTTCCGTAACAGCCTTGCACATTTCTGCAAAGTCAAAATCCATCAAAGGAAGTACCGCCTGAGTTTCAGGATCTCCAAGACGAACATTGTATTCAATGACCTTTGGACCTTCCTTTGTGATCATGAGGCCAAAGAAAATGAACCCTCTGTAATCCCATCCTTCTGCCTGAATACCCTTGAGGGTTGGTTCAAGAATGTTCTTGTTGAACTGGGCTAGGATTTCGTCGGTAACATCATCAACTGGACAAATGGCACCCATTCCGCCTGTATTTGGTCCCTTTGCACCGTCAAGAAGTCTCTTGTGGTCACGAGCGCTCATAAATGGGACAATGCAGGATTTTCCAGCCTTTGTAAGTTCCGGATTAACTGAGACAGCACCAAGAATTGAGATTTCAACTCCGCGCATGTATTCTTCAATGACAAGCTTGCGCCCTGCATCACCAACAAGCTGGCCTTCCATAAGTTCTTCAACAGCCTTGAGGGCATCATCCATGTTGAGGGCAACAACAACACCCTTTCCCGCTGCAAGACCATCAGCCTTAAGAACGATTGGCGCTCCATGTTCTTTAACATAAGCAAGGGCTTCAGCCTTGTCTGTAAAAGTTTTGTTGTCAGCACATGCAACACCGTACTTGTGCATGAAGTTTTTTGCAAAATCCTTGCTTCCTTCAAGCTGTGCAGGGGATTTCTTTGTTCCTACTGTAGGAATTCCCGCTTCCCAGAATTTATCTGCAAGACCTGCACAAAGAGGATCTTCAGGACCAACAACACAAAGGTCACAATTGTTTTCCTTTGCAATTCTGATAAAATCGTCCTGAGTCTTGCCTTCAACATTGCGGCACTTGTTTTCAAATGCAGTACCACCGTTACCTGGAGTACAGATTACTTCTTCAACTGAACTGCTCTGTGCCAGTTTCCAGGCAATGGCATGTTCGCGTCCACCGTTTCCAACAACTATAACTTTCATGCCGCTATATTAGTCAAAATATGATAAAAAAACAACTTGATTAACATTGATAATGCTGGCTGTACCATGACTTGTATGGCAAAAAACGTCTGATGTTGAAGTTCAATTCTTAGAAATCTTTAATCTTATTATCAGAATTTTTCACTATTTAGGAAGACTTACGGATGTCATAATGAAGCCAGAAAAATCAATGAGAGGTGATTTTATGAATAAGAAACATTGCGTTTTCTGTGCAATTCTTGCCCTTCTTTTGTCGGGACTTTTATCTTCCTGTGTTGTAGTTCATGCTGAGGAAGACGATATAGACGAACTTTACAACTTTCGGTTTGTAAACGACCACATTCTTGAATGCAACTATGCAGGTTACTTGGATCAAGACGACATCATTTCTGTAAAGGTTTACGACAATCACGGAAGGTTAAAGTACACATCAACCGTTGTAAATACAATCTGCTGCAATTCAAGAGTTACATTCGTTCTTGACAGGCCCCTTTGCAGCGGATGGCACGTAGATGTTAGGTTCAATGATTTCTTCAGCATCGAAACCTATTCAGTCTACTATTACGAATGATTCAGTCGATGAAAATATAATCGTTAAAATAGACGGCCCTGATCTTTCCCATGACCAGTTGGCCGTTTATTATTTCAAGGAGGTCTTCCTTTATGCGGCCTTCTCCTCTTTCAATTATTTCCCTCGAAGTACGTTCCGTAAAATAATTGATGAATATGCTTCTCATCTGGCGTTCTTTTTGGGAAAGTTCTTCATAAAGCTGCTTGTCTCCGGAAGGATAAGAGAACCATGGGCAGATAACAATGACTGTAGGCTCTTCATCTTCCGATTCAACTTTTGTCTGAACCCTTATCTGACGGAAATCTGTAAAGGCGTCAACTGAATTTTCCTTTCCCCTGTTCATATTTGTAACTTTCTGCGGATCAGGATCTGCTTTCCTGTAATTCTTTCCCGGAACGCCTTTTGCAACGGCAAAAGCAGTTAGCGTTGCAATTATTATGATTGCGGCAATTCCTGAAGCGACCCATGCGAGAATTTTATTCAGTAGTTCCAATTTGATTTTCATTTAATGTAATCCTTCAATAGAGCCAGGGTTCTTGTTGTTGACTTGCCTTCCTCATCCAGTTTTCCTGGGATTCTTGCCTCAAGTTCAATGCAGTCTTCAAGCCATTCTTCCTTTTCGATGGTTCCGTTTTTGCGTGCAAGTTCTACCAGGTCTGTGCGGGCCATTGGGATTCTGAAAGAGCGCAAAACACCAAGAAGGTTTTCAGTAAGCACTGCGATGATGTCTTCAAAGCCTTCGTGGGTTTTTGCACTTACATGAAGGGCTCCGGGAAATGAATTGTTCAATTGGGATTCAAGAAGAATGTTTCCCTGAACCCTGTCGTATTTGTTGAGCACTACGATGGAAGGAATTTTATCTGCCTTGATTTCTGCAAGAACCTTCATTACCTGTGCATATTGCTTTTCGCAGTCTGGATCTGCTGCATCAACTACAATCAGGAGGAAGTCTGCAAAGGCGGCTTCTTCAAGGGTAGACTTGAATGCATCGATGAGGGTATGGGGCAGTTTTGAAATGAATCCTACTGTATCTGTTATGAGAACCGTATTGGCTTCCGAAAGGGAAAGTTTTCTTGTAGTTGGGTCAAGGGTTGCAAACAGTTTGTTTTCAACAAAAACATCTGCTCCTGTAAGGGCGTTTAGCAAACTTGATTTTCCGGCATTTGTATAGCCCACGAGGGCACATCCTGAAGCTGCAGTTCTTTCCCTCTGTTTTCTCTGAACGCTTCTGTTTATTTCAACCTGTTCAAGTTCTTTTTTAAGTTGAACGATTTTATCTTCTATCTGGCGGCGGTCAAGTTCCAGCTGTGTTTCACCGCTACCTTTGTTTCCTACGGCTCCGCCTCTTTGCCTTGCCATGTCACCGTACATGTGGCTCAAACGGGGAAGCGAATATGTAAGCTTTGCAAGTTCTACCTGCAGGTTTGCTTCTTTTGTCTGGGCTCGCTGTGCAAAAATCCTGATGATTACTTCGTTTCTGTCAAATACAGGCATGCCGGCAAGTTTTTCCCAGTTGCGCTGTTTTGAAGGATCCATTTCCCAGTCAAAGACAATGCAGTCTGCAAAAAGTTCCTTTGCCTTGTCTGCAATTTCCTGTGCTTTTCCAGTTCCCATTCCGTATGCAGGAGTAGGTTCGATTCTTACAAGGACTATGGTACCAGCTGCTTCGTAGTCCAGTGTCTTAATGAGGCCTTCGAGTTCCTTTGGTTCCGGATTTCTGTTCTTTTTGTCAGGTCCCCCAACCAAAAGGCATCTAACTTTCTTTTCTTCTTCCTGCTTAAGTTCTACCATATTTACAATTATACAAATTTTTCAAAAAAGTGTGAAATCAAAAGTAAAAAATGCCGAGAATTGAAAAGCAGAAAGTGGATACATTTCTGTTATATGAATTCTTCAGAATTCGTATTTTCATAGGAGAAAGCTGTGACCTCTTTGCCTAAAATCGCTCTAAGCATGCTGATTTCTGTAGTTGTTTTTGCAGGCTGCCTTTTGTTCACATTCGCAGGCGGCTTCAGAATCATTGAAGTTCAGTACTATACGCCAAGAGTCATTGGAAACATAAACAATCGCCTCGAAAAAATAAAGTCTGTCTATGGAGACTATTTTTCAGCCATGGACGAGCAGTTCAGAAAATTTCTTTCTGAACGAAGTGTTGCTTCCTATATCGAAAGAGAACCTTCAAAAGAAAACATGGATGAAAGGGACAATCTTTGCGGTCTCCTTTTCCAGAAGAATTCTGGTCTTGATGGTATCCGCCTAATAGAAAATGATGGAATTCAAATTCACTACAGTACTTTCCAGGAAGATGTTCTAAAGGAATCTGTTGACCTCATTACCTATTCCAACTATACGGACAGAATTCCTTTTACATTGATTGAGGCCGGAGACGGTGAAAAGACAACAAAGGTCTATTTTGACAATGCAAAGAACAGATTGCTTTTCAGCTATCCGTTCTATGATGTTTATACAGCTTGCCGTGGAACTATGGTCTTCTATGTTGCAGGCGATGACTTTACAAGATTCCTCATTGGCAAGGATATTGTATCCCTTAATGCAAGGGGAACTGTCCTTTCTCCAGCGGGATTTGTATTCAACATTCCTTTGACTGGAAGAAACATGCTGATTCAGGAAATCCAGGTCAGATGGGAAAAAAGGCACGAAAACATCGAGCACCTCATAGAGTCTGATGTAAAGAAAGAAAACCTGTTTGTTGTTTCTACAACAAATGAAAACGGAATAAAAATTGGATGGATTTGCAGTCAGGATGAATTTGAGTTTTCAGAGACAGAAAAAATTTCCCTTTTGATTTGTCTTTTCATTACCGTTTTCCTCATCATTTTCCTTCTGTTTAACATTCGTCATGACGATATGGTTCTTATCCGAAGAAGAATAAGAAAGTTCCAGTACGGACTTCTCAAAGAATATATTGAACGCAAGGACACAAGTGACTGGAAGAGTCTTTCAAAGGAAATCGCTTCCCGCAGAATGGATGTTAACGATGAAATCAAGAGAAGCCTTGGTCGACGCGGAAAAAAACATTCTGTAGAAATTGATGTAATGCTTGAAGAAAGCTGGCAGGACATAATGTCTGCTGTAGGTGCAACTTCAGGAAGAATTCTTGTGGAAAGAAAAGCAGATGCTCCTGCAGAAAATGTTGTTACGGAAGTAATTCCGTCAGTACCAGTTGAAAAAATCAGTAAGTCAGAGCCAGTAGAAGAAGTAGAAGAACTCGAGGAAATCGAAGAGGCAGAGCCAGTAGAAGAAGTAGAGGAACTCGAGGAAATCGAAGAGGCAGAACCCGTAGAAGAAGTAGATGAACTCGAGGAAGTCGTGGAAGCCGAATCAGTTGAAGAATCTGGGGATGGTTTCGTAGACGTTGCTGACTTCATGGGTGAAGATGATTCGTCAAAGGAACCGGATGTAATTATCGAGCAGACTTATTCTGAATACGCAAAAGAAGAAAGGTTTCCTGCAGAAAGGGAAATACCTGCTAATGCAGATGAAATAAGGCAGAAGAGCAAGAACAGCTTCTCTGTTGTCGACCTCAATTTTTCAAATCTTGATGGTGAAAACTGATATGGCAGAAATTAAAAAAAATGAATCGCAAAAAAGTAAAACAGGTCTTATGGGTAAGGCCCTTGAAATTGCTTCTGAGAAGAAGGGTGGAAAAGGGCTCCTAAAACATATTGCAGAAAAAAGTGGAACAAAAACTATGACAAAAGTAATCGTTGAAAAGAATGGTGTATTTACAATTCAGTCGGGAATTGAAACTTCTGAAATCAAGCAGGATCCAGAACTAAAGGCTCTTGTTGATTCCGTGCTCAAATGATTTGATCTGAATTGAATGTCCAAAAAATAAAAGCTGCCTGCACTTCATTACGCCGGCAGCTTTTTTATATTTGGCTGAAAGGATTTTTATTATTCTTCTTCCGTAAGTTCTATTGGGAAGTTCTGCATAAGTGATACAAATGAAAAGATCTTCTTGTAGGCATCAATGGACATCTGCTTCAACTGGCCCTCTGCAAAGTGGTCTATGTCGTTCCAGTTGAGAATAAGTTCCTGATGCTTCTTAACGCAGTCTTCAAGAATCATCTTGAGGTTTCTGTCGTAGCTGATGAGAAGATTGATTGCCTTCTTTATGAGCTTTCCTGCAGCATCGTTTACCTGGTTGAGTGTAGACTGGATGATTCCCTTTGAATCCTTGTCGCGGTCTGCACGAGGAAGGTGTGTCTTCATTTTGAGTCCAAGGTCAACTGTTTCGTTCACGCTATTATCAAGGGCAGTGATGTCGGCAGAAATGTCCACAAGATTATGGAATGCATCGCTCATTGGTGTCGCAAGCTGCTGGTTTGCCCATTCACCGCGGACTGTAAGAATATCATTGAGTTCCCTTATGTCTTTTTTTATGTAGTCCAAAATGAACATCTTGAGGTATCCGAGGGGTTCGCCGTATGCAAAGGAACCGATACCCTTTCTTTCAAAAGGAGCGCTTCCTGCTTCATTGTAGTACTTGAGGTGTTCAACTTCGTTAGTACCGAAAATTTGAACCAGAAGACCGTCTACCTTGCCTGCCTTCTGCTTTGCCTGAAGTTCTTCCAATGTGTTTTCTGCAGCCTTCTTGATGTCGGCAATATAGTCGTCAACAATGTAAAGTTCTTTCTGTGAATATTCGTCACGGTAAAGTGGATTTTCAGAAATAAGCTGAATGAGCATTTCAAGGATGTGGTTGTCGCGGAGGTACTTTACGCGTGCAAGGATTTTTTTCCATGTTCCCATTGGTAGTGGATCTGCACCCTTAACGGACTTGATGAGCTTGAATACGTCGCTCCAGTCAGTGTCAAAGGGAAGAACCCAGGCAACGTCAATAAAATTCTTCAGGTCTTCTACAATATAAGAACCGTTGATTGCTGAAAATTTAGGAACCTTTGTAAAATCATGCTCTTTGATAGTGTTGTCAAACTTTTTAAGGGTAAAGTAAAAGTCATACTGAACAAAGTTTGCAAAATACATGAGCTTTGTGTAGAGGGCATCGGTTTTTGCAATCCTTGTGCTATCGTAAGCCGAAGTGAATGTTTCCATGTGTGCCCTGATGCTTTCATATACTGCCTTGAGGGGCTGTTTGCGTGCAAGTTCAGTTATTGCAGTTTCAGTAAGGTTGTCTATTGCTTCAATCTGCTTTTCTGTAAGGGAACGGTTAAGAACCAGTTTTTTGAGCGCATTAGGATTTTCAAATGACTGAATCATTGCCTGAGCTGGAGAAACTGCCTTGTACAGTTCAAACATGAATTTTGCAAAACTAGGGTCTACTTCATTCGAACCCATTTTATAGAATTTATACTTTGTCTTAGAAAGAGATTTTGCAATGCCTTTAAGAACTTTTTTCTTCTGTGCTTCAGGATCTCTTCCGCTAAAAAAAGAACCGAATAAGTCTTTTAAGAAATTTCCACCCATAATGCTATTATAATAAGAAAGAATTTGTTTTTTTTCAAGGAAATTCTTGTTATGGACAATCTTAACTTTTTTGACAACAAGAAATTCTAGAACGGGGGTGCAAGTTGATGTAAGTATTTTTTGAAAATTCCCATAAATTCACAAAATATTCAAGAAGATTGATAATCCAAGGCCAGTAATTTGATGTAGTATATAAATATCCTAAGAACAAAGGTAGTATTGGTTCTCCTTGCGGGGAGGACTGATGCTAACTGCTAAATGTAAGATATCGAATTAAGGAGGATTATCTTATGAAAAAGATTATGGCTGTATTATTGGCTGCAGCATTGGTGTTCCCTTGTTTTGCTGCTAAAAAGAAGGGAACAAAAGTTGGCGTTTCCATGCCTACAAAGGATCTTCAGAGATGGAATCAGGATGGTGCAAACATGAAGTCACAGCTGGAAAAGGCTGGATATACAGTTGATCTTCAGTATGCAAATAATGATATTGCAACACAGGTTTCACAGATTGAAAACATGGTTACATCAAAGTGCAAGGTTCTCGTTATCGCTTCTATCGATGGTTCAGCTCTTAAGGGTGTCCTCGATCAGGCTAGAAAGAAGAAGATCCCGGTTATCGCTTATGACCGCCTTATCATGAACTCAAAGGCAGTTTCATACTATGCAACATTCGACAACTACAAAGTTGGTACAATCCAGGGTGACTACCTCGTAGACAAGCTCAACCTCAAGAGCCGCTCAAAGGATGATCCTGCTTACATCGAATTCTTCACAGGTTCTCCAGACGACAACAACATCAACTTCTTCTTTGGTGGTGCTATGGATACACTCAAGCCTTACCTCGACAAGGGTGTTCTCGTTTGCCGCTCAGGACAGACATCAAAGGCACAGTGTGCAACTCTCAACTGGTCAACAGAAGAAGCACAGAAGCGTATGGAAAACCTCATCACATCTAACAAGTACGGTCCAAAGGGTACAAAGCTTGACGCTGTATACTCTTCAAACGACTCTTGTGCAATGGGTATCACAAACGCTCTCAAGGCTGCAGGTTACACAAAGGCTAACTTCCCAATCATCACAGGTCAGGACTGTGACATCGGTTCTGTAAAGAACATGCTCGCTGGAACACAGGCTATGTCTATCTTCAAGGATACACGTACACTCGCAACAAAGGTTGTAGGTATGGTTGACGCATTGATGAAGGGAACAAAGCCAGAAATCAACGACACAAAGACATACGACAACGGTACAGGAATCATTCCTTCATACCTTTGTGAACCAGTATACGGAGACATTGACAACTACAAGGCTCTCCTTATCGACTCTGGATACTACACAGAAGCTCAGCTCAAATAGTCTGAACTAAATGGGCAAGGCGGGGTTCTAACCAATCCCGCCTTTTTTGTGGGTTTTAGTTTAAGTAATTAAAAATAATTGTTATAGGAGATTCCAGTGGCCAAAGCATTATTGGAAATGAGAAATATCACAAAAGAGTTCCCTGGTGTAAAAGCACTTAGCGATGTAACTCTTACTGTAGAAGAAGGTGAAATCCACGCTCTCTGTGGTGAAAACGGAGCTGGTAAATCAACCTTGATGAATGTACTTAGCGGTATTTACGGATACGGTACATATTCAGGTGATATTTTTTACGACGGAAACCTTTGTAAGTTTCACTCAATCAAAGATAGTGAAGACCTGGGTATCGTAATTATTCACCAGGAACTTGCTCTTGTCCCACTTTTGACAATTGCAGAAAACATGTTCCTTGGTAACGAACGCGGCACAAAAGCCAAAATCAACTGGGCAGAAACCTTCGATAAGGCCGACAAGCTTCTTGCTGAAGTAGGTCTTAAAGAATCATCACATACATTAATCAAAGACATCGGTGTCGGCAAACAGCAGCTTGTTGAAATTGCAAAGGCACTCGGTAAGAAAGTTCGTCTTCTTATTCTTGATGAACCAACAGCATCCCTTAATGAAAACGAATCAAAGCATCTTCTTGACCTCCTCCTTGAGTTCAAGAAGCAGGGAATGACATCAATCATCATTTCCCACAAGCTTAATGAAATTTCTTATGTAGCCGATAAAATCACTGTTATTCGTGACGGAGCCGTTATCAGAACAATGGACAAGGCTCACGAATCATTCAGCGAAAACACAATCATCGCTGCAATGGTAGGCCGTGACATTACAGACCGCTTCCCTAAGCGCACTCCAAAAATCGGTGAAGTTTGTCTTGAAGTTAAGAACTGGAGCGTTGATCACCCTGTATTCGATGGAATCAAGGTTTGCGACGGAGTAAACTTCAAGCTTAGAAAGGGTGAGGTTCTCGGTATCTCGGGACTTATGGGTGCTGGTCGTACAGAACTTGCCATGAGTATTTTCGGTAAGTCTTACGGGGCAAACATCAGCGGACAGATTTTCCTTAACGGAAAAGAGGTTGACTTCCCTAATGTTAAGTCTGCTATCAAGAGCGGAATTGCTTATGTTACGGAAGACCGCAAGGGTAACGGACTCATTCTTACGGAATCAATTACAAAGAATACTGTTGCTGCAAAGCCAGAAAAGGTTTCAAAGCACTGGATCTATGACTATGATGAATGTCGTCGCGTTGCCCAGTCAACGGCAAAGGAAATGCATACAAAGTGTGCAACTGTTGATGAAAATGTCGGAAACCTTTCTGGTGGAAACATGCAGAAGGTTCTTCTTGGAAAATGGCTCTTTGCTGATCCGGAAATTCTTATTCTTGATGAACCAACACGCGGTATCGATGTTGGTGCAAAGTACGAAATCTACTGCATCATCAACAAGATGGTAGCAGAAGGTAAGTCTGTTATCCTGATTTCTTCAGAAATGCCTGAAGTTTTGGGAATGAGTGACCGCATCTATGTTATGAACGAAGGTCGCATGGTTGCTGAAATGGACGCAAAGGATGCTGACCAGGAAAAGATCATGGCATGCATCATCAACTCAGGTAAATAAATAGGAGTAATTAAAATGGCTAATATTCAGAGTTTAAAGAAGACACTGAAGGGTAACACAATGATTCTTATCCTTCTTGCTGTCATGTTGTTCTTCCAGTTATTGATTGTTGGTGCAGACAAGGGATCCCTTTTTGCTCCAGAAAATATTACAAACCTTATCAACCAGAATGCATGGGTTGTTATCCTTGCAACAGGTATGCTTCTCTGTATCCTTACAGGTGGTAACATCGACCTTTCAGTAGGTTCCGTAATCTGTCTTGTTGGTGCAGTTGCCGGAATCCTCATAGTCAACATGGGTTGGCCTGTTCTTCCATCTATCATCATCTGTCTTATTGTTGGTGCAGCAATCGGTGCATGGCATGGATTCTTCATCGCTTATGTTCACATCCCTCCATTCATCTGTACATTGTCTGGTATGCTTTTGTGGCGTGGTGTTGCCCTCATCCTTCTTAACGGTATGACAATTTCTCCATTCCCAGATTCATTCCTCAACATCTTTGGAAGCTACCTTCCAGAATTGTTTCTTGAACAGCCAAATGACGACATGGCAAATGAAGCTTACGATGCTCTCATCGAACACAACGAAAAGATTACTTTCCTTGTAACAATGATAATTTCAGTAATATGCTGTTTCTTAACTGTTGTTGCAGCTGTAGTTAGCCGTGCTTCTAAGATCAGAAAGGGATATTCGGTTTCTACAAACATTGGATTCATTGCAAAGCAGGCTATCCTCTGTGCTGTAATTATGATTGTAGGAACACTCCTTGCACAGGACAAGGGACTCCCACTCATCCTTGTTATCGTCGGTATTATCGTAGGAATCTATTCTTACTACACACAGAACACAGTTCCTGGACGCTACCTCTACGCAATCGGTGGTAACGAAAAGGCTGCTCGCCTCTCAGGTATAAACACAGACAACGTAATGATGTTTGCTTACACAAACATGGGATTCATCGCCGGTATTGCAGGTCTCGTTTGTGCAGCTCGTCTTAACTCTGCTGCTCCAACAGTTGGTCAGAGCTACGAAATGGATGCAATCGCATCATGCTTCATCGGTGGTGCTTCTGCATACGGTGGAACAGGTACGGTTGGTGGTGCTGTAATCGGTGCCATCTTCATGGGTGTTCTTAACAACGGTATGTCGATCCTTGGTGTTGACTCTAACTGGCAGCGTGCTGTTAAGGGTATGGTTCTCCTTCTTGCAGTTATCTTCGACGTAGTTTCAAAAAAGAAGAAGTCAAGCAAATAAAATGTATGAAGGCAGCAGGGACTCCTCCGTTCCTTGCTGCAAAATATAGCCTTCAGGCAAGGCTCTGATTAATCAGAAAATGCCGGTTTCCTTCATTGTTTTCCCGACAGGATTCGTTGGATTCTGTCGGGTTTTTTTATGGCAAATATTGTTTCTATAGGTTATAATCAACATATACTAGAAAGTGGGGTAACATCATGGGTGACATTTCACGCAGAATTACACGCAAGTCTTTCAAAGCAAAGCGAAAGGCTGCCATAAAAACTATTAAGGCTCAGGCTAAAGAAAAGATTCGCCTGGTAAAGCTTGAGTATTCCATTGATGCTGAACGCAAGAAGACAAAGGCCATCGAAAAGGAACAGAGAAAGGAGCTTAAGGCTCAGAAGGCAAATGCACGTATTTCCTACAATGAGCGTCAGCCACGTCCTTTTTCATTGGGTGAGGATCTTTTCAGCTCCATCTCCCATGGTATCGGTGCTGGGTTGAGTGTTGCAGCAATCGTACTTCTCATAATCAGAAGTGTTTTCCATGCACCTTCAGCTGATTCTGGTGCTTGGACGGCTTCATTTTCTTTGCTTGGAGCTTTTTTCTTCATCTATTACCTAACATCTACATTGTCACATGCTATTTCTGCAATGGGTGGAAGAAAGGTTTTTGAAAGAATGACTTTCATGACAATCTGGGTTCTTGTTCCTGCTACTTTTGTTCCATTTGCCCTTGCGACCTTGAGTGGAACGACATTGACAGCCTTTGTTTCCATTGTGTGGTCTCTTTATGGTCTTATGGCAGTTCTTTATGCTGTCTTTGGCAACAAGATAAGGGAACTTTCTGTATTTGCATTTATTGTATCCTTTGTCATAATGACGCTGACTTTTGTAAAATGTGGTTCACTTCTTGTTGCGGGAAGTGTTTTGTATGTTGTGGGTGGAGGATTTTTCATGCTTCGCAATTACAAGTGGTCACACAGTATTTTCCATCTTCTTGCCCTTGGCGGAAGCATTTTACATTTCTTTTCAGTCTATTATTTGCTTGCTTAATGAAGAGAGGGATCGTCAAACTCTGAAAAGACAGATTCTGAAATTACCGTTTGGAAAGATAAGTCCATATCTTTTATCGATGGGACAGAGCATTGCTTACGCTTTGATGGAGAGTCTCTTAGTAGTGTGGAGGTCTTCTGTTGGGAATGTCCCCTTCCATCTGGTCTGAAAGATCTCTTATCTTCTGTGCCATGAGCTTGTTCTCTTCCCTCAGTTTTTCTATGGTTGTGGAATTTTCCACAGCCACAGATTGAAGCTGGTTCAGGAAATCCTCAAGGTATGCAAGCTTTGTTTCAAGCTGTATTATTTTTTCTTCAGTGTCTTTTTCCATTTCAGCGATTACTCCAAATCATAAGTCTCGCCATATTTTACAATTTCCACATGTTCATATCCATTGTCTTCAAGAAATTGCTTCATGTGTTCTTGACCTGTTTTTTCACCGTGCACAAGGAAGATTTTCTTTAGCCTGCTCGTGTCGATGGTGTTGAGCCACTCAAGGCTTTCCTGGTAGTCTGCGTGGGCACTGAATGAATCGATGTTTACAACTTCTGCATTCACCTTGTACCAGTCACCAAGGATCTTTACTTCTTTTTCACCGTCTAGGATTTTTCTTCCCAAGGTGTTTTCCGACATGTATCCAACTATACAGATGATGTTCTTTGGATCTGATATGTTGTTTGCAAGGTGATAGAGAATGCGTCCTGCTTCACACATGCCGTCGGCGGAAAGGATGATCATAGGTCCCTGCTTGTCGTTGAGGGACTTTGATTCATCTACACTCTGAACGAAAGTCATGGAATTGAAACCAAAAGGATTCTTGTGGTGAGAAAGGAAGGCTTCCTTGGTTGCTTCATCATAACATTCCTGATGAAGCTGGTAGATTCCCGTTGCATTTACAGCCATAGGACTGTCCATGTAGATTGGAATCTGAGGAATCTTTTTCTTGTCTACAAGAAGGTGGAGGTAATAAACCAATTCCTGTGCGCGTTCAATTGCAAATGTAGGAATGATGATTTTACCCTTTGTGTCTATTGCTCGACGGACGATTTTTTCAAGTTCCTTAAGGGCGCTTTCGGCTTCATGATGAAGTCTGTTTCCATAGGTGCTTTCGAGGAAAATGTAGTCTGGGGCAGGCATGTTTGTTGAAGGGTCGCGGATAATAGGCTTGTTGCGTCTTCCCAAATCCCCAGTGTAAAGGACACGGATTTCATCTGAAGGAGCACCGCGCAAAGCCTCTTCCTTTGCATTTCTTGAATATGAGTTGTCGTCTATTTTTGGACCGAAAAGCCTGTGCCAAAGTCTCCTTCCGGACATGCCGAAGCCTCCGGATGTTTTTGAAGTCAGTGGATTCTTCCTCTGTCCTGTAATTGTGAAATATGCAAGGGAAGAACCAAGAATGTGTCCTGCATCGTAGAATTCCAGCTGAACATCTGGGGCTATGTACATTTTTCTGTTATAGCCCAGGGTGATGATCTGGTTTGCAGCCTTTACGCAATCCATTTCAGTGAAGAGAGGTTTCCAGGAGAATTTTTCACCTTTTTTCTTTGCCTGTTTTGCAAGGAATTCCGCATCTCTTGCCTGGATTCTTGCGCTGTCCATCATTACGATGTTGGCAAGATCGCGGGTTGCCGGAGTTGCAAAAATGCTTCCGCCATAGCCGTTTTTTGTAAGGACTGGAAGGAGTCCGCAATGGTCAAAGTGAGCATGGGTAAGAACTACGCTTTCAATTTTGTCTGGGGCAAAGTCAAAGTCACGGTTCTTTTTGTCTGCTTCCTGTCGTTTGCCCTGAAAGGCACCGCAGTCAATCATAAAACTGCGCCCGTCAATTTCAAGAATGTGTTTGCTTCCTGTGACTTCCTGAGCTGCTCCAAGTGAATATGCTGTTACTGACATAGTGCGCCTCCTGATGTAATTTAAGAACAGTAATTAATATACTGCCATTTACTTCTATTTTAATACATTTTTTGTAAATATCAAATTTTGGAAAATTGCATGTTCTTGTGTTATAATTGAAAAGATGAATTTTCTGTACTTATTTAGTTTCAGAGTGGCAATGTTTTTCCTCCTGGCTTATATGGGGCTGTTTACCAGACTTAAATATAGCGTGACAAGGACTGTCCTTATTTTATCCGCATCATTTGCAGTTACTACCGTATTTGATTTTATTTTCATTTACCATACTTCTGGCGGAATCTTCTATCTTTTGTCTACTCTTTTGACATTTTTGATTTTGACAGGTACAGAATTGCTCATTTCAAGAAGTAAGAGTTTCCATTCGGTCTTTACAGTTCTCTGTGCCACAGACTTTATCCTTCCTGGAAACATAGTCTGCTATATAGGCTTTAACCGTACAAACGATATTTTCTCAAGTATTCTTCTCCAGATTGCAGTTCAGTTTGTATTCCTTTTCTTCCTTGTAAAGTTCGTTTCAATATACTACAAGGAAAATGACAATGACAGCATTGGATGGAAAAGCATCTGTCTTGTTCCTTTCCTTTTTTATCTGAGCATTACCTGCCTTACTGTTTGGCCGATGAACCTAATTGAATATCCTTCTGCCATGCCAGGTGTAATAATTCTCTTTGCACTTATGTTTGTAACTTTTACCTGTGGCATGAGAATGTATGCAAGAAGGGGAATGAAACAGAAACAGGACATGAGCCTTGTTTTCCTTGCAGAATATTCGGACAGAATTAAAAATGAATCGGCAAAGGTAAACGAAATGTCAATGAAAATCGAGGAAATGAACAGTGCCATGCTTGCGGTTACTTCAGAAATCCTCAACCTTCTTGATAACGAACATTACGATGACATCAGGACAATTATTTCTGCCATCAGGTCGGATTCAAGACTTATGGTAGCAGAAAGAAAGTGTGCAAACACTTCAATCAATTCTGTTATCCTTGAAGTTGAAGAATATGCAAAAAGGGCTGGAGTTTCGATTGCCTACAACCTCAATGTACCTGAAAGATTAGGAGCAATTGAATTTGAATATGCCGTTTTTGTTGAAAGACTCCTGAACATGGCGGTTAAATCTTGCTGTCAGTTCTATACAAAGCAGTTGACTGTTTCCATGTATCCGTCTGGTGCCTGGATGAATATAGAAATGAAGACAAGATTTCCCGAAATTGATTCGTCGAACGACAATGACAAGGATGATAGGTCAGAAGAATTGCTGAAGAAAATCTCTGAGAGTGTAGATTGCAGTTTGAGTGTTCCTGAACTTAGTGCCTTTACAAAAAAATATGAAGTACAGACTTCCGTTCAGGTTAAGATGGGTGTTATCATAACCGAATTTAATGTGAGAATTAACTGATATGATTTCAAAGAAGAATCGCCTGAATTTCGTGTTCCTCTTCATAGCCTTCGTCTTCATTATTTCCTGTTTTTCCTTTGTCTTCATAAGGAATGACAGGTTCAACAGGAAGGACAGAATTCTTAATCTTTCAACTCTTGCGGAATTTCCGGAAAAACAGTCGGAAATTTCGGTTCTGATAGAGGAACGAGGCGGGGAGTCGGGAAACTGGGCAACGGCTCTTTCTTTGGAAGCATTTGAAAAAACCGGATGCCCAATTCTGATGGGAAACACATTTGATGTTACCATTGAAAACAAAACTCCTTACGAAATAACAGACTGGAACATTGCCTTTACTATGGACAAGCTCTGCTATATTGAATCGGCCTGGTGCGGAAAGGTTGATGTAATTCAGCAGAGAAACGGTAAGACTCTCGCGCAGAATTTTAACCTAAGAACATACAACAGCAAAATGGTTAAAATAGATTATGTTGAAACTAATGGACAGATTCTTTTCCCTTTGGAAAAGGGTGATGTTTTTGTTTACTATCCGAGTCTCGAAGAAAAAGAGGTTCCTCTTATGGGGACTGCCCCAAACAAGCCAAAGTCATTTGCAAAATTAGGCTTCATTCTTTATGGTAAGGATATTGTTTCGGCAGATGATTTACTGCACGGGGAACTTACTTTCAAGTGCAGGAAAAGGATTAATCAGGATCCTGCCTTTTTAATTCTTGTCTACATTTCTGTAATCTGGGCATTTTCTCTTGTTTTCCTTTTGCTTTCAGAAGGCAGAATCAATGAGATTGAACAGATAGAACTTCGTGACAAAAAAATGATTCAGGAAGTTATGGAAACTTTCTCAGGCTTTGTTGATGCAAAGGATCCCTATACAGGCGGTCATTCAATTCGTGTCGGAAAGTATTCAAAACAGCTTGCAGAAGAAATGGGGCTTGATAAAAAACAGTGTCAGCAGGTTTTCTACTGCGGGCTTCTTCATGACTGCGGAAAAATAAGCATTCACGATGACATTCTTTCAAAGCCAAAAAGACTTACAGACGACGAGTTCTCTATAATCAAGAGTCATACAATCCGTGGCTTTGAAATTCTTTCAGGTCTTACAGCCATTCCGGAAGCCTGTATGGTAGCCCGTTATCATCATGAACGTTATGACGGGAAGGGATATCCTGATGGACTTGCCGGAAATGCAATTCCTCTCTATGCAAGAATTACCTGTCTTGCAGATGCTTTTGATGCCATGAATTCAAACAGGTGCTATAGAAATCACATGGGACCAGACATGATCATAAAGCAAATCAGCGACAATGCAGGAAGACAGTTTGACCCTGATGTTGCTGATGCAATGCTAAGACTTCTTCTTCGAGGTGAAATTGTTTTTCCCGAATAGGAGTTGTTGCAAGGTATAAATGATATGCTTTGCAGAATTAGAGTTCGTATTTTTCGATGATTCTTTCGGCTGCTTCCCGTCGGCTCAACCTTTCGTCCATTGCTTTCTTTTCGATGAAGTGATGGGCTTCGCTTTCCGACATCTTTTTGTTCTCAATGAGCATCCACTTTGCCTTGTTGATGACTCTTATGTCGGTCATCTTTTCCTGAAGGGTTCTGTTTTTTGTTTCCATTTTCTCAAGGCGCAATGTCATGGCAGATAGCATTTTCACAGCCATATAGAAAATTTGAGGTGAGTTCGGTTTTGGCAGGGTGATGATTCCCTGGTCTTCTACCTTTGAACAGACTTCGTCGTACATGTCGGCATTTACAAGAAGCAGGATTCCCATGTTTGTTTCGGAGAAATTTTCTGCAAAGAGTACTCCATGTTCATCTGTAAGAGGACAGTCAATCAGAAGCAGGTCTGCATCGCATTCAAGCAGTTTTCTTCGTGCTTCCCCGCCGTTGCTTGCGTGGATGACAGGATTGAACTGTTCTTTAGGGAGAATGCTTGAAATGTTTTCAAAGAAGGTGTCACTGTCTGATACTATGAGCACCTTTCTTCTGCTGCTCAAAGGATTCATTTATACTTTTCCTGACTATCTGCGCAAGAATGATTCAACGTCATCGTTGAATATCTTTCTTATGAATTCACTCTGGCGGGCAATATCTGCAGCTTCTCCCCAGAACTTAGGAAGTTTTTCAGAACGGCTGCTTGAATCCGAAGGTTCAGAAAGTTTTGCATTGTTCTTTATTCCGTCAAGACCCGCATAAATGATGAGGGCGAATGCTATGTATGGGTTTGTTGTTGGATCTGGAGAACGAACTTCAAATCTTTTTTCATCTCCGTTTGTTGATGGAATTCTAATAAGCTGTGTACGGTTTTCTTTTGCCCATCCAATGGTCGAAGGAGCTTTTCCCGCACCAAGCCTGATATATGAATCCGATGTTGGGTTGAGGAAAACAGTCATTTCCTTAATGTGGGAAAGAACACCAGCCATAAAGTTTTCAAATACATCCTTTCCGTCTTCTGATTTAACGGAAACATTGATGTGGAATCCGTTTCCGCAGTGACCGCTCAAAGGTTTTGGAGAGAAATCCGCATACAATCCGTTGCGGGCAGCTGCAGCGCGAACTACTGTAATGAAGTTCATTACATTGTCGGCTGATTTAAGTGGAGCTGCGTGGCGGAAATCCACTTCGTTCTGACCCGGACCTTCCTCGTGGTGTGAACTTTCTGGATGGATGTCCATTTCCTTAAGGGTAAGGCAGATTTCACGGCGGATGTTTTCTCCCTTGTCTTCTGGAGCAACCGACATATATCCTGCATTGTCAAAAGGAATCTTTGTAGGTTCTCCTTTTTCGTCCGTCTTGAAAAGGTAGAATTCGCATTCCGTTCCAATATTGATTTCAAGGTTCTGTTCGCGTGATGCAAGAACTGCCTGTTTGAGAATGTAGCGGCTTTCCTTTTCAAAAAGGGAACCGTCAGGTCTCTTGATTTCGCAGAACATGCGGACAACTTTACCAGATGTTGATCTCCATGGAAGGACTGTCAATGTTGATGCAATAGGGAAGAGGAAAAGGTCTGAATGTGCAGAATCCGTAAAACCGTCGATGGCACTGCCGTCAAAACCAATGCCCTGTTCAAAGGCGCGTTCAAGTTCACTTGGAAGAATTGCAAGGTTCTTCTGGTTTCCATAAATGTCACAGAATGCAAGGCGGATGAATTTAACATCTTCCTGTTTTATGAATTCAATAACTTCTTCTTTTGTATATGCGGACATAGTTCCCCCAAAAATATTACATCATTATGATTATATATTAAGTACCGTGAAATTTGTTGTATAAATCGGCAACTGGACAAATGGTTTTCTTACAGCCCCATTGAAAGTATCAAGAGGACAGAGAAGACTGCCAGGGCAAAAATAATCTGAAGGCTTATTACTGCGGAGGAGAATTCTACTGCTTCTTTTTTCTTGGAGTAAATGGAAATCAAGAAACTTGGCGGGCAGCTGAAGTACATGAGCAATGAAGCAAAAAGCACCCTGTTCATTCCTATTGTCCAGTCTATTAGTTTCACTACCAGGACACAGATTACGGCCTGAATGAGAATTCTAACGACGGTGAATTTGATTCCGCGGGAAAGGACTGTCTTGTTGAATATGAGCCCTGCACCAATGGAAAGAAGTATAAGGCTTGTGAGTGGGGCAGTAAAAAGACTTATTACTTTAGAGTAGAGTCCAGCATAGGCTGATTCATCGATGATCTTACCAAGTCCAATGAAAGCTCCGGCAAAGCCAAGGACAACTGAAATGATGAGCGGGTTCTTTGCAATGGAGAGGACAATTTCCTTTCTGGAAGGCTGCTCTCCGTTGTTGATCTTGAATCCGATGTACATTACTGTAAAGCCGAAAACTCCGCTGAAAATATCCATGCTTACTATATAGAAAAGATTTTTTTCGCCTACAAGGATTGAAATCAAGGCCCAGCCGAACAGTCCGCCTTCGTAGGTGGTCAAAGCATAAGGGATGTAATCTCTGATGGATTTATCGAAAAATCGCTTGAGCAGAAATCCGATACCCCAGGCTGAAAAAAGCATGAAGAATTCAAGGGCAATAAGAAGAATTGAATTCCTTGAATAGGTTCCGTGAATGAGTGCATCAAATGCCATGACAGGAAGGAGAACTGTTACGCACAGGTTCTTTATCTGGGCGATTCCATTGTCGTTCAGGACGCCCTTACGGCTTAAGAATTTTCCCAGTGCAATTATAAGAAAAACCGGAATAATTGTTTCTAAAATAATCATTCTTCAATTATATAGGGGAAAGGCAAAATAATTCAATTTTTTGAATCTTTTATATTTTTCAAAAAAACAATTGATATGCCCTTGACATATTTTAATAGTTTATATATAGTAGAGAAACCTTATGGGGTGTTAGCGAAGCTGGTTATCGCGCTGGCCTGTCACGCCGGAGACCACGGGTTCGAGTCCCGTACATCCCGAGTAAAAGCACTTGTCAATTGGACAGGTGCTTTTTTTTATTTAAAGAAAACACCTGATAGTTAAGAGTAAAAAAACGGAGTATAATTCAAAGCATGACAAACAAGGTATATATAATTGGACACAGAAATCCAGACACTGATTCAATAGTAGCCGCAACTGCCTATGCAAAACTCAAGAATCTTTTAGGCATGAATGAATATGTTGCAGCCCGTGCTGGAAAACTTGCACCTCAGACAGAATATGTTTTCAAAAGATTTAAAATTGAGCCTCCCAAATATATTCCGGACTTGATTCCAAAAACTGAATACTACATGTCTGACAAATTTGTTGCTGTTGACCACGATGTTTCCCTCTGGAAAGCCGTTGACAGAATGATCAGTACAAATGCTCCTGTTCTTCCGATCGTCAATGCAGACGGAACATATCAGGGGCTCTTGAATTACAATGCTTTTGCCCTCAATTCATTCAAAATTCTCAATCCCAAGAGAAATGAGATTTTCCTTACAAGCATTCACCTTATTGAAAAGACATTGAATGCAACTCCTATTGTTGCCTTTGATGAAAACGACTACTTCAAGTGTTCCATCATGGTAGCCGACGATGAACTTGAATCAACAAGGACAATTCTGGAAGAACATAAGAGCGAAAACATTGTAGTTGTATGCGGTGACAGGCAGGACATTCAGCGCCTCTGCGTAGAATCAAAGGTTCGTGCCCTTATCGTTACCCATGATTATGTTGTTCCAAAGGATCTTGCAGAGCTTGCAAAGAAGAACAGGGTTTCTGTTTTGAGCGGACATGACAGTACCCTTAAGACTGCTATGCTCATTGAATATTCATCTCCTGTAAGTTCAATGGCAGACATGAATGTTCTTCCGGTTCATGCAAACGATACCCTTCAGAAAATAAAGCCTCAGCTTAAGGACAGCCCAAGCCGCTGTCTTCCGGTTGTAGACAATGACTACAAGGTAATCGGAATCATCAGTGAAAGCGATCTTCTTCACGAGGCAAACATTCAGGTTATTCTTGTTGACCACAATGAACCTCAGCAGGCGGTTGAAGGTCTTGAAAACTATACCATTCAGGAAATCATCGACCATCATAAGATCAATACTTTCTCTTCAAAGCTTCCCATGACTTTCATCAACAAGTGTGTCGGTTCAACCAGTTCCATCATTGCAAACATGTACCGCGAGCAGAGGGTTTCGATTCCAAAGGACATAGCCTCCATCCTCCTTTGCGGTATATTGAGCGATACTCTTGTTCTTCAGTCTGCAACTACAACAGATTACGACAGGGACATTGCGGAATACTTGAGCAGCATCACTGACTTGGACATCAAGACTTTGGGCAATGACATCATCAAGAGCGGAAGCCACATTGACGGACGCACGGCAGAAGAAGTTATCCACCAGGATATGAAGGAATACAAGGACGGCAAGTTCAAATACAGCGTAAGCCAGATTGAAGTTGACAGTACCCGTGACATCATCGAGCGCAAGATGGAATTCCTTGAGCAGCTTGAAACTGAAAGAAAAGCTGTGGGAGCACTCTTCAGCGCCTTGCTTGTAACGGACATTACTGAACTTAGTTCCATCATGCTGGTTGCGGGCGAACAGAAATTTGAAGATGTTTTGAATTTCCCTAAACGAGACAGGCATATTTACTTTATGAAGGACATTGTTTCCCGCAAGAAGCAGCTTATCCCTCTTTTGTCTGAACTCATGGCAAAGGTGGAATAGGTCATCATCTGGTTCTTTAAAATATTAAAAGGCAACCTGACTCAATTTAATTGCACCAGGTTGCCTTTCTTTTTTGTTTGCAATCAGTTTTTTTAGCAGTTTGCAAGGATTTCAAGAAGCTTGTTCTGGTAGTCCTGAATTGCATTCACGCCTTCAGTTGCCCCTGCTGTATCGCCAGCCCTAAGCTGTTCCGTAATCTTTGCATATGCTTCATACATAGGTTTAATGGAAAGGTTTCCCATGTTTCCCTTGAGGGTATGTGCTTTCTGAATTGCAGCGTCAATATTGCCGGCCTGAATGTCAGGGATGATGTCCTTGTTCTTGTTGATTGAGTCAGGCATCTTTTTGTACATCATTACAAGAAGATCCTTGTTGCCCATAAAGCGACCGAGGGCTTCTTCGATATCAACATTAATTGTTGCAAGTGTTTCACATAAATCCATAATAAGTTCTCCTTTTTTGTCAGGAACTATTAAAGCAAGTTCTTAAGTATTAAATGTCACCTTCAATTATACAACACTTCTCTATATAAACAATGAATTTAAAAAAATTGATTTTTTTTAGAATTATAATTAGTATATGTGCAGTACTGAATGCAGTGAGGTAAAAAATGATCGAAGTATCAAATGTTTCCCGTCTTTTTGGGGAATTTCGTGCTGTAGATGACATCAGTTTTTCCATTAAGACTGGTGAAATCGTAGGTCTTCTTGGACCAAACGGTGCGGGCAAAACTACTACAATGAGAATGATTGCCGGATTCCTGGATTCGTCATCTGGTTTTGTAAAAATCGACGGAATTGATGTCAAAGAAAATCCTGTGAAAACCAAAAGTAAAATAGGGTACATGCCTGAGAGTGCTCCAATGTACAGCGACATGATTGTTGCCGACTATCTTGAATACATTGCAAATGTTGAAGGTCAGGACCCTGCCGAAAAGATTCCTCATCTTGTAGAAATATGCGGTCTTAAGGAAGTCATGCACAAGAATATTGGTGAACTCAGCCGCGGTAACAAACAGCGCGTTGGTTTGGCCCATGCACTTATGAACGATCCTGAAATCCTCATTCTAGACGAACCTACATCCGGTCTTGACCCAAATCAGGTTTCGGAAGTTCGCGAACTCATAAAGAAAATAGGTGAAACAAGAACCGTTATCATTTCAACTCATATCCTCAGCGAAGTTGAAATGCTCTGCAACCGAGTAATCATCATTTCAGGCGGTAAAAAAGTTGCCGACAGTTCAACTGAAGAATTGAGGACTCATTACGGTAATACTTCTGAAGTAATCGTCCTTACAGGTGGAACTGAAGATATCGTAAAGGCAAAGTTTGCTTCCATTCAAGGAAGTGCAGGCGTAAAGGTTTCTGCAGTTGACGGAAAAATCCAGTCTGCAATTACCGTTGAAGGCAATGCAGAAATTCGTCCTGAAATTGCAAAGGCTTGCGTTGATGCAGACATTCCTCTTTACGAGATGCAGCTTAAGAAAAACAGTCTTGAAGATGTATTCAAGATTCTTACGGAGGCAAAGTAATGAAAAACACAAAGAAAAAAATGCCTTGGGCTGTAATCATGCAGCGAGAACTCCGTGCATATTTCACAAGCCCTGTTGCTTACATTGTCGGAGCCCTTTTTATTCTTCTGTCTGGAATATTCTTCTTCAATACATTCTTTCTTGCGGGGCGTGCTGAACTCAGGGGATTCTTTGAACTTCTCCCGATTTTTTTCAGCTTCCTTATACCTGCTTTGACAATGCGCGTATTCAGCGAAGAAAAGAAAACCGGAACAATGGAAACTCTCGTTACACTTCCTGTTAAGACAGTAGACATTGTAATTGGAAAATATGTTGCAGTTCTTGCAAGTACAATGGTAATGCTTGCACCTACATTGTTTTATGTGGTTACATGCCTTTTGTTTGCTTCCAGCGGAATTGATGCAGGTCCTATTTTCGGCGGATATTTTGGGGCAGTGCTTCTTGCCGCTGCTTTTTCTGCCATCGGTATTTTCTGCTCTTCTATTACCGGAAACCAGATTGTTGCATTCCTTCTTTCCCTTTCAATCTGCATGTTCCTTACTTTTGTAACGATGTTTGCAATTTTCCTTCCTGGAATTATGGTTCCTGCCGCAACCTTCATTTCTGCACAGGGACATTTCCGTTCCATTGCAAGGGGAATTATTGATTCCCGTGATCTTCTCTATTTTATTTCTGTGTCGGCAGTTTTTGTTGTCCTTACAGTCAATGTCCTCAATAACGAAAGGAGGGGGTGAATAGAAATGAAAAAAAACAATAGATTTATTTCATGGATAAAAAGTTCTTCCAGTGACGTGTGGCTTTTTATCATTGCAGTTGTCCTTCTTAATCTTGTTGCTGCAAGATGTTTTTTCCGTTTGGATTTGACGGAACCAAAGTCCTATTCCCTTTCTTCTGCCAGCCGTGAAGTTGTCCACAATCTTGAAGAACCAATGAGCGTAAAGGTCTTCTTTACGAAAAATCTTCCTGCTCCTTATTCAAATGTTGAGCAGTATCTTACAGACCTTCTTTCGGAATATAAGACTGCTTCGGGAAAGAATTTCGACTATGAATTCTTTGACATGAACAAGGCTGAAAATCAGCGGATTGCCCGCGGTTATGGCATGCAGATTGTTCAGGTTCGCGAAGTAAAGAACAATGAAGTTGGCTTTAAGAATGCATACATGGGGATTGCCATTGTATATGCAGACCAGATTGAAAAACTTGACGGCATTTCTTCAAGCGACGGCCTTGAATACAAGATTACAGGTCTCATCGGAAAAATCATTTCGAGTGCAAACTTGCTTTCTGGACTTTCTGAAAATGTTCGCCTTGTCCTTTACAAGTCTGAAGCCCTTTCAAAATTCAATATTGGAAATTTTGATGCTATCGATGGAGCTGTAAGCAATGCTTTCTCTGCCGCAAGCAAAAAGTTCCGCGGAAAAATTGAATATGAGAAAATCAATCCTGATGCAGCCGTTACAGATGAAGCCGCAGAAAAATATGGCCTTCAGTCTGTTTCATGGACAAATGAAGATGGAACACCGGGAAAAGGAACTGTAGGGCTTGTCCTTGAATATGGTGACAAATTCCGTATTGTTCCGCTAAAGCTTACAAATGCAATTTTCTCTTATGTGATTTCAGGACTTGAAAACCTTGAAGAAAATATTTTCCAGTCGGTTGAAAGTCTTGTTTCAAAAACTTCTGTGGTTGCATACATTACAGGTCACGGGGAGCGCAGCATTGATGATGAAAACGACGCCCTTTATTTCCGCCAGATGCTTTCCGATACTTATACTCTTGAAGAAGTTAATCTTTTGGAAAAAGATATTCCTGTAGCTTCTGAAACTGTTATCATCAACGGACCAAAGTCTGCCTTCGATGAAAAGGAACTTTACAAAATCGACCAGTTCATCATGCGCGGCGGAAACGTAATGTTCTTCATTGATTCCTATGACGAACAGATTTCCCAGTACCAGCAGCCAACTTATGCTCCTGTAAGAACAGGACTTGAAAAACTCCTTTCAAAATACGGTATTGAAGTTGGCAGCGAATATGTCCTTGATGAAAAGTGTTTCGTAAGAATGGACCAGCAGTATGGCAAGTTGAATTTCTATCATGTTCCAAGAGTTCAGAAAAACTGTCTGGATCAGAAAAATCCAATCGGCAGAAATCTTGTTGATGTATTCTTCCTTGAATCTTTTGCCGTTGATTCTTCAAATGCAAAGGAAAACAAAAATGTTGATGTAACAGTTCTTGCAAAAAGTTCTCCTCGCTCATGGACAGTTCCCGTTACGGAAGGTTTCATGCTCAATCCTTTCGCTTTTGCAGTTCCTTCCGATGAAGCCGCTTTGGCTTCCAGAGATCTTTGTGTTCTTGCCGAAGGAAATTTTGAGAGTGCTTTTGATTCGGCTTTGACAGAAGAGGAAAGCAGGGGAAATGCCTTGAGTTCGTCTTCACATATAAGGAATGGAAAGCAGAAAGCAAAAATTTTTGTTTCGGGAACTTCATTCATTACAAGTGCCCAGCTTATCCAGCCAAATGCACAGGAACCTATAGTTTTCTTCATGCGCAATGCAGTTGACTACATGTGCGGAAAGGAAGATTTGTGTCTTATGAGAACAAAAGGATTGAGTACAAACATGCTGAAGGAATCAAAAAATGGATTTGCCGTAATTGCAAAATATTTCAATCAGTTTGGTCTTGCAGTGCTTGTTGCTGTAGCGGGTCTTGTAGTTCTTGCCGTACGCAGAAGCCACAGGGAAAAAATCCGCAGGACTTACAATCCCAACGATCCAAGAATGGGGGAATAAAAATGAATAAATTGTATACAAGAAAAATAGTTCTTCTGTCTGTAATTGCCGCTCTCCTTGCCGTTTATATTGTTCAGCTTGCTTTCAGCGGAAAAAACAAGGTTAAGGTTATTACAGTTGAAGACAATATTGATTTGGTAATGATAGACAACGGCGGTGAAAAGCTTACTATTTCAAAGAATGGGGACAACTGGTTTGTTGGAGATACAAAACTTCCTTGCCAGCTTAATCGTGCCAACGGAATCGTAAACGCAATAAATGAAATCAAGGTTTTGGGAAATGTTGCTTCCGGTTCTGCTGCCGACTACGAAAGATATGGTTTTGACAATGGAATCATCGTTGAAGCTTTCTCCGGCGAAAAGCTTGTAAGAAGCCTTGTTGTAGGAAAGAATACTGCAACTGGGAGCCAATGCTATGTTCGCATGGACGGCAAGAGTACTGTTTGTCTTGTGCAAGGTGCTTTGAGGTCTACCTTTGAAGCCACTGCAGATGACATAATAGAAAAGGAAAAAGAAAAGGATTCTGAAGCCGCTGCCATAGAATCGCCTGCACTGTAAATTAAAAGGCCCTGAGACTTTGCGTTTCAGGGTCTTTCATTTTTATTGAGGTTTGCTTGTAAGCTTTGCAATTACATCTGACATCTCGATGACCTTTGATGTAAGCCTTGCCTTGGAAGAAAGTATATAGATAAAGTCTGACAGCATGTCCAGTTCCTTCAGTTCTTCATCGGTCCATTCACGGTCACCGCATGTATTGAAGGTTAGGGTAATTGTTCCGCCTTCGCCTGTGCCGTAGTTCTTTTCATAAGGTTCGCTTCCGAAGCCTTCTGGTGAATAGTAAAGGATGTTGAAAAGTTTTACACCTTCCGGATTCTGTGGTGTAGGTGGTGCAATGTAAATGCTGCTCAGCTGACCAAGATTAATCTCCTTTGCAATGATTTCAATGTGCTTTTTTAGATTTGCTTCCATTTGTGGAATAGATATGTAGTTGTCTGATACTACTACTTTTACAAATTCTTTAAAACTGTCTGAAGTTAGCATTCCCATCATTTTATTTTCTCCCTGAATGATAAACATTTAGTGCTGGAAGGCTGATTCTCAATATAATCCCGCTGGTTTTGCGACAATCACTCCTATTTTCAAATATAAAACTTTTTTTCCAAATTTCAATGAATTTACAAGAGTTTATATCCGTGCTAGATTTAATCCTACTATGAAATTGTGCCTGAAGAAATTTTGCTTTTTCCTTGTTTTTGCCTGTTCCCTTGCTTATTCGCAGGAAGACAATTCTGTTGCCGCTGACAATGCGGCTGAACCTGTGGATGCAAATGTTTTTATTGAAGAAAAGCCTTCTGATGAAAAAATGGAAATAAAGGCAGAGGAGTCCGGTGAAGACAAGATTCTGACGGCAGAAAATGTTGCTGCAGGAAGCGAAATTCCCGAAACTGAAGGCGGTGATGAATCTGCAGATTCTTTCATTTCCAAAGCAAACCTTAGTTTGATTCAGCTTTATGGAGAAAGACCGGAAGTTGAATACTGGAGAAAGGTCTACCTTAGTGAAAAGTGGCAGAAAGTTCTAAGGGGAATTCTTGAAAATGCCGTGGAATACCGCGTGTATGTCAGGAAATGCGTGCAGGAAAAGGAAGTTCCTCCTGAACTTGAGTATCTTCCTGTTGTTGAATCCGGTTACAAGACTGCAGTTCGTTCAAAGTCAGGAGCCATTGGCATGTGGCAGTTCATGGCCAACAGTGTAAAACCATTCCTCAAACTCAATGAATATGTGGATGAACGATATGACCCATGGCTTTCTACCCAGGCAGGAATTGCAAAACTTCAGGACAACTACAGGATTTTCAACGACTGGCTCATTGCCATTGCAGCTTACAACTGCGGCAACGGAAAAATGCGCAAGACAATAAGAAAGGCAGGTACCAGCGATTACTGGGAACTTGTGGAAAAGAAAGCTTTGCCAAGACAGACTGCCGAATACATTCCTAAACTCATAGCCATTGCAGACCTTTCCGAAAACTATGAAAAATATGGAATTGACCTTCCCCGTCATGAAAAAGAATTTGAAGAACTTGTAAATGAAAGGGATGCTGTCTTTGACTATGTTTCCGTAAAGAAACCCTACATGATTTCTGCCATTGCCAAGGAATCGGGAATCAGCGAAAAGGAATTGAAACACCTCAATCCTTCCCTTACAAAAGGCTTTACGCCGCCTGCTGCAACCTATGAACTTCGTCTGCCTGCAGGAAAAAAGGAAGATGTTGTAAATGCCCTCGCAAAGGTAACTCCGATAGAATTTCCGTTTCAGTATACGGTTGTAAAGGGAGATTCCCTCTGGAGCATTTCCCGAAAATTTGGCGTTACTGTTCAGGCACTTTGCGATACCAACGGCATCAAGGAAAATGCCATTCTCCGCATCGGAAAAGTTCTCTATGTTCCGTCTGTGAAAAAATAGACTGCATGTTTACACGGCTTGTGAAAAAAATAACATTTCTTACATTTTAAGTTTATTATATTAAAATGACTGTCATTTTTTTTTAATAACATAGAAAAATAACAATATTGTATTAAAATTAATTTCATATAAAATCAAATTTATGGAAAACCGTAAATCAATCAGGAGAATGAAGAAATGAAGAAAGTATTGATTGCTTTGACAATGATTATTGCCGTTGCCACTTCAGTTTTTGCAAAGGCAAAAAGAGGTGGCGATGCTGATTTGACAATTTATTTGAATGAGTCTGATGCTCGTGTTGTATGTAAGGATATCGTTGATCAGATCATAAAGTCACCTAGAGTTGAAAGATTTGAAGAGAAGAATGGAAGAGCTCCTATTGTAACAATCGGTAAAATTAAAGACGAGACAGGTGAGTTTTTTGATACACAGATAATCGGTAATAGCCTTAAGACAGCAATCCTTAAGAGTGGTGTTCTTGAATTCATGGCAAACAGCGATGTAAGAAATGCAATGCGTGAAGAAGCTGCAGACCAGTCTGATCATGCAAACGAAGACCAGGCTGTTGAAATTGATAATGAAGATGCAGCTGACTACATGCTCACAGGTTCTGTTAAACTGATGGTTCAGAACAGCGGTAAAAAGCAGGAACGCACATACATCGTTAACATTGAACTTAACGACTTGAGGACACACCGTACTGTAGATATGTTTGAACCTTCTGAAGAAGTGAAGAATTATCTTAAGAAAATGGGAAAAGTAAAGAGCAAATAATTTGTTATTTTAAAATATAAAGGAGTTTCTTATGAAGAAGATTGTTAAGGCTTTATTTGTAGCTTTAGTTGCAATCATGTTTTTTGCTTCTTGTGGATCAACATCTAAGGTAGATGGTGTTGATTCAGAAAAGAAGACTGAAAAGAAGGCAGAAAAGAAAACTGGAAAAAAGACGGACAAAAAAACAGAAAGCAAAAAGACTTCGAAAAAAAAGACAAAGTATGATCAGGCTGAATTTGATGATGCTTATGCTAGAGGCGATTATAATGCTTGTCTTGCAATGCTTGAACTTCGCAAGTCAGACCTTGTACTTACAGAACTTGATTCATCCATGCTTAAGTTCTATAAGCAGGATTACATGGAATCGGCAAGGGAATTTGTACAGGTTCAGAAGGACATGCAGAGCCTTACAAAGGACGTGACTGGTGCAAAGTCTCTGGAAGCAACTCTTGCAGGTGAAAACAGCGTTACTTATTCCGGTACAACCTACGAAAGAATCCTTGCATATTCTATGAAGGTTGTTAATGCATTCAAGATGGGCGAAGTAGATAGAGCCATTGGTGTAATGAATGAATATACGGGTAATTACAAGGAAGAAATTGCAGCCATAGTTGCCGCTCAGAAGGAACTTGATGCACTGAGTGAAAGTGATGATGGTTCTAAAAACACATTGAACGAATTACTTGAAAAGAATAATGCTTCATTTAACTTTAGTGAAGAAAATGTTCCAGCAAAGGGAGCTCCTCAGTATGAAAGTTCAGAATTCTTGGCATACCTGGGAACTTTGGCATACGCTGCAAACGGAGATCTGGATCACGCAAAGGATTTTTCTTCAGCACTCAAGAATAAGAGCCTTGTAAAAGACGACCTTTCTATTCCTGCAGGAATGGGACGCCTTGATGTTGTTACATTGGCAGATAAGATTGGTCTCAGAGAAGATTCAAATCTTCCTATGCAGACAGTAGCCAATGTTTTTGGTGTAAATGTTAATTTCAAGATTGCTTATCCAGTGTTCAAAAAAGAAAACCAGAAGCATACAGTTAATGTTGTGAAGGTAACTCTTTCTGATGGAACAAGCCAGACTCCAGTACTCGTAGAAGATTTCGATGAAGCCGTAGCAATGGATGTTGCAAGCAAGGCATACGGTGCATATAAGAGAAGCCTTACAAGAAACATTACAAAGAATACTGCAGCCCTTGCAACCGGAATTACAACTCTTGTAGTTGCTCAGAATGCAATGGAAAGTGCTTCCGGTTTAAAGGCTATTGCAGCAGAAGCCGCTTATGTAGCTGCAGTTGCTGGCGTAAACAAGGCATGTGCTGCCGTTGTTGAAGCAGAAAAGGCTGATGTTCGTCAGGGTACATTCTTCCCTCATAAGGCAAGCACAGCTGGTTTTACTGTAGCACCAGGTTCTTATGTAGTAACAATCGATTACTCAAATGGAAGGCAGGATGTAATAACGGATGTTGTAGTTTCTGCAGGAAAACCAACAGTCGTAGTTTCAGAATGTTTGAACTCAAACAATACAATGACTTATGATGCTAAATAAAAAGAATTGCTTTTCCCTTAAAGTAATTGTCTGCCTGTTGATGTTTTCTTTAACAGGCGGTCTGCTTTTTGGTGCAAAAAAGAAAGCCGACAGGCCAGCAAAAATGCCGGAATGGATAGAAACTCCTGCAACTGTTTTTCCTTCCAGCAAATATTTTGCTGCCGTAGGTACGGGACCTGACAGAGATACTGCAGAAGTAAAGGCTGTAAGCGGAATTGCTTCCATTTTCAATCAGTCCGTAAAGTCTGAAACACAGGCTTCAAAGCGTATGGTTCAGGCTCAGGCTGACGGTAAGGTTGCAACTGCTAAGATTGAAGATTTCAATCAAAAAATTCTCAAGAAAGTAGATGTAAAGAATTTGATTGGTGTTGAAATCAAGGAATATTGGTTTGACAACAAGGAAACCCACTACGCTGTAGCCGTAATGGATAAAGTTGCTGCCGCACAAACTCTTGAAGACATGATCAGAAAAAATTCTGCTGCCGTTGCAGGTTTGCTTCATGCTGCAGAATCAGGTGATGCATCCATTGAAACTTTCTCTACACTTGATTTTGCCTGCTATATTGCAGAAGAAGATGAAAACCTTTGGACCAGACTTTCTGTTATTGATTCTGCTAAAGCAAATTCCATCAAGTCTTTGTGTCAGTCGTCAAAAGCGATTGCAGCAAAAAGACATGAAGTAGCAAAGACAATTCCAATGTTCGTTGCCTTTCAGGGTGATGTTAATGGAAGAATCGAAAGTGCATATGTTGCAGAAATTTCAAAGTATGGTTTTATTCCAAGTTTTGACAAGAATGCAAGATATGTGCTTACAGGCATGATAACTTTTGAAGAAAGTGAAACTAAAGACAAGAAGACTACAAGATGCCGCTATAATCTTGATTCCTTCATCCTTGATCGTGTAACAGGAGACCGGCTTCTTCCATACAAAGTTAATGGTAGGGAAGGCAGTGTTTCATATGATGACGCTAAGGAACGCGCTGTAAAGGCTATGGAAAAGAAGATTCACGGTGGTTTTTCAGATGCAATGAAAAATTATTTTCGGAACTTCATAGTTCAGTAATTCTTGGTGAAATAAAGCGTTTGACCAATAAGTTCAAAAAGTGTCATTTTCTGGCTTGCCCGAAAATCCATTTAATTGCAATACAAGAGATTGCCGTGTCGAGCACGGCAATGACTCATACTTATTGGTCATCCCCTTTTTTTTATTCTCAAATCTATTCCGCAAGTTCTAATTTAGCAGCAGATCTTGATTTCACATTCCTTGTAGATTGCAGCTGTCTTTGCTACAACATCAGCCGGAATTTCCTTGATGTTAGGGTCACCTGCAAGATTGTTGTCCTTGAGCCAGTCACGAACAAACTGCTTGTCGTAGCTTGCTGGGCTTGAACCTACTGCATACTTTGAAAGGTCCCAGAAACGGCTTGAGTCTGGAGTAAGAACTTCATCAGCAAGAACAAGTGTTCCGTCTTCTGTAAGACCGAATTCAAACTTTGTATCTGCAATGATGATTCCGTTCTTGTATGCGTGGTCGTAGCATTTCTTGTAGATTGCAAGGGCTGCCTGTTCAATCTTTGTTCCAAGTTCTTCACCAAGATCTTTCTTCATGTAATCGAGAGTAACATTGATGTCGTGTCCTTCTGCTGCCTTTGTGGAAGGCGTTACGATTGGTTCTGCAAGCTTTTCTGCCTGCTGGTATTCCTTGTCAAAGCTGTGTCCAAGGAAAGGTTCTCCCTTCTTGTATGCTTCGTACATTGAACCGAACATATATCCGCGAACGATTACTTCATAAGGAATCATCTTGAGTTTCTTTACGAGGATTGTGCGTCCTTCGAATTCAGGCTTCTGGAATTCTGCCGGCATATCCTTAAGGTCAGATGAAATCATGTGGTTTGCACAGATGTCTTTTGTGTAGTTGAACCAGAAGTTAGAAAGAGCATTGAGAACCTTGCCCTTGTCTGTAATCATAGTTGGAAGAATTACATCAAATGCAGAGATGCGGTCTGTTGTAACAATAACCATTCTTCCGTCTTCAAGGTCATAAACTTCGCGTACTTTGCCGCTGATAATTTTTTTCATAGGAATGCTCCTTAACTGTCTAAAAGTATAATCAGTATGATTTTAATGCTTTGCATGCTTTGTTTCAATCAGAATGAGCCTTCCACGCATTCAATTAACTGCTGCAGAATGGCGCATACTGGAGTTTGGATTCCAAGTTCTTTTCCAAGACGGATGATTGTTCCGCCGTAAGGGCAATCCCTTTTGCCTTCACAAGCAACACAGCTTAATTGACATAACAAGGATTAAAAAATATACTCTAGTCATTGGTCCAGGTGCTATGCAAGTGGCCGCCTCAAAACCCCGCCAGAGTGGGAACACAGCAACGGTATGAGGATGGTCGCTGTGCCGTAGATTACCTGGACCTTTTTTATTTCTTTTAACTACATTGAGAAATCTTTACCAAGATAGATTTCGCGGGCCTCAGGTGACTGAAGGATTTTTTCTTTGTCGCCCTGTGTGATGATAGTTCCGTCGGAAATGATGATGGCCCTGTCCGTAATTTCCAGTGTATCGCGAACATTGTGGTCGGTAATAAGAATTCCGATGTCACGTTTGGCAAGAAGCTTAATCATTCCCTTAATGTCGGCAACGGCAATAGGGTCGATTCCGGCAAAAGGTTCGTCAAGCAAAAGGAACTTTGGTTCAATGGCAAGGGAACGGGCAATTTCTGTTCTTCGTCGTTCACCTCCGGATAGAGTATAGGCCTGCTGCTTTCTGATTCTTCCGATTGCAAATTCTTCTATGAGTTCTTCCAGTTTCTGATGTTTCTGAACTTTCGTAAGGTCTTTTCTTGTTTCAAGTATGGCCCAGATGTTTTCTTCTACGGTCAGTTTGCGGAATACGCTTGGTTCCTGAGGAAGATATGAAATGCCGTTCTGGGCGCGTTTGTACATTGGAAGTCCCGTAATGCATTCGTTGTTGAGGAAAAGGTCTCCTGCAGTCGGTTTGTAGAATCCAACAATCATGTAGAATGTTGTAGTTTTGCCGGCACCGTTTGGTCCAAGAAGTCCGAGAACTTCCCCTGTTGTCATGGAAAAATCAATTCCCTTCACAACGCGTTTTTTTCCGAAGGATTTGTAGAGGGATGATACTCTGAGCGTGTTTTTCTTTTCAATTGGCTGCTGATAAATGGCAGAATCTTCTGTGATGATATCATTCATTTTTCTCTCCTTCTTCTTTTGGGGAATCTTCAGCAGATGTTTCCTTTTGACTTTCCTCTGCAATTTCTGAATTTTCTACAGCCTGTTCTTCCTGAGTTTCTGCATCTGCAGGTTTGCTTTCTTCAGCCTGTTCTTCTTCTTTTGCCGTCGTTACAACAGACCCTTTGACTCTTCCCGACAATGTGATTTCCTGAGAATCCATATCCAGTTTTATTGTCTGTGCTCGGAAAGTATCTCCGTTCTGAACAATCTTTGGATTTCCGCTCATTTCAAGAATCTGTTCGTTTTTTTTGTAGATTGCGTAGGCAGAAGTGCAGACATTGTCTTTCTGCGTAAGATTTATTTTAATCTGCATGACTGCAATTTCTGAATCCTGGTTGTATTCAATGATCTGTGCTTGAGCAACAACATCGTTGTCAATGTCAGTCAGTTTAACATCATTTTCAAGGGTTGCAATTTTTGTTTCCCTGTCGTAGATGAGTCGTCCGCAGGAAAAGTCCAGATTGCTTTCTGTATTTTTTCCAACTACATTGCCTTCTGCTTTGATCATTCGGAAATCTTTTCCTGAAAGTTCAATGTAATCCGCATTGATGTCCATGGATTTTGTATTGACCTTTGCATTTCCTTTAAGGGTTGTGATGCTGTTCTTGTTTCCCGCAACGCCACTCATCTTGTTTGCACTGAAAGTGATTTTTTCAGCAAATGCAAAAGAGGTAAGTGAAAGAATTAAAAGTGCAGCTGCTTTATTGAATTCCTTCATCTTGTTCCTCCTCTCCTTCAGTTTCTTTGTCTTCCGTTATGATGACACCTGAAACGGATTCTTCAAAAGTAAAGCTTCTTGAAATGCCGCTTGCAGAAAATCCTGTGCCTTCAATTTCTATGTCGTCGCGTATAAGGTAAACCGTATCTGTTTTTCCTGATGACAACTGTTCAGTTTTTCCGTTCCATTTAAGGTTTGTTGCCTTAAGTTGAAAGTTCTGTTCAATGTTATGAAGAAAAATGCTGTTGAACAAGGTGTAGATGTCGTTTTGTGAATCTATTCCGAGCAGAGCACAGCTTCCCTCTGTAGTTAATTCTGATTTGTCATTCCATGCAAAGAACTCAGCGTTTTTTGCGTAGGCTGATCCATCGTTTCTGTAGCGTTCAAGGATATCCGCCTTAATCTGAGTGTCCAGCTTTTTGTTCTTGTACCTTTTGTAATCAACATTTGTAAACTGAAGTTCAGGTGAAAGACTTTCCGTGTTTACCGGTTCATCGTACTTTAGGGAACAGGATGGCAATAAAAGTGAGGAAAACAGAATTGCTGCAAAAATACTAGATAACTTCAACAATTTCCGGTTTCCCTGGCATAGGTTTTTTTCTTGTTATTACGAAAACAACTGCAGAAGACAATACTAAAAAAAGAAGAACAAAAATTGCCCTAGCATCGTTTGAAATTGTTTTTTTGAAAAGTCCTGCGATTGAAGGGCCAAGAAGGTAGCCTGCAATGGAGCAAAGAAAAGGGATGAACAGTGAAAGAATTCCCTGAATAGCCTGTGCTTTTTTACTGGCCCTTACGAGAACAACGGAACCTTTTTTGATTTCAAAATTCATTGGATTTGAAATTTCAAAGGAATTCTTTATTTTTGCACATCCAGTAGTGCAGGATTTGCATTCTTCTTTTTCAAAATGAACTGCTTCAATTCCATTTTCAATTGAAACTACAAGTGCCTTTTCGTCCATTATTTTCTTCCCTTAAAAAATTCAAGTTTTCTGTTGCATTCTTCAAGACCCGTTCTGTTTCCAATCTGTTCGTAGGTATCGCGCAGGTTGTAGAGTGCATCATAATAGTGCGGCGATATTGAAACTGCATGTTCAAAGAAATCAGCTGCTTCTACATACTCTTCTATCTGGAAATGGATGACTCCTGCAGTATTCCAGAAATGGGGATTCATGTCGTTTACTTCAAGACCGGTAATGCAGTAGAACATGGCATCATCAAAAAGCTGCATGCTGATGCAAAGATTTGCAAGGGCTTCGATGACATCCTCGTTTCTTCTGTTGAGCCTAAGCGCATATTCCATGGAACTTTTGGCTGCTTCAAAATCACCTGCATCCCTATATGTTAGTGCAAGGTTAAACCATAAGAGGTAGTTTTCTTTTTCAACTGTAATGGCTCTCTTAAGGCAGGCGATTGCTTCAGGATATTCTCCCTTGAATGCAAGTCTTACTGCCTGATTGTTTAGCTGTTCGCTGCTTTCAAGCATGGACCTCTCCTTTAACGGAAGGTGGAATCATTGATGCAAAGAGTTCTTTTATGAGGAGTGCATCAGGATTTTCTTTTCCAAAGAGTTCAAGGAATTTTTCGCATCCGCTGTTGATGTATTCGATTCCCTTGCGACGGGCTTCTTCAACTGCATTGCTTTCAAGAAGCATGAGAACTGCTTCTTCTACGGCAGGACTGTCGATCCCTTCTTTTCCTGCCCTTTTAAAACATTTGTGGAGGGCTGCAATTTTTTCTTTGTTGTCTTTATTCTTTTCAATGAATGAAAGGACTGGCAAAGATTTTTTTCCTTCAACAATATCGTCCCCCCGTTTTTTACCGGGGTTTCCAGTTGTAAGGTTTATTACATCATCGATGATCTGAAATCCAGCTCCTATTTCTGCAGCAATGATTCCGGCCTTTGCAACGGTTTCTTCATCTGCTCCGCTGGCAAGGGTTCCGATCTTTGCAGAAAGGGAAGCTAAAGTCCCTGTTTTGTTTTTTACCATTGCAATGTATTCGTCCTGTGAAGGTTCCTTTTTATTGTCATTGTGCCACTTGATGTCCATTGCCTGGCCAAGGTGGAGGCGACGAAGTTCTTCTGTATAAGTTGCATATAATCTGAGTTTAAGCGCATCATTACAGTCCAAATCATTTATGCAGACTGGTGCCTGAAAGTAAAGCCATGAACCGGCATTGATGGCGGTGTCCATTCCGAATGTAATGTAGGCTGCAGGTTTTCCACGGCGTGATTCAGCCTTGTCTTCAATGTCGTCGTGAATGAGACTTGCCGTATGAACAAATTCCACAAGGGTGGAAAGCTTGTATGCAAAGTTTTCTGATTCAGTTTTCTTTTCTATTTTTGAACTTGCACGGGCGCAGAGGACAAGCAAAAGCGGTCTCCACCTCTTTCCGCCAAGGTCAACGAGGGAACGGGTGGTTTCAATGAGAGAATGTATGTGTTCTGCCTTTACGGCTTCAGGTAAAACTCCAAAAGTTTTTTTCTGCCATGAAGGTTCTGACAGAGAAGGCAAAAAATGTTTTATGGAATCTTCAATGTTCTGAAGATGCTTTGAAAATTCTGGATTCATAACTTCAGAATACTATATATAGATAGAAAAATAAAGTTATGGTAAATCAAGGGGATAAAAGATGCCCCACTTCAAGAATGAAATGGGGCTCTATAGCAGATAAAATCAAGGTTTATTTTGCGTCTGTTGATGCACCGTATGTGTAGTCTGTTATTGAGATAAGTTCGTTGGCTATTGAACCGAACTTTTCAGCAATGCTGTAGATGCTTACTTTTGTAGGATTTCCCTTTGCATCTGTTTTATAAATGTCGCGTTCGATAAGGTCTGTGTCTGATGCATAAATCTGGATTTCAGCAATGGCTCCCTTGTCATCGTAACGGTAAATTGTCTTGCCTGCCTTCTTTCCTTCTGAGTCGATGTTTTCGATAAGTGCTACATCACCCTTGTCGTTGTATGTGTACTTTTCTGCGTGAGAAAGAGTTCCGTCACCAAAGTAGTATGCAACTTCAACTTCCTTTCCGTTTTCAAGGATGTGGTTTGTGCGGCTAACGAGTTTTCCTTCTGCATTGTAAAGGCTTTCGATTGTCTTGTTTGCTTCGTGCTTGTAGATGTTCTTTCCTGTAAGTACATCTTCTGCATTGTATGCTGATTCAGACTTGATTTTTCCATCTGTGCTGTATTCGTAAACAAGTTTTCTTGTTACTTTCCCCTCTGCATCCTTGCAGATTTCCGCACTGATTTTTCTTCCTGCAGTATATTCATAAGAAACTGAATCAAGAACTTCATCCTTTGGACTGTATGAAACTGTTTCCATTCTGAGTCCGTTGGCAAATGTGTGAACATGCTTGATTGCTACTGTACGGAAATATTCTCCGAATCTCGATGTTACTGAATATTCTGTTTTTGTGTAGGATTCAGGCTTTCCCTTGAATTCAAGAAGGTCATTGTCAAAGGCAAAAAGACTTCCTGCCATGAGAACTGTTACTGCCATTAAAGCTATTTTTTTCATTGTATTTCCTCCTTAGGAAAATAGAATTCTATTTCCATTATCGGTATATATCATTGGAAAAATTAGGGACAAAGTGATAGACTTTCTTTCGTTTAGGATATTGTTATGTCGGAAGAATTGATTGCATTAAGAAATTGCAGAATACAGAACAAGATAAAAACCTTTTTCCCTGAATTGAGCTGGGAATTTAAAAAGGGTGAATCGTGGCTCGTCATTGGTCCAAACGGTGGTGGCAAGGCTGATTTTGTAAAGGCTCTTGCAGGCCAGCTGTCTTTTGTTCCAATAAGTGGTTCCGATGATGATTACAAGAATTGTTTTGGTAAAAATGTGGCAGTCGTTTCCCTTGAAGAAGCGGCATCCCTCATTGAAGAAGAAAGAAATCGCGATGAAAGCGAATACATGGGCAAGGAAGACATTGGAAGAACTGGCCGCGCATATATTTCTGAAGTTCTTGGCGGTTCAAGCAAAAAGAATGCGCCCCTTCCTGAGATTGCCTGGCGCCTTGAAACTATGGCAGAAGTAAAGCTCTGCGGTGTTGAAAAAATTCTTGACCGAGGTTTGCGCTACATGTCCACAGGAGAAATCCGCAGAACCCTTCTTTGCCGTGCCCTTCTTTCTGGCAGCAAACTCCTTGTCTTGAGCGACCCTTTTGCAGGTCTTGATGCAGAATCAAGAAGAATCCTCTTGGAATTCTTTACGACTATAGTTTCAAAGCAGCTCTCAGGAAAAGAAGATTTTCCTCACATCATCCTCTGTATGGAACGCTTCCATGAAATTCCAGAATCAATAAACAGGGTAGTGGAATTCCGAAATAAAAAAATTTCTTTCTGCGGACCAAGGGAAGAATATGAAGTTTTGCTTAAGAAAGAAGAGGAAGCAAAGGCTGCGACAAGAGAGTCTGAAAAAACAGCTTTCCTTGCCGAACTTGCAAAAATCCGTAGCGAGAGCAAAGCTATTTCCGATGACATCAATTCCGTATCTGTTCCGGACAGCCTCATAAAATTCGATGGGGTAAATGTGGGATGGGAAGACCACCATGTTCTAGTTGACCTTGAATGGGAAGTTAAGAAGGGAGACCATTACCTTGTCCGTGGTCCGAATGGCAGCGGAAAGACAACCATCATGGAACTGATTACTGGAGACAACATGCAGGTTTTCCGCGAACCGGTTTATCTTTTTGGAAACAGGCGTGGAACTGGAGAAACCATCTGGGACATCAAGCGTCAGCTTGGAATCGTCAGCTATCGACTTCATGTTGAATACCGTATGGTTGGAGGAACTGATCTTCAGAATGTAATCATCTCCGGTTTCCATGACAGCATCGGTCTTTACCAAAATCCAACCGACTATGAAATTGCCGTTGCAAAGGCATGGCTAAAGCTTGCAGGTTTTGCCGGTCGCGAAAGGGAATCCTTCGGCAACCTTAGTTATGGTGAGCAGCGTGCAATCCTCATACTTCGTGCTGCCGTAAAATCACCTAGGGTTCTCATCCTTGATGAACCTTGCCATGGCCTTGATGAAAATTACCGAGAAAAAATCCTCAATCTTCTTGAGACCATTGCGGAAACAGGAACAACAACGCTGCTTCATGTTACCCATGATCCGTCTGAAGTTCTTCCATGTGAAAGGCATGTACTTGAACTTCACCCGGGAGAAACGCCAATGTATAAAATAATCGAAAGGAATGTATAGAAAATTCCGACGGGCAAAAAAAAAGACTGCAGTTCAACCGAATTGCAGTCTTTTTTTTATGTGCAAAGATGAATTATTTCTGTTCGCAGATTACTACGGAGTTGTCTGTGTGGCTGAATGGAGCTGGAATGTACTTGTCTGCTTCCCAGTCATTTTCCCAGTGCTTTCCGTCAAGAAGGTAGCGGAACTGATATTCCTTTCCCTGTTCAAGCTTAACCTTTACAGAAAAAGAACCGTCCTTTCCCTTTACGAGCGGTGTATCTGTGCTGCTCCAGCTGTTGAAATCTCCAGCGAGAGTAATCTTTTCAGCACCGTGTGTTTCGTTTGCCTTTACAGTAAAGGTAACTGTACAAGTCTTCTTATCTTTTGAATAAGTCTTCTTCAATGACATTTTTTTCTCCTTGTAAAATGCATAGACAAAAAGTTCTTCAATCTTGTAAAAATTCTGAATAACTTAAAACAGTATATAGTTTTTGAAAAAAAAATACAATAACTACAGTATGTTTTGCTAATGTTCTGAATATTGCATTTATGAGAAGAATTCATTATATTTTTCCTACATTTCCAAACGCTGATTTATCCAAATTGCAGGCGTTAATTGCTAAACAGGAGGCTCTATATGAGTACTATCGTTTCTAACAATCACTATTTATTCACTTCAGAATCAGTTGGCGAAGGACACCCTGATAAGGTTGCCGACCAGATTTCAGACGCAGTCCTTGATGAATGTCTTCGTCAGGATCCAGAAAGCCATGTTGCATGCGAAACATTCACAACTACAGGCATGGTTCTTGTTGGTGGTGAAATCACAACAAAGGCAACTCTGGACATTCAGAAAATTGCCCGCGAAACAGCAAGAAAAATCGGCTATACAGATGCAGATTTCGGTCTCGACTGCGATTCAATGTCAGTCCTCAATGCCATCCATGCACAGTCACCGGACATCAACCAGGGTGTTGTCGGAACTGGGCTCAAGAAGTTCAAGGGACAGCAGGGGGCAGGCGACCAGGGCATGATGTTCGGTTTTGCTTGCAACGAAACTCCAGAACTTATGCCAGCTCCGGTAATGTATTCCCATAAAATTCTCCTTAAGGCTGCAAAGCTCCGCAAGAGTGGAAAAATCAAGTGGCTCCGTCCAGATGCAAAGTCTCAGGTAACAATCGAATACGAAGGATTCAAGCCAGTCCGCATCGACACAGTTGTTGTAAGCCACCAGCATGCTCCAGATGTAAAGTATGCAGAAATAGAAAAGACAATCATTGAACAGATCATCAAGCCTGTTCTTGAACCAACAGGTCTCCTTGATAAAAAGACAAAATTCTACGTGAATCCAACAGGTCGCTTCGTAACTGGTGGTCCACACGGAGATTCAGGTCTTACTGGCCGCAAGATCATCGTTGATACTTACGGTGGAATGGGTCGTCATGGTGGCGGTGCCTTCAGCGGAAAGGATCCTTCAAAAGTTGACCGTTCTGCAGCATACATGGCACGCTACATTGCAAAGAATATTGTTGCTGCAAAACTTTCCGACAGGGCAGAAGTTCAGCTTGCATACGCAATCGGCGTTCCATATCCAGTTTCAATCATGGTTGAAACTTTCGGTACAGAAAAATATCCTGTTGCTGATATCGAAGCAGCAGTAAAGAAAGTGTTCGATTGTACTCCGGCTGGAATCGTAAAGACACTTGATCTCAAGCGCCCTATCTATTCTGCAACGGCAGCTTACGGTCATTTTGGCCGCAAGGAATTCCCTTGGGAACAGACAGACAAAGTTGAAGCCCTTAAGAAATGCGTTCAGAAAAAGTAAAGGAAATATTCAGAAGGCTCAGGGAAGGAAATCCCAATCCTCTTCCTGAGCTTGATTTTACCTCCGCCTATACTCTTCTTGTGGCGGTGGTTCTTTCTGCCCAGGCCACCGATAAAAGCGTAAATCTTGCAACAAAAGATCTTTTTAAAGTTGCGGACACTCCTGAAAAAATGGTTGCCCTTGGACAGGAAGAACTCATTCCCTATATAAAATCCATCGGCCTTTATCAGAATAAATCAAGGCATGTCATTGAGTTAAGCAAGGCTCTCATTGAAAGATACAATTCTGTTGTGCCTGATAATCTTGAAGAACTTGTTACTCTTCCTGGAGTCGGAAGGAAAACTGCAAATGTTGTTCTGAATGTTTGGTTCAGAAAGCCAACCATGCCCGTTGATACCCATGTTTTCCGCGTTGCAAACAGACTGGGGTTAAGCTCCGGCAAGACACCTCTGGAAGTTGAAAAAGACCTTCTGAAAATAGTACCTGAAGAATATGCCCTTCATGCCCATCACTGGATTCTATTGCATGGGCGTTATGTGTGTACGGCAAGAAATCCAAAGTGCAGTGGATGTGTTCTTTCTGATCTCTGTCCTGAAGTTACCAGGTGATTCCAAAACCAATGGAAAAAGAATTGAAGGACTGTTTTTTATCGTCCGTTGAATCCTCCTCTGCTGAAGAAAAGGAATCGTTCCATATATGGTTGTAAGCACCGATTATCATCATATGACCTATGATCAGGTCTAGTCCAGCACCGGCTTTGTATACCAGCTTGTCATCTGTGCGGAAAGCAAGTCCTGTCTGAATGAATGGCCTGAATGTTCTTAAAAGCTCGATGCTTACGCCAAGAAGTCCACCAAAGGAGTAGATTGTTTTTTTTGTCTGATCGTTAAGGTCAAAGCAAAGTTCCAGTCCCGCAAAGACATAGTTTCCTATTCCAAAGGTCAATGCCGCATCAAAACTGTTCAACTCGATTTTTGAAATGGACGGAGAGTTTGGATCAGATCCATTGTTCTGGAATGTATCCAGAGTGAAGTAAATGGCTCGTCTTCCCGTGTAATTGTCTTCTTCCGAAATAGATTCGTCTTCTTCAATTTTTGCAGCTTGTCTTGATTCTGCATAAAGAATTCTCTTTGTCTTCTTGTAGTCTGCATCAATTTCTTTCTTTGTCCTGTATTCGATTTCAGGTTTATATGACCATATTACAGTGGGCAGGTCCTTGATTGTGTCTATGACCCTTTCCTGTTTTGCAATTTTGTAGAGTACAAGTTCTTCCGGTACAAATCTGTACTGTGAAGGTTTTACCCATTTCTGGATTCTGAAATGAATTTCTGCATAGAAGACTTCTTCTCCAGCGCGGATTTTTGTTTCGTATTCCGTAACATAGAATTCGTAGTCTCTTCTCTGGTAGTCAGCCATATCCTTTTCTGCAACATAGCGTCTTTCCATCAAAGTAGAGTATAGCAGGTGAATGTCTTTTTCCAAATTTACATGCCTATCAAAGAAAGTTCCCGAAAAGGAAACAGGCCATAAAGTTCTTTCCATGTCGTAATCACCGACTTCCATTTTAAGGGAACCGTCTCTTGTCGATATGGTGTAGACATCATTTTCAAGTTCACTATACATGGAATTTATGTAGGATATTTCTTCCTGGGTAAAAACATAGTCGCTGTTGCCCGATGCAAGAATCAGTTTGTAGGTTTCTATTGTCTGAATTCTATCCTCAGCATCTTTCAATGTTGCGGCAGTCAGATGAGCAGGCATAAGAATAGAGAAAAAAATTATTGAGGCAAAAATCAGTTTCCGCATTATCAGAATAATTCTACCACAATAAGACGAATGCATAAAGAATTGGGAATACTTCTATTTGTTTGGTTTTTCGAGTATATTAAAATCATGTGTGGAATTGTAGGGTATATCGGAAGTAAAAATGCTACTCCCGTTCTTATTAAAGCTTTGAAGAAGTTGGAATACCGTGGCTATGACAGTGCAGGTATTGCAGTTTATACAGCAGATGAAATTGTTGTTCGCAAGGTAAAGGGAGCCCTTAAGAATCTTGGTGAAAAGATTACAGGTGAACTGGTAAAGGCCTCGAAGACTGATCCTGAATACGAGAAACAGGAAATGGCAATATATGAAAAGACTGCCGATTTCATAAAGGGAAATGTCGGTATAGGACATACAAGATGGGCAACCCACGGTGAACCTAGTGATACCAACAGTCATCCTCATACAAATATGGATGGGTCCATTTCCATCGTGCATAACGGCATCATAGAAAACTATGCTGAACTGAAAGCAAAACTTCAGGCTGAAGGCGTAGTGTTCCAGTCACAGACAGATACTGAAGTTGTGGTTCATCTCATCGATAAGGCATACAGGGAAGAAAAAGACATTTTCAAGGCTGTCCTCAAGGTGATTCATCTTCTTGAAGGTTCCTATGCCCTCGGTGTTTTATGCAAGGATTATCCGGACAGAATCATTTGTTGCCGCAAGGAAAGTCCCCTTGTTGTCGGTATTGGCAGCGGAGAAAATTTCATTGCATCAGATGTTCCTGCCCTTCTTGAACATACCCGAGATGTTTACTATCTGGGTGAAAAGGAACTTGCTGTTCTTTATTCTGATCATGTTGACCTTTTTAATTTTGAAGGCGAGAAAATCATAAAGCAGCCAAGTCATGTTGAATGGGATATGGCAGCAGCAGAAAAAGGTGGTTACCCACATTTCATGATTAAGGAAATTCACGAGCAGCCAAAGGGACTTACGGATACAATGCGTCCACGCATCGTGAAGGATTCATCCGGAAAACCTGTCGATGTTTTTTTTGAAGAAAACAAGATGGATGATGCATGGCGAAATGCAAAGCGCGTTGTAATTACTGCCTGTGGTACTGCCTACCATGCTGGTGTCGTTGCAAAGTACGCCTTTGAAAAAATTGCCCGTATGAAAGTCGACATCGATGTTGCTTCAGAATTCCGCTATCGTGATCCTATTCTGGACAAGGACGATATTTTCATTGTTGTTTCGCAGTCAGGTGAAACTGCAGATACCTTGAGTGCACTCCGTCTTGCCAAGCAGAACGGCCTTAAGGTTGTTGCCATTACAAACTGCGTTGGATCAACTGTAAGCCGCGAAGCTGATGATGTAATCTATACTCTTGCGGGGCCAGAAATTGCCGTTGCTTCAACAAAGGCATATACAACCCAGGTGCTCTGCATGTACATGCTTGCCATTAAGGCTGGAAAACTCAGGGGGACATTGACTGATAGTGAAGCATCAAAGCTTCTTGCCGAACTTGAGGCAATGCCCGGAAAAGTTCAGCAGATTCTTGACGGAAAGGACATCATCCAGAAGTTTGCTTCCAGACAGTTCAACAAGGACAAGATTTTTTACATCGGACGTCAGTTTGACAGTGCTACTTCCCTTGAAAGCGCCCTCAAGCTTAAAGAAGTTTCCTACATGCACTCGGAGGCTTTTGCAGCCGGTGAATTGAAGCACGGTCCTATAGCCCTCATTGACCCCCAGACTCTTGTCGTTGCAATTTCCAGCGAACCTCATCTTTACGAAAAAATCGGGTCGAATATGGTTGAAGTAAAGGCACGCGGTGCTACGGTCCTTGTAATTACTCAGGATGAAAAGTCCTTTGAAGGAAAAGCTGATGAAGTGTTCAAGATTCCTGAATGTTCATCAACGCTTTCAAGCCTTTTGACTGTAATTCCAACCCAGCTCTTCGCCTACTATTGTGCCGTCCTCCGCGGAATCGATCCTGACAAGCCACGGAATCTTGCGAAATCCGTTACGGTAGAATAATCAATTTTAAAAGGATTGGAAAATGAAATCTGACGAAGAATTGATGTGGACAAGAAAATCCAGGGTGGAGCTTTATAAGACGCCTGTTTTTACCGTTACTTCAAGGCATAATGTGAGTTTTTCTGGAATTGAAGGCGATTATATTGTAAACGAATGCCGCGACTGGGTTATCGTCATTGCAGAAAAGGATGACAATTTTCTGATGGTAAAACAGTACCGCCACGGAGAAGAAAAACTCAGCATTGAATTTCCTGGCGGTGTTATTGACGCAGGTGAAAACCCGGAACAGGCAGCTGCCCGTGAACTCCTTGAAGAAACTGGGGCAACAGCATCGAGCCTTGTTCACCTAGGTTCCATGAATCCAAACCCCGCGTTGTTTGCAAATCATTTTCATGTTTATCTTGCAACTGGTTTGACTTTTAGTGGCAAACAGGAACTTGACAACGATGAACTTCTTGATTACCTGGAACTTCCAAAGAAAGAAGTCCTGAAAAAAATGGGATCTGCAGAATATCCCCATGCCCTCATGTGTTCTGCCGCAGCCCTTTACATGGCAAGAAGCTTGTAGCAGAAAATCAATATCGATTTAAAATGAAAAAGGGGATGACCAATAAGTATGAGTCATCCCCTTTCTTTTTAGTTCCTGGACTTTGAATTAGCGACCCTTGTATGGTTCGTATTCTGTCTTAGGATTGTATGTTCCGTCGCGGTATTCACCAGTCAATGATGGAATTTCCATCTTCATGCCAGGAAGAATAAGGTTAGGATCATTTGGCTTTGGAAGAGCCTGCTTGTTTGCTTCGTAAAGGTTTTCCCAGAGGTATGGGTTGTTGTAAACATAAGGACGACCTGAAATGTTCCAGAAACAGTCCCTGTCTGTTGCCCATGGACGAACTACATAGTACTTAGGAAGTGGTGTAATTTCCTTTACTTCTGAAAGGATGTCCAGAACCTGAAGGGCGTATGCGTTTGCATTGTCCCAGTCTTCTTTTGCGAATGCTGATTCAGCCTGTGCAAGAGCCTTTGTTGATGCTTCATATGCGATTGGATAGTTTTCCTTTCCGTGAATGCCTTCAACGAATGCAACCCTGTTCTTTGCAAGGTTGAGGTTCTTTTCTGCATTTTCCTTTGCAAGCATGTGGTTGATGTATTGGTCGGAAAGTTCAGCGTTTTCCTTGGCCTTAGCTGCATATTCTTCTGCAAGAACATATTCGCCTGCATCAAGTGCTTTTTCAGCCTTGATTGTGTATTCACGTGCGAGCTTCTGGTATGTGTTGTTCTTGTAGCTGGCGGCAAAAACAGTTGCTGCAACAAGAGCGGCTGCAATACAAGTAATAATCTTTTTCATTATTTAGCCTCCAATGCGTCAAGGGTAGCGTTGATTCCGTTTTCTACTTTTTCAACAAGGTCTTCTGCTGGAACTGCTTCGTCTGAAAGGTCAACTTCAGCACTTGCAGCCTGTGTATAGTCATCCTCTTCAAGAAGCTTTGTGTCTTCTGCTTCGATTCCTTCTACAGGTTCGTTTCCGAGTGGCTTGTCGATGTCAGCCTGAACTGCAGTACCTTCCGATGCTGCAACGCGTTTCTTTGCTTCTTCGATTGCAGCCTGAGCTTTTGCGCGTGCTGCAGAAACTTCTGTGTAAAGGTTTTCAAATCCGTCCTTTGCCTTTGTGTACTTTTCAAGAGCTCCTTCTGGATTCTTTGTAACGAAATTCTGATCTCCAGCCTTGAAAGCGTTTACGAATGTTTCATATTCGGCTTTGCGTGAAACGAAGCACTTTACGCTGTTTGCCTTTTTCTGTGCTGCAACTGCTTCTCCGCGAACTTCCCTTGCTTTTGTCCTGAGACCTGTTTCAAGAACTGCAGTCATTGAAGCATTTGCTGCACCTGCCTTTGAACTGAATTCTGCAGATGAAATGTTCTTGTTTTCATCAAGCTCTGCGATGAGGTTTGAACCTTCGTCATAAACCTTCTGGTTGTATGAAGCAAGTCCAAGTGAATCAATCTTTTCCTTTTTTGCCTTTGCATCCGCGAAAGCCTTGAGGGCTGCGTAACGAGCCTTAAGTGCAAGAAGTTCTTCTTCCGATGCATTACCATTCTTCAATCTGTTGTATTCGTCTTCAGCAGCCTTGAATGCATCTGGAGCAGCCTTGTCAGCTCCTGCCTTGATTGCGTCGTCTCTCATGGAATCAATGGAATTCCATATTCCTTCGATTCCGCCTGTTGAATCTGAAGTGTCTGTTGTTGTTTCGTTGCCTGATGTTGTGTCATCAATTGAATCAGTAGCTGTGTTGTCAACAGTGTCTTCTACTGGTGCTGGTTCCGGATCTTTTTTTGAACCGCAGGAAACCATGAGAAGTGATGCTGTAGCAAAAACGGCTGTGAGCATTACCAATTTTCTTTTAATCATTGTATCCTCCCATAGGATTATTTTTTTCATGAATAAAGTCTACTATATGGTATAATTTTCGGCAACAAAAAGGAACGGGTTAATCTGAATTTTAAATTTGACCTGTTTGCCGGAATTTTGGCTCTGATTATGTTTTACAAAACTTGCAATCTGATTTAAAATTGTCTAAATTCTGGCAGTAAGTGTAACCACTCATTGTTTGATTTTTTATTTAATTATAGAAGACGGAGGCAGTCATGGCTGAAGATTTTACACCACCGGTTATAGAAAAAGAACTCGGAGTTCTTTCGGAATCCAAAGCAGGATGGAAGCTTGAACTTAATTTTGTTTCATGGGGAGGTCGTCCTGCAAAGTATGATATTCGTTCATGGGATCCAGAACACAACAAGATGGGCAAGGGAGTTACCTTTACAAAGGCAGAGCTTGCAGAACTCAAGAGGCTTCTTGATTCGATGGATTTGGAATAGAAAACGGCATGTTAAAAAATGTTCGTTGTCAGGCAATTAATAATTTATGGAGAAAAAGATGAAAAAGATTTTGGCAGTGTTTGTTCTTGCGGCAGTTTGTTTGTCAGGAGTTTCCGCAAAGAAAACAATTAAAGATCATATTGATCAGGTAAAAATCGGAAAATTCAAGGAAGTCGATATTTCTGATGGAGTTTTCAGAATAAAGAAAACTTTCGGATCGGATATTGTTGCTACTGAATATACAGTAAAGCTTTACAGTGAAGATGGAAGCGTTGGTTTTTATTATAAGAACGAACTGGCCACTAAAGAATCCATTCGTTTTGACAAGGATGGCAGGGATGCAATTCGTAAGGCTTACGAACTTTATCTTCAGGACTACGAAGGTAAAAAACTTAAGAAATCAAAGAAATTTGTTGAAGCTTATGGGGCTGCAAGAGCAAAAATCGTATGGAAGCTTATCAGTGATTCTGCAACGGTACATCCGAAGGTTGTTTTTGGATATTGTTTTGTGGGTAAATCTCCATATTTTTGCATGAAGATTCTTCAGGCACAGGCAGAAGAAAAGAAAGGTGATGTGGTTGTTACTCATGCACCGGTAAGGATCTATTTTACACGAGCCCAACTTAAGGAATTGCTTGAAGGATTTAGTGAAGATAAAATTCAGAGTGCCTATGATTCTGTTACTAGAATTGATAATGTACCAATCGATGATGATTATGAGTATGAAGAGGCATCGTCAGAGCTGGAGGCTGATGCCGGTAAAGAAGCTGAGGCAACTGAATCGGACGAAACTGATTACATAGAATCCGAATAGTCGTGATAAAGTGAATCCCGTGGCGCAAGCTGCGGGATTTTTTATTATGGCTTTAGCCAGTGAAAAATATGTAGCGAAAGCGAAATATTTTTCACAATAAACCACCTGCTATGTGGGTGGTGCAACAAAAAGCTTATAGCACAAAAAAAGCTTTACCAGGTTATACAATGTGAGTAGTTCAAGTTCACTGCGTATAACGGAGGTAAAGCTAAAATGGCAAATCAAAGTAATTCGCTGAGCTACACAAAGGGCTTCGTAAATATCATATCGTATTTACACCAAAATATCGACGAAAGGCAATATATGGCCAATACAAAGAAAGTATAGGTCAAATATTGAGGCAGTTGTGTAATTATAAAGGTGTGGAGATTATCGAGGGGCATTTAATGCCGGATCATATCTATATACTCGTGAGTATCCCGCCAAAATACAGTGTGTCGCAATTTATGGGATATTTAAAAGGCAAGAGCAGTCTGATGATATTTGATAAACATGCGAACTTGAAATATAAGTTCGGAAATCGGCATTTCTGGAGCGAGGGCTATTACGTGAGCACGGAAGGACTCAACGAGGCAACAATCAGAAAATATATCGCGGAGCAAGAAGATCACGATATAGCGATGGACAAACTCAGTGTAAAGGAATACGAAGACCCGTTTACGGGTAGTAAGTAGTACAAAAGGCTCTTCAGAGTCAGCGACGAGTCAAGCTGCAGTGAGCTTGAACGTTAGTGAAAGCCAGCGTCTTGAGACGCCGCTTGAAAGGCTGTGTGCAAACCACCCGTTTGACGGGTGGTTGTGATTCTCTCAAGTGTAAAAATAAATTTAAAAAATAATGAATTTGTAAAAAATTCTCTTGACTCTATTTCAAATATTATATATATTCTTCGTCACCGTCGCACGAGACGGTGGCGCAAAAGAGAAAGTTTGCGGCTGTTCTTCGACAGAAGCAGGGAAG